>Ga0302197_10004584_pt1 | contig 12060 bp, 12 predicted proteins | sample II_Bog_N2_1_FD_193526 | JGI IMG/M metagenome (GOLD analysis project Ga0302197, IMG submission 193526) | Peat permafrost microbial communities from Stordalen Mire near Abisko, Sweden - II_Bog_N2_1 | ecosystem: Environmental > Terrestrial > Soil > Wetlands > Peat | place: Sweden: Abisko...
TTGCGCGCCGCCTGCACCACAGCATAAACCGTTTGATTTGCAGCGTTTCATTTCAACCAGCTCGGTATCTAAAATTTCCAAAGCCTTGCGCGGAGCTTCATAAACATTATTGCCCCGGCCTAAATAGCAGGGGTCGTGATACGTGATGCGTTTGCCTTTAAAACTTTCTCCACCTTCGGCTTTTAGCTTGCCTTCGTCAATAAGTTGCTGTATTAGGTGGGTGTGGTGTATCACCTCGTAAGTACCACCCAAACCTGGGTATTCATTTTTTATAGTGTTGAAGCAATGCGGACAACCGGTAACTATTTTTTTGATGTTATAGCCGTTAAGCACTTCAATATTAGTCATGGCCTGCATCTGGAACAAAAACTCATTACCTGCCCGTTTTGCAGGATCGCCGGTGCAGTTTTCTTCTGTACCTAAAACAGCATAGCTCATACCTACATGCTGCAATATTTTGCAGATGTCGCGTGTTATTTTTTGTGCCCGCTCGTCAAAACTACCAGCGCATCCAACCCAAAATAGTATTTCAGGTTCTTTGCCTTCAGCAACAAGCTCAGCCATCGTAGGCACTTTTAGTTCACTCATACTTTGTTCATAGTTAATAGATCATGGTTCATGGTAATTGTGTTTTGATAGCCAATATTGCTATGCGCTATCAACCATGAACTATGAACCTTCTTTCCAATTAAACCTATCCGCCTGCGAATATTTCCACGGTGCGCCATTATTTTCCATATTGCCAAACATATTGTTTAAGCTGGCAGGTGCCTGCGCATCTTCCATCACGGAATATCGGCGTAATTCAGTAATAATTTCTAATGGGTTTATATTTACCGGGCAAGCCTCAACGCAAGCATTGCAGGTAGTGCAGGCCCAAATCTCTTCACGGGTGATGTAAGTATCTAAAAGCGTTTTGCCATCATCATGTTCTTTACCATTCAGGTCAATATTTTTACCAACCTCGGTAATGCGGTCGCGCGTATCCATCATGATCTTGCGGGGCGATAATAGCTTGCCGGTAATATTTGCCGGGCAAACCGATGTACAACGCCCGCATTCGGTACAGGTATAGGCTTCCATCAGGTTTTTCCAGGTAAGATCGGTTACATCTTTGGCCCCAAAACGGCTTACTTCGCCTTCTGGCGGGGCAGGCGGGGTAAAAGATGGATCGAGCATTGCCTTTACCTCATTGGTAACGGATGGCATATTGGTAAATTTACCTTTAAGGTTTAGGTTAGAATAGTAAACGTTTGGAAAAGCCAGCAGTATGTGAAAATGCTTGGAATAGGGCAGATAGTTTAAAAATGCCAATATCCCGCAAATATGGAACCACCAACAGCTACGCTCAAGGGTAACCAAAGCATGAGCGCTATTAGGCAATAGCGGAGCAATTAAACTGCTAACCGGGAAATTGCCTGCCTTAATATATTCGCCGAAATGCAGGGCCTGTAATTTATAATCGGCAGCATTCATGGTTAAAAATGCCGACATCAGCAATATCTCAATACAAAGAATATAGTTTGCATCCGATTTTGGCCATTCGGTCATCTCCACGCCGCTGAAGCGTTTTAAATGGATGATGTTTCTGCGGATAAGGAAAACAACGCATGAAGTAAGTACCAAAACAGCCAATACCTCAAAGCCGCCTATCAGTAAGCCATATAAACTACCCAACGGCTTTGAAAATACCCGGTGCGAACCGAAGATGCCATCAATCATGATCTCCATTACCTCCAGGTTGATGATAACGAAACCCACATAGATGAAAAGGTGCATTATCCCGGCAACAGGGCGCCTAACCATTTTGGTTTGGCCCAAAGCCACCTTGGCCATTATCCGCCAGCGCTTTGCAGGCTGATCTGAGCGGTCAGTATCTTTCCCCAATAAAATATTACGTCGTATTTTGGCTACATTTTTACTGAATAAGTAAATAGCGGCTACCAGTATGATAATAAAGATTAATTGGCCAATCATTATGCGTGCATAGTATTTTTCAAATATAGTTAATTGGTTGATTTGGCAAATAGTTGCGTGAATTTAAATTATTGCCAATGAAAATCAGCTATTTAAAACCTTTTTTATAAAAAAGTTTCGATAAATAAAAAAACAAGCTACATTTGCACTCCTCAAAGGGAGGTACCATAGCTCAGTCGGTAGAGCAAAGGACTGAAAATCCTTGTGTCCCTGGTTCGAATCCAGGTGGTACCACAGATTAAAATAGGCCTTTTTCGAAAGAAAAGGCCTATTTTTGTATCTACAAGGCATATCTTTGGCTGAGGGCCATTTTGCCGGGAGACTCCATTCCGGCGGTTTTACACGATTTATTGTTGAACCTCGCGCAATTACGTTACAAATACGTTACAACTTTTTGCGCCCAAAAAACCATTAGAATGGCTACTGTAGGCATCAAGGTGTTCAAACACCACAAAAAAACAGACGGAACTTACAATGTAAAGATCCGCGTCACACACAAAGGCACCAATCATTTTTTGGACACCATCCATTTTGTCTGTGACAAACAACTTACCGGGAAGTACACGGTCAAGGACAACATTATTGTTAGGTTGCTCAACTTAACCTTGGATGATTACCGGGAAACCATCAGTAAACTGAGCGGTAAACTCCACCTTTTCACTTCTGAAACTTTGCGCGATTATTTAAGGGACAAAGATCAGGAAGTTGATTTTTTGAAATTCTGCCAAACGCACATCGACGAAATGACGAGTGAAGGTCGCGGCAGTTCCGCTAAAACTTTAAATACCGTTCGGCTCAGCCTCATTGATTATTTCAACAGTGCATCCATATTGCCATCGGAGATCAATAACCAGATGCTGGCCAAATACGAAAAGTATTTACGCAGCGAACGGCAGATTGAACGGATGAATCAGGGTAAACCTCACAAAAGAAAAATAAAAGGTATGAATGATGCTGCTGTACATAATCATTTCCGCGATCTGCGGATTCTATTCAAGGCAGCCATGACGTTTTATAATAATCCGCAACTGGACGATATTAAAATCCCTCATTGTCCTTTTGATACCTATAAAATTGTGAACGCCCCGGCAACTAAAAAAAGAAACCTCTCTGTAGCCCATATCCTGCAAATCAAAGATTGTATCGTAGAGCCCGGTGGTCGTGCGGAATTGGCCAAGGATTTATTTATGCTATCGTTCTACCTCTGCGGCATGAACGCAGTAGACCTCTACCATTTAAACAAGGACAATATCCGCAAAGGAAGACTGGAATATAACCGTACCAAAACTAAAAGCAGGAGAAAGGATAATGCATTTATCAGCATTAAACTGGTAGCTGAGGCTAAGCCGTTACTGGAAAAGTTCCTGGGTAAATTGAATCCAAGGTACAATAGCTCACAAAACTTGGACAGGGCGCTTAACGAGGGTATGAAACTGATTTGCAAATTTCTCAAAATTCCGGTTGTTACTTTTTATTGGGCCAGGCATAGCTTTGGGACGCTGGCGCGGAATAAATGCCGGATGAGTATTGATGATGTCGCCCAGGCGCTCAATCACATTGACAGCGAACATAAAACGACCGATATTTATATTGAAAAGGATTGGAAAATTGTGGATGATGTTCAACACGCAGTGATCTCTCTCCTTAAAGGAACTTTTGCCCCTGAATTAAAAAAAGGAATAAATGCGATAGCACCAATTATTAAGACTAATAAAATATTACCGTCTATCGTCTTAACCTCATTACTTGCCTAGGTAAGTAAAACCCCGGTTAAGACAATCGGGGTTTTATGTTTTGATGAAAGTTCACCATTTACGGCTTTAAATAGAGCCCAATTACTTTCTCCGCAACCGAAAAAGTGACTTCAACGGTGGCGGTGCCGTTTGCGAATTTGCAATTGACCTTTACCTGATTGTAGCTTTGGACAACATCGGTTGTTGTAGAATTAGTTTGTACATAATTTCCTATTTGACCGGTTAAAGCTTGCCAGCCCTGAGCCAGTTTATCGTTGGACAAAGCGTCACTTAGACTTTGGTCAAAGTTCTCTCTAACTTTTGCGTAATCGCCTTTGACTAGTCCGTCAACGATTTTATGGGCAATTTCAATTCGGTTTGCTTCATCTTTTGTGGTAACCGCACGGTTACGTGAAGGGGTTGCGAAAATTGGCATCATCGCAATGAACAGTAGGATTGTTTTCATTGTGTTTGAGTTTTAAGGTTTAAATTAAACTAAGATAAGAAAATAAAAAATGGTTAAGCGTTGATCATAAAGTAGTTATTTAATGTTTTTCGTTTCAGGAACATTAATTCGAATTCCCGTAAACAACTAGCGCAATGGAATTATTCCCGTAATTTTTTAGTGTTATACTGATGATTACATTGTCATTTTCATCCCAAAATTCTTCCTTATCCGAAGTCGGATAATGTTCGATGGGCTGTTGTTTCAATTGGGCAAATGAGGCTTTTACTCTTTGAATAATTTCATTGAAGTGCTGCTTTGACTGCGCATTATTTGGTGATGTAAAAGCCGTAAAAGTATAAGCAATCTCCGAACTCTTTTCCCGGTAATAAATCTTTTGGTCATCGGTCCCTGCTGTTTTAAAAATAGGTTCATAATATCTCTTTCCGCTAATTAAGCCGGCATAAGTGCTGTCCCTGGAAATTCCAATTCCTTTGGTATAGCTCAATAAATTTTTGCTTTTATTAACGATATCATTTAAAAGGTCATTGATACTTTCGAGAGACTCTTCGCTCCAATTACTAAAATCATAATTCGAGGTTTCCTGGTAGGCGTTGTCGGGCTTGGGATTTTGGGCATCAAAAACGAAATAAAGTGAGTTCCGGTCACCCGGAAGTACCAATTTCGATAAAAAACCATTTGCAGTGACTCTGCTGAGTGTTCCTTGAATCGTAGCGCTCTGCCCTGCCGGTATTGTTATGTCAAACGGGTTCCCATCAATAGGAGCAGATTTAACTACGTCAGTAGGTAGATTGTCTGGAAATTGCACCGTTATTACCCGGCCGGCGAACCTGACAGCGGTGGTGTTTTCATTCCATACCTTGAAGGAATAATTGACAACGGGTTTATGCCGGATGTGTTGATTATCAAACAAGGTATGATAGCGAATCAAATTCCTGGCCAGCGAATTATTTTCGTTAATGATTCGAATAGCCTCCTCATGCAGCCACTGCATGTAATTGTTCCGGAAATCATCCAGTTTAAAGCCTAAACTCAAGCCGAGCTGGTCTATAAATTCTTTGTCGGCGGTATAGATTTCCTCGGACATATTTAATGAACCAGCCGTGTTATGCAGGAGCAAATAATCATTAAAAACATAATTACCCATCATGATTCCACTTTTTAGGGCCATCATCCGTTGCTCAGGTGCGGGGTGTGTCGTGATAGTCTGGTTCGCGTTATCCATTTGTGTAATAGTTTCGTAAACAGCGAACATAGCGGGTGCTCTCGAATTATGGTAGGCACTTAAATCAAGGTTGGGATTTTGTGCAATTAATGCGGGCAAGTTAATGGTATTATCGACTTGGGTGAGTAAAAAGCCAGCATACAAATCTGCAAAACATTCTAAAAAAACAACCCCTTCGCCTTTCCCTCTTCGGATCACTTCAGGCTGATAAGCATGGTAGTGATATATGTGTCCCATCTCATGCCCGATAACAAAGTCAATAAAGAGGCGTGTAAAGTCATCGGACTGATTTTGGAGATAAGGGCTTATTTCGTCTAAACTGATATAAATGTTGTCGTCTCCGTGCTGAACATGGCTTATTTTGCCGGAAATGAACACCAAATTAGCAATGGAAGTTTTTAATACCGATGCCTCCTGCTTGTATTTGACAAATTCCTCATTGACCAGGTCCTTCAATTTGGCGCTGCTCCGAAATGGCGCAGTACTCGCTTTTGCGGTACAAAAGGACAGGCTGGCTAGGAGATAAACAAAATATTTTTTCATTTGGCTGCAGATTAAGTATTTGGTTTTCGGTTTAATTGATCTGTCAGAAGTATTATTAGCAAAGTTGTTATGATGATGATGCCGAAATAAACGCAGATTATGGCGTAATAGGGAATGATAATGTCTGAATAATTCCAAATCTTTATGGTGGAGCAATCGTAGGCTTGGGTTAGGTTCACTAACGGCTCCTGCGTCGTTTGCCAATAGGCCCAATTTTTTTTCACAGAATCTTGAACAGGCGCATTAGGCACGATGATCCGGAGCTGATCGTAACAATTCATCGAATATTTGTTGTATAATGTCTGGTAACCGATGAGCAAAAGGAAAAGTGTACCGATAAACCCATAAGCGATGGGCTTAACATTCACCTTATTTTTAAAACTGTCGTATAACAGGATACTAAGGATTCCTGCAAAAAAAGTAAAAAAATTTTTCCAATTCACGCCAACATTTTCATCTCGAGTAATCAATGGCGGCGACAATACAAATGATAGAACAGTCGTCATGATGATAGTTCCACCCCTGGCGATCAATCCGGTTGTTTTACGGTTATCTCTCATGGCTGTACTGGTATAAAGTTGATGGGAATTGATTTACCAACATCTTTCAGTATGAAATAGTCTGGTTCGGATTGATAATATTTGCCATCCCGCTCGATCCAAAACGTGTAATATCCAGGAATGACCAATTTAAATTCAAATTTATCTGCATTCGCGATACTACTGCCGCTTTGCTCCTTGCCTTTAATTAAAAGGGCTGGGAGCTTTCCTAAAAATATAGCCCAATAAACAGTGTATGGATAAGAGGATGGCCGGCCTCCCAGCAAAATAGCAAAGTTGACAGTCAAAGGTTTAAAAAGTGTGTTACCATTTAAGATTTGTAGTTGGCTCACAGTGTCCGGCGGCGCCAGTTTTAACAGCAGGTCATTGCCGAGGAACCGGAGCTCTGTGTCTCTCGCTTCAATGGAAGTTTGTTGGTAGGTTTTGCTGGCGAAATTAAAGTAATTAAGAATCTGCCTGGATTGCGTGGTATCGTTCAGTGTTCGAACCCAACTGACTAGTTTGTTTATTTGATCGAGAACACTGTCTCTGGGTCCGCCAGGCGTGCTCCCATTAAGTTCATCCCGGAAATTTCTTAAGGAAGTTAGCGCCTGATTTCTAACAATTATGGCGCTGGACTCGGTTGCCTGACCGTTGACTATTTTGGTCAGAAAAGAGAGGATTATGATGGTCAATATCCATTTCATGATGAAAGTCGTTTAGGGAAAAAAAGTTGTGATATTCAAAATTAATATATTTTATTGTCTGTTTATCAATTACTTACAATAAATTTATTCCAAACACATGAAATAAATGCCGATGAGCACTGATGATGCCGCCCAGGTGCCAAATCACATCGATAGCGAACATAAAACGACTGATATTTATATCGAGAAAAACTGGAGTATTGTTGACGCTATACAGGCGGCCTGTAGCGACGTACTAATAGCTTGCCCGATAAAATTAATAAGAAATTCAAATAAAAGCCTCTGTCAGAAAAAATCAAGGGGTTGATCGAGGCAAAATATTGAAAAAGTTGTTTGGCCCAGGGATAGGGGAGTCAACATTTCTATAATATTAACTTGTAGGAGGAATTACCTTTATCCCCCCTCAATAATAATATACAAATTTTCTTTGACAAATCATGTTATTTAGATAATAATTTATAAGTGGTGATTAAAGAAGAGATAATAGAATCTTTGGTGATGTCTTTATTGGTTTTGAATGGTATTACTTTTTTTAAAGTAATATCATGAAGAAACATTTCGGCATTATTATTTATATAAACTCCGAAGTTAACAGTATGCGCAATTCGTTTAACATCTCTGTTAAATGATGTTTCTCTGATAGGCTCTAAAAAATCAAATCCATTAAGTTTATTCATATTATAAAATCAAAGTATTTATAGGAAGATAAAGAATTATTTAATTTAAAATGAAACAGAATAAAGATGGAATTATAGCGGATAAATCTGATTCAGATATCTATACTGACAAGTATTTTGATAGTATTTATAATAAAAATACTATTATGCCTCCCAATAATGAAAATCAAATCCATATTCAATCTAATGAGGATGATTCTGAGATAAGTTATGAAATAATTATAGATGACGATATTTGTTATCCAATTATTATGGACAAGGATTAAAGATGCTCTTCTTCTCCTTCATTAACCGCAGGGAGCGGGTCATTGGTTTGTGCACTTATTACGCCTCCACAACTTGCGCATCGTATAAAGTATACTTTAACAACTTGCAAATTATTAGGATTCATAAGACTGCCAGTTTTAAATTCAAACTTTTTGTTATCACATTTTATACAAGTTGAAATAGCCATTTTCTAAGATTTAGATTAAATGCTAATCTATAAATTTTTTAATACATCAAAGCATTTTTCAACCACCCTACTGGTCTATTTGACTTTGCCATAATCTGATATGTGATTGATTTTATATCACACCTAAATCTACTTAATAAGCCATAGTGCTAGAATTATTAGTTTTCCACAAGGGTGTATTTGTACTCTTTCCCCTATTATTATATAGAGTTTATCTATTCACCAATCTTGTGGAAAACTTAGTAATTAGGAATTTACTGATTCGTGGTTCGAAAGCTTAATAGCCTTTTTTCTCTTTCTTTCATCCATATACAGGAAAATAAATTGACCTGCTAAAATTCCAAAATCAACCGTAACCGCATTTTTCAAGGTGCCATCTAAATTATTTTTCTCAACCAGAGCGATTACTATGGCATACATAAACAATAAACAGGTTATTGTAATTAACAATGGACGCTGAAATAAATCATTTCGAATATTAACATCTGATTTATCTTTTTCAATTCCTGTTAATACGGCTGTTATAGCATATACGAATCCAAAGTTTGTACATCCAACACATAAAACAGCACTAACTACTTTATATAAATCATACTGAAAAAAATAATTGTAGTTTACCTCTAATAAGATTGTGAGAGGGAAAAAAAGACAACAGATTATTACTAAGAAAACTACTATTGCATTATTGATTTTAATTTTGTCTAAATTAATTTCCATTTTTTTAAGGTTTAGAAATGTAAATTAATGAATTTAATTTACAAAGTGGAATTAAATCAAATAATTACAACTTAAATTAATTCCGCCAAGCGGTTATTATTAATATATAGATAGGTGCATACCTCAATTTTATGATTAGTTCGAAATTTAACTCTGTCGCTTTCTTCTGTCGCGCCACCCTGATGTTGGCCGCTTTTTAATTTGCTGCTGCCGAAATTATAAGTAATGGTTAACCTTTCGACGCGACTTTCCAGTTTCTGATTAATTACGTTGTTCGATTCATAAATACTCGATACCCGATCATGGGCGGTGTTAAAAATATCTGTCGCTGAGAATTTAAAATTTGCCTTTTTATCCTCATAGGAATGACTTATTCCTATATCGTTTGAATACAGTGGTTTAACATGATAAATGCCATAAGTCCGGATAACTGATTACCTTTTTTTAGTTCGTCAAATTATGATTGTCCAAAAGTTATCGTTCATAAAGTTTTCAACAACTTAAAATTAATTTAACATTGATTTTGTATCTTGGCATTAACATTTAATGAATAACCCTGTATTGCCGAAAAGGGATCATAGAGTAGGCGAACCTAACCTTACAACATGTTTAACAATGTCATTCTTGATGTCGCGACCGGTCTAACCTTTATATTCTTACTTTACTGCTTGTTGTTTAACTCGATACAAGAAGCTATTGCCACTATTCCATCCTTACGGGTCAGGAACCTTCGCCGTGTCATAATCAACCGTATGCATTGTAATACACCTGCTTATTCCGGCTGGCACAGTTTCCTGCTGCCAAAACTTGCGCCCTTCAGCAAGCTCCTTTCCATATTCCGGCGGAAACCGGACCTAAAAGCAGACTGCGCCAAACTTGGCAACTTATTTTATGATCATCCGCTGATCAAAAATTATGGTGCGAGCCGAATGTTCCCTTTTCGGTCCTATTTGCCCTCAGAAAGTTTTTCGGCGGTAACGGCCGATCTCCTCAAACAGCAGTTTGAAGAAAAAAGGGCCGCCGGTTTAATTAAAGCGGACTTAGGTACGCCGCCTGGTAACGGCAGTAACCCATCAACAGAAAGTGGCCCGGTGTTAACAGATCGGGGTAAGATTGCCGGTTTATTGGCTTATTACAGAAACTTTTACAACCCGGACAATGTACCGCCTGACCAGGTTATTCAGAACGATACCCGGCAGACCCTGCCGTTGCTCCTCCATGCAGGAAGGAATGATATGGACACATTTGCCCACAAATTAGCCTCTTGGTTTAATGATACTATGGGCCGGGTTTCCGGCTGGTGCAAGCGCCAGATCCGGTTTATGCTTTTTGTGATCGCCCTGCTCATTGCTGCGACCTTCAATGTGAGTGCCATTCAGATTGTTGGATGCCCATCAATAGATAAGAATGCCCGCGACCAGCTGATTCAGCTGGCGGTTAAGGATGCTGATGCTTATAAGAATACAACCGAGGCCACGGGCACTGCCGGGGTGTTGCCTGCTGACACCGCTACTTTACATATTTACCAGCAGAAGATGGATAGGATCAAGGGTGGCCTGGTAAACGATAACCTGCCGGCGCTCGGCCGGGGTTCCTATGATGAAAACAAGGGTTTTGGTGCACGCCAAAATTACGTGTTGCGTGTAGCTTTCAGCGATGAAAGTAGGATGCCTGGTTTCCTGATCTTCTCCTTTGGTGTATGCCTCGGCGTTCCGTTCTCGTTTCATCTGCGGAGCAAGCTTATCAATTTAAGGGGAGCCGGGAAACAGGCCGCCGATACAGGTTCCGCTAACCGGAATGCGCCGGTACCTGTAAATGTATCCTTTAACGGGTTCCCGCCGCAAAATAGTCATCACATTAAACAAATATCAATATAATTATGAAAGATCAATCAACTACAACCCTGGCCGGCAGCGAGAAAGCGGCCCCATCAGCGGCGGCGCCTGGGACCATCGACAAAGCGACAGTCATCGACGTATCTGTTCGGATCCGTCGCAAAAAGGAACTGAATTTAACGCGGGATATCACCGGCACGCTGAGCCATGAAGATTACACGGCCACCTATGGCGGCCTGCAGGCGGACGTAGACAAGGTCAATACCTTTGGCGCGAATCATGGGCTTACCGTGAAGGATGCCGATTTGGCCAGGAGAACAGTGACTTTATCCGGGACTGTTGCGAATTTTGAGGACGCGTTCGATGTGAAACTGAATGGCGCGACTGATGCCGCTGGGCACACTTTCCGGGCAAGGGAGGGTGCGATCTATATACCCAAAAGCCTGGAAGGAATTATCGTGGGTGTTTTTGGACTGGACAACCGCCCGGCAGCAAGGCCCATGTTCCAGGTTGCCAGGAAAGGCGGGCAAGTCGTATCACATGCGCAGTCGCCGCAATCGTTTACCCCGAACCAGTTGGCCGGTATTTATGGTTTTCCTGCTGGTGATGGCAAGGGTGAAACCATCGCGCTGATCGAACTTGGCGGCGGCTTCCGTACCGCTGACATTGACAAGTATTTCGCCGGCCTGAAACTGGCGGCACCGGCTGTTAAGGCGGTCTTGGTTGATGGCGGCAAGAACAGTCCCACAAATCCCAATGGCGCTGATGGTGAGGTGATGCTGGACATCGAGGTCGCTGGTGGGGTCGCCCCGGGCGCGGCCATTGCGGTTTACTTTACGACCAACACTGACCAGGGTTTTCTCAACGCGATCACGACTGCCGTGCATGATACGGTTAATAAGCCATCGGTAATCTCGATCAGCTGGGGCTCGGCGGAAATTGACTGGACCCCCCAGGCAATGACCAATTTTGATGACGCCTTTCAGTCTGCCGGTGCGCTCGGCGTGACCATTTGTGTTGCAGCAGGTGACAGCGGTTCAAGTGACAGCGTGACGGATGGCAAAGTTCACGTTGATTTCCCGGCATCCAGCCCGCACGTACTGGCCTGCGGCGGTACCAGCCTCAAGGTTTCAGGAACACAGATCACCTCGGAAGTTGTCTGGCATGACTCCGCGGCTTCTGCCGGT
>Ga0302197_10004585_pt1 | contig 12059 bp, 10 predicted proteins | sample II_Bog_N2_1_FD_193526 | JGI IMG/M metagenome (GOLD analysis project Ga0302197, IMG submission 193526) | Peat permafrost microbial communities from Stordalen Mire near Abisko, Sweden - II_Bog_N2_1 | ecosystem: Environmental > Terrestrial > Soil > Wetlands > Peat | place: Sweden: Abisko...
TTTGCGTTTAGGCTGGGAAACATTGAACCACAATTCGATTTGGCACTAACCCTCGACCGCCCGTGCTGGCGGGTGCCCCATCCTAAACGCGTACTTTGCGTTTAGGGTGGGAAACATTGAACCACAATTCGATTTGGCACTAACCCTCGACCGCCAACAATGCCGCGTGCCCCATCCATTCCGCAGCCTCATCGCGGAATGGGTGGGAGATCAGGAAGTCAAACGGTCCAAAAAGGAAATCCCATGTACATCGCCGACCCATCCCGCTACGCCACCATGCACTACCGCCGCTGCGGCAAGAGCGGCCTCAAACTCCCCGCCATCTCCCTCGGCCTATGGCACAACTTTGGCGGTGTCGACACCTTTGAAAACGGCCGCGCCATGGTCCGCCGCGCATTCGACCTGGGCATCACCCACTTCGACCTCGCCAACAACTACGGTCCCCCTCCCGGCAGCGCCGAGAGCAACTTCGGCGAGATCCTCCGCCTCGACCTCAAGCCTCATCGAGATGAGCTCATCATCAGCTCCAAGGCCGGCTACACCATGTGGGACGGCCCCTACGGCGACTGGGGCTCCCGCAAATATCTGCTCTCCTCGCTCGACCAGAGCCTCAAGCGCATGGGCATCGAGTACGTCGACATCTTCTACTCCCATCGCCCCGACCCCGAAACGCCCCTCGAAGAGACCATGGGCGCTCTCGATCACGCAGTCCGCTCCGGCAAGGCCTTGTATGCCGGTGTCTCCAACTATGACGCAGCCCGCACCGCCGAAGCTGCCAAAATTCTCCGCCGCCTCGGCACCCCCTGCCTTATCCACCAGCCCAAGTACTCCATGTTTGAGCGCTGGGTTGAGGGCGGCCTGCTCGATGTGCTCGGAGCCGAAGGCATCGGCGGCATCGCCTTCTGCCCACTCGCCCAAGGCCTGCTTACCGATCGTTATCTGAAGGGAATTCCCGAGGGCTCCCGCGCCTCAAAGCCCCATGGCTTCCTGAAGAAACATGACATCGACGAAAAGCGGATGAACCAAATCCGCGCCCTGAACGAAATAGCCATCGCACGCGGCCAGACCCTCGCTCAAATGTCTCTCGCCTGGGTTCTGCGTGACCAGCGCATGACCTCCGCCCTCATCGGCGCCAGCCGCGTCGAACAGATCGAGCAGAACGTTGCCGCGCTCAACAACGCCACCTTTGCCGGAGAAGAGTTGCAAGAGATCGAGGCCGTTCTGAAACCCGTCGCTTGACATGTAGCGGCTTTGAAAGGGCACGACTTTACAGCTTGCTGAAGAACTCAACCGAGCGGCTTTGTAACAACGGCACGGCTTCAGCCGGGCCAATAAAGTCAGCAGAATAAGTCGGGCTTTAGCCCCTGCAGACCCATCACCGCTCAACAGGAACCGGTTGGGATTCGCTTCACATACAATTGCGCTTGGATTCACAACACAGGGAGGCGCCTCGGTGCACGAATTACGCCAAAAGGTGGAAGCAGAGCTTCTCAATAACATCCTCCCTTTCTGGCTCAAAAACACCATTGACACCGAATACGGCGGCTTCAAGGGCCAGATCGCCAACGACCTCACCTCAAATCCACGCGCCGGCAAGGGCCTCATCCTCAACGCACGCATCCTCTGGACATTCGCCAAGGCCTACAGCGTCTATCGCGAACCTGTGTACCTTGCCACCGCGCGTCGCGCATTCGAATACCTGTGCGCTGCCTTCTGGGACAACGAATTCGGCGGCCTCTACTGGATGGTCGACTATGAGGGCCATCCCTCCGACACCAAAAAACGTATTTATGGCCAGGCTTTCACAATCTACGCGCTGGCCGAGTACTACCACGCCAGCGGCAACCCCGAAGCCATGCTGCGCGCGATGCGCCTTGTCGACCAGATCGAAACCTCCGGCCACGATGACGCGAATGGCGGCTACTTCGAAACGTATGAACGCGACTGGAAGCCCGCCAGCGATCAACGCCTGAGCGAAGTCGACATGGACGAGAAAAAGTCCATGAATACTCACCTCCACATGCTCGAGGCCTACTCTACCTTGCTTGGCGCCCACGAGGACAGCAGGGTTAGGAAGCGCCTGCGCGAACTGATCGAGGTTTTTCTAGACCACATAATCAACGCGGAAACTAACCACTTCATCCTCTTCTTCGATGAGCACTGGAAGCCCCGCTCCGAAGTGATCTCCTTCGGCCACGATATCGAGGGCAGTTGGCTGCTGTGCGAAGCAGCAGAGCGCTTAGGAGATCAAGCAATCATCAAGCGTGTGGAAGCAGCAGCAGCAAAGATGGCGCAGGCGGTCTATGAACAGGCCATCGATGCGGACGGCGGGCTGTTTTACGAGGCGGAGCACGGCAGCATCATCAATACCGACAAGCATTGGTGGCCGCAGTCCGAAGCCGTGGTCGGCTTCCTCAATGCCTGGCAGCTTACCGGCCGGCCCCACTTCCTCATGGCAGCGGAGCGCAGTTGGGATTTCATCGACAAGTACATCGTCGATCATCGCAACTGCGAATGGTTCTGGCGCGTCTCGCGCGAAGGCATTCCCAATCCCGACGAAGACAAAGTGGGACCATGGAAGTGCCCCTATCACAACAGCCGCACATGCTTTGAAGTGATGGCCCGGCTCGACGCTGCCGCACAAAAGGAAAGTCACCACGCAACGGAGACGCAAGAATGAACCATCAGCTGGGTGCCCCATCCTAAACGCGTTCTCTGCGTTTAGGGTGGGAGACCACAACGCCATAGGGTCCAGGAAAAATGCTGGGTGCCCCATCCTAAACGCGTTCTTTGCGTTTAGGGTGGGAGACCACAACGCCATAGGGTCCAGGAAAAATGCTGGGTGCCCCATCCTAAACGCGTTCTTTGCGTTTAGGGTGGGAGACCACAACGCCATAGGGTCCAGGAAAAATGCGGGTGCCCCATCCATTCCACGGCTTCATCGTGGAATGGGTGGGAGACCACCAATCAACGGAGACAGAAAAATGAATCAGCAAGAGTTCTCGAAACAAGTCCAGGGCCTCTTCAAACACCAGGAGAAACTCCTCGCCCAGCGCAACCGCAAAGCCTCGGGCGGCAACGGTATTTTTGACCGCTGGGAGTCTCCCGTTCTCACTGCTGCCCACGCGCCAATAGCCTGGCGCTACGACCTCGACCGCAAGACCAACCCCATGCTCCTCGAACGCATGGGAATCAACGCCACCTTCAACGCCGGCGCACTCCTGCACGACGGCAAGTACCTTGTCGTTGCGCGCGTAGAAGGCGCAGACCGCAAGTCGTTCTTCGCTGTCGCCGAGAGCCCCAACGGCGTCGACCGATTTCGCTTCTGGGACTACCCCATCCTGATGCCGGAATCCAGCGAGCCCGACATCAACGTCTACGACATGCGCCTCGTCAAGCATGAAGACGGTTGGATCTACGGCCTCTTCTGCACCGAGCGCAAAGATCCCAAGGCCCCTGCCTGGGACACATCGTCAGCCGTTGCGCAATGCGGCATCGCCCGCACCCGCGACCTGAAGACCTGGGTGCGCCTCGCTGACCTCAAGTCCAAGTCTCCGCAGCAGCGCAACGTGGTCCTCCATCCTGAATTTGTCGACGGCAAGTACGCCTTCTACACCCGTCCGCAGGACGACTTCATCCAGGCCGGCAAAGGCGGCGGCATAGGATGGGGTCTCTCCAAGAGCATCGAGAAGGCCGTCGTCGAAAACGAAATCATCGTCGATAATCGCGAGTACCACACCATTCAGGAAGTCAAGAACGGCATGGGCCCCGCGCCCATCAAGACCAGACACGGCTGGCTCCATCTCGCCCACGGCGTGCGCAACACTGCTGCCGGCCTGCGCTACGTCCTCTACATGTTCATGGCCGAACTCGATCGTCCCTGGGTCATCACCCACAAGCCCGCCGGCTACTTCCTCGCTCCCGAGGGCGCGGAACGCGTCGGCGACGTCTCCAACGTGGTCTTCAGCAATGGGTGGATTCAGGGCCGCAAAGGCGAGGTCTTCATCTACTACGCTTCCTCCGACACTCGCCTCCATGTAGCCACCAGCACCGTCGACCGGCTTGTCGACTACGTGCTGCACACCCCCGCCGACCCACTGCGTAGCAAGGCCTGCGTCGAGCAAAGATATGCCCTTATCGACAAAAACCTCAAGCTGATGAACCCGAAGAAGAAGCCTGCGGCCAGCAAGAAAGCCACGGCAGCCAAAGCAAACAAGAAATAGCACCCGATCATGCGGCCAACGCTGCTGTTGCCTTTCGCTCGCACCAAAAGACAGCTGTCATCCTGAGCGAAGTTTGATGCGCGCTTCGCGTCAAACGCAGTCGAAGGACCTGCGGCTGTCTTTGTCGTTGCTCCTTCTCCGCATTTTCGTAATCGCTCGTCAACCCGAGCCTGAAACGCAGCCGAACGACCTGCGCCCGCACCCCCAAACACTGGAACGAACCCCTCGGCTACGGGCACAATCATTCGACTTCGCTCGCCCCAACCCCTACTTCTGCTCGGCCTGCGTCTTCTTGTCCGGTAGGGAGGACTGACCCTGCGCTGCCTGCTTGTCCTGGATTGCCTTCTGATCCATGCCAGCATCCAGGCGGGCCTGCTTTTCCAGTTGCTTGCGCCGGTGCGCCCGCACAATGTCCGGCCAGAACTCAATCAGTTCAGCGCCCGGCATGCCTTCATAAGTCACCGTCAGCCCATCCATGAGAGTGTCTTTCACGTTTCTCTCAGAGGGCGGGTAATACACGCGCGCAATGGCGGTTCCTATGAAATTGCCGCCGACGTTGCCCCAGTTCGGTCCCCATCCGCCGTTGTCGCGCTTGCACCAGAAGCTGCTGCCTGCCGCCCAAAGTATCCGGTTGATGATTTTTCCCTTGCCCTTTTGAAAGTAGCGAGGATCCTCATGCAGAAGTGACGGCAAAACTGCGTTGCCCATGAAGTTGCCGATGAAATAGTCGGAGTAACTCGTTGCGAATCGATGTCCATAAGCCCCCCACCCTTGTCCCCATTCCGGTGGGCTGTTATCGGCCTGACTCATGGCGGAAACCACCCCGGCCAGCAAAAACGGCCATGGATCCGTTGCGCTCTTGAAAAAGAGTTTGTACTTTTGCCCCGGCGAGAGTGGCACCGCGTTGGGATCCCGCGTGGTGTTGAAAGTCGCCATCACCCCCATCACCCGCTGCTTCTCCTGCTGCTTCAGTTGCTCGTCTGCAATCTCGCGCTGACTCTTTTGGGGTGTCGTCTCGGCAGGCGTCGACTGTGCCGCGGAGCTGCTCTGGCCCGCTCCGGTCACCGGCGCGGCACTCGGAGCCTGCGCATTCGGATCCGTCGCACTCGGTGCCGGCGCGGTCTGTTGGTCCGCCCACTGCTGAGATCCCTCGACCAGAGCACCCACAACCATCTGAGGAACTGGCGCTTCAGGCAGCGATGTACCCGCCTTCGTACCGGCGGTCGAGCCAGTACCAGTAGCCTCCTGCGAGTGGAGCCGCTGTGGCGCCACACCCAGAACAAGCCCCACCCCAACAATTGCGACCAACGAACAGACAGCTAAACGCATCCACCCACCAGTCTTTCGGTCAGTACCCATCCCCGTGCGCGATTCAACGACGGGGATCGTTCCGATCATTTAATCGGTGGGTCTGCTTTCAGGATAAATGACCCCGACTTGCAAGCTGCAGCCAACTGCCCTGAACCGGGCCACTTTTCATTGCGCACAGAATTCTCTGGATTAGACGCGATTACCGGCCCCGCGGACATAATCGTTTCCTCAATTCTTCCTTACGACTTCCCCGCACCGGCACTGCTCTGCCGATCCAGTTGCCGGCTCTTGATCTCATTCAGCAACAGCTCAACCTTGTCCTCGTTCTCAAGGGTCTTGAAGCGATCTTCCAGCGTCTCCGGAGCCAGCACCTCACTTGCCGCCGCGCTCTCAGCCGAACGCATCTGCACCTTGCTCTTCATGCGCCCAATGGCATGCTCTTGATCGGTGCCCACCACCTGGCGAGCCTGTGTCGCACGGCCCACAACTCTGGCCCGGCGATGTTCAGCCACCAGCATCTCGCAGTGCGCCCGCGTCTCGCTCAACTTCTGCTCCAGCTTGCGCAGCGCCTGGCGCAGATTGTCCGCCTCGTGCTTCTGATCCTCAGCCTGCTCGGTGAAGCCCTTCACCAGTTGATCCTGGCTGAGCGCGCGCTCAATGGCCTGCCGCGCCAGGTCGTCATGGCCCTTATCCACCGCAAGCTCCGCCTTCCGCCGCCATTCCGCGGCCTCCGACTCATGTTCGGCTTTCTTCTTCTCCAGCAAATGCTGGTCGGCAATCGCAATCGCCACCTGCGTCTTCACCTGCAGCAGTTGGTTTTCCATGTCCAGTACAATCTGCTTGAGCAGCCGCTCCGGATCCTCGGCCTTCTCCACCAGGTCGTTCAAATTCGCCCGCAACAATGTGCTTACCCTATCCAATAACGACATAATCCCCTCCATGCTCTTCTGCCTGCCTCCGGTCTCCGTCGCAGTCCGTGCGCAACCAGGAACCGAATGGGTTGTCTTCCTTGATTGGTTACTCTTACTTCTGTGCTGGCTCTGCCGAATCCGAGCCCGCGGGACCCGTAATCTGAATCAGCTCCTTTTGCATCTCGTCCATGATTGGCTTCATCTTTTCCTGGCTCCGATGCATCACGGTTGGCATCAATTCCTGCATCATCACCGGCACCAGGTTAAGGAAGTGTTCTCCGGCCGGCGAGCTATAAAACGCAATGGCTCCCTCCACATCGGCGCCGGTCAAATGCCGCTTATAGATCGCTGCCATTTCCGAGAGCATGTCATCGCCGGTAGCGACCGAGATGGCCCGCTGCATGTACCTGGTGACGACTTCCGATACGGCCCTCTGCTTTTCTGGCGGCAGCGCCGCCATTTCCGGATGCTCCTTCTGCATCTGCTGCATCTGCGCGGAAAATTGCTGCTGCATCATCTGCGGCATGATCTTGGACACGGAAGCGAGCTGATCCTTCACGTGCATCACCTCAAACAGCCTCGCCATCTGCTCATCGGTTGGTTGATCCGCCAGTGGAACCACTGCTGCGGTCGCGGTTGGAGTTGCCGCTGGCGCCTGCGCCACAGCACAGACCCCAGCAAGCGCCAGGCCTGCTGCTGCCGTTATCACGGCGTACTTGGTGTACTTCATTCAGTCCCCGCTTTCAATTAGGTTCCCTATGCTGTTGTGCAACCTCAGCGAGTCGGCCCCAAAGCATTCGTGCTGCATTGCCTGAGGCCTCAACCCGCTTTAAACTCTCCGCCCCCTTGCTCAACGCGAGAGGGCGGAAAACGCCGCTAGCTCTTGTCTGATCCACCATCCGCCGGCGCCTGTCCATTCTTTGCCGGCCGAGTCTTGATCGCCGTCACGTTGGCCATCAACTGCTTGATGTCCATCCCGCTCAGCGCCTCAAACAATGCCGGAACCTGCGCCGCAATCCGCGTCATATCGCCGGTAATCTTGTGCGCCCCGGCAGCATCATCATTGCCGGTCGACACAATGGTGATGTGGTCCACTTTGCTCAGTGGCTCCGCCATGGCACGCACAACATCCGCCATGTTCGTCAGCAGCTTGTCCACCACCGCTGCCTGGTTCCACTCCTGGTAGGCTTCGGCCTTCACGTTCATTGCCTTCGCTTCCGCCTCGCCTTTCTGGAAAATGATGCTGGCTTCGGCCTCGCCTTGCGTCCTGATCGCCGCCGCACGGCCTTCTGCTTCCGCGGTCAACCGGTTCTTCTCGGCAGCCGCCATGTACTCAATGCGCTGGCGCTCAATCTCCGCGCCCTTCAGCACCGTTGCAATCAACTCCTTCTCATGGCGCAGGATTTCAGCTTCCTGAACCTTGATCTGGCCTTCCTTCTCCACCTGCTGCACCTTCACCTGCTCGAGCGTCACTTGCTGCAGCATGATGTTGGTCTGCAGTTCGTACGCCTTGTCGGCCGAAGCCTGCTGCCTGCGGCTCTGCTCAGCGTACTCGGCCCGCTTGATCTCCAGATCCCTCTGCGCCTCAGCCTGCCGAGTAGCCGACGCCGTCTCCGCAATCACGCGCTCCTGGTCAGCCTGCGCCTTCGCTACAGCCGACTCCCGCAGCGCCGTCGCGCGCTTGATGGCCGTATCGCGCTCCGCATCCGCTGTCGCCATCTCCGCATCGCGCTTGATCCGCGCAATATCCGGCCGGCCCATGTTCGAGATGTACTCGTTCTTGTCGCGAACTTCCTTGATCGTGAACGACACCACGTCCAGACCCATCTTGCTTATGTCTTCGGCGCAGGTGGCACGCATCCGCTCACCCACCATCTCCGGCTCTTTCACAATCTGCTCCACCGTCAACTGCCCGATGATGCCGCGAAGATGCCCTTCCATCACCAGCCGGATCAGGCCTTCCCGCTGTTGCGGAGGCTTCGACAGAAACTGCTCCGCGGCAGTAAGAATCGAAGGACGGTCACTGCGAACCTTGATCTGTGCCACCGCTTCCACTGTCACCGCAACGCCCTGCTTGGTATACAGGTCCTGCTGCGGCGCTACATCGAAGCTCATCAGCTCCAACGACAGTTCGCGGCAGTTCTCCACCATCGGAAAGATCACCGTCCCATTGCCCGTGACCACGCGCGGTCCGCGAAAGCCATACACGATCAGCGCTTCGTTCGGCCCTGCCTTGCGGTACATCCGGGCGATGAGCCCCATCAGCAGGATGAGAGCCAGAACAGCCAGGCCTACAAACAGAATGTATTCATTCATTGCGATCCCGGCCCTTTCGCCCGGGAGGTGAGGTGTTGATGGTTAACGTCAGTGTCCCCTTGCAAAGCGATTCATCGGTTCGTTCCAGCCTCTGGAACCTCTGCACGACTTTACAGCTTGCTGAAAAACTCATCGGAACGGTTTTGTAACAACGGCACGGCTTTAGCCGGGCCAATAAAGTCAGCAGAATGAACCTGGGCTTTAGCCCCTGCGGGCTCTTTCCCCGCGTCACCCAAAACAATGCCTCAATGATGCCCATCGTGCTTACGGCCGTTCCGCGGAAATATCTTGGCAAGGAACCCAAGCAGGAAGATCCCCACAAGGATTGACATGTCGGTGATTAGAACGGTGGTTTGACTCATCATGCGTTTCCCGGTCCTTTCAGCCGGGGCACTTGTAGCGCCGGCGTCCTCGCCCGCACTTGCTGAGTGTTGGAACCCTGTGCCCCATTCATCGCAGCCTTATCGCGATGAGTGGGAGGACCAAGAGCATGCTCCTGGCCACCAAACCCTACATACTCCTCGCCTCGTCGCCGGCCTCCACTTCCTCCCATCGCCTAACCCAGGCCACTCCTTTTTCGTAACGAACCACGAAAACCTCTTCATCCTTCTTGATTGCCGCGCCGTGCTCCGATCGCGCCGGAACGGCCTTGCGTACGCCGAGTTGCTCATACACGATCTCGCCAATACCTCCCTCGCGAATCGGCGCTGACACGCGGCCAACCACGCCTTCAACAGCCGTCTCATAGTCCGTGAGTTCCCTCTCATGCGGCAACAAAACCTTGGTCAGGAAGAAGAACACAATCGCTCCTCCACCAAATCCAGCCAGAGCTGAGAGCACCAGCACCACCAGCGCTGCAAAGTTTTCATGCCGCGTAAGCAGGTAGCCCGTCGCGCCAAACCACGTGATGAACACCATGATCGAAAACGCGTTCCACCAGGGCACCGTCGATTGTGGCCCGCCCGAGTTGCCTCGCGTCGCACCGGATCCCGCATGAGCCGCATGCGGCATATGCGTTCCGTGTCCGGCGCCCGTCATATGCGGCATGTGCGGCACGTGCGTCCCGTGCGGCAGATGAATATGTCCCCCCAGGTGGCCCATCCCGCCAAGCAGCGAGAACCCGCTCAGAAACAGGCCCGCGACAAAGCACACAAAGTAGAAAGTTTCCCAGTTCATCTCGTCGCCCGCTTTCTTGCCGGGGTTTTGGAACTCAACCGCGGATCAGTTCTCGATGTAGCGCCGGTCTCTAGACCGGCTGTCGTGCGGGCGTCCTCGCCCGCGCTTGTCCGCCGGCCAGAAGACCTGCTGAACCCACCTGCGGATACGTTCTTAGCACGCTTGCCCGCTGCAGCTTCAGCTAGGCTCGCTTGCCCGTTGTTGGTCTTCACCGGCCCGGCATTCGCTTTCAACGGGCGCGTCGCAAACGTCGGCCGTAGCACTTCAATCAACCTCGGCATCAGCCCCGGCGTCTCAATAATCGCTTCCAGCATCAACAGGCACTCGCGCGATCGGTCATGCCGCGCCAGTGCCAGCAGCGCCGCCATAAGTTCAGGATCGCGCTGGAACCGCTCCGCTCCATTCACCAGCCAAAGGTCCAGCTTGTCTTCCACGCTGCGCAACTCGCTCATCAGCTCCGGGTGGTATCCCTCCGGGTCATCCACCAGGTAGCCCGGATGAACCTTGAAGAAACCGGCCAGTATCTGCCGCGTCGTATTCGTCAGGTGTGGACGCGCCCCGCCCTCGATCTGCGAGATATAGCTCTGGCTCATCTTCGAGCCCGTCTCCGCCTCGATCGCGCGAACCAGCTCCTGCTGGTTCATGGCCCGGTTCAGCCCCCGCAGGCTGCCCTCCACCTCGCGCAAATAACGAATTTTCTCTCCCAGCTTCATTGCCTGCTCTTAACTGTGAACTTCGAACTGTGAACTACGAACTGTGAACTATGAACTGTCTTATCGCAATTCGTAATAAACATTATCGCAATCCGTAATACATGTCAACGAAAATCGGCGCCCGTCACAGCCGACTGTTTATTCACTTGTTTTCTGGTATTTGCGATGAAAATCTAGAAGCCCACTCTCGAGTGCGCTTTATTTCCTGTTCCCTGTTCCCTTTTCCCTGTTCCCTGTTCCCCCGCCCTGAAGCTGGGAGCTGCCCTTATAACAACACTTGTTATACGAAAACCGTCTTTCTGCCATTTCGCCCACTTCTTTGCGATCCATGAACGTCCCTTGTCACCGCTCTCTTCACTCATTTCCTTCGCTCTTTCCCACTCTTCCGCCCCTTTTCACGGTCCCTTTTCACTGTCCACTGCCCTTCCGCCCCCGTCTCCTGCCCACTGTTCGCTGTTCCTTCGTCTCTGCCCCCGGCCACTGTTCACTTTTTCACTGCCGTCTTTGCACATAATTTCCACCTTCCGGCGCACAATCTACCTGCAATCGAAAAGCACCCCCACAATGAGAACTCGCCGTGACCCATGCACTCGCACCCCTGACCCCGATACCCGCCAAAATCGAGCAAAACCCTGCCCTGCTGAACCCCGCCGTCGCTCACTGCCAGGAGGTCTGGAAACAAGTCTTTCGTAGTGCCAGAAAATTGAAAATAAACAGCTTGGACGCGCACGAGAGGGCCGATCAGGCCTTTCGCCGGGCCTTGCCCCCGGGTCTACGGAGCTCAAAACATACGCGACTTCATCGCCTGCGTCACCTACGCCATGGCCTGTGGCATCTTCGAGCCAAAGATCGGCACAAAGCTCCTCTACGCTGCTCAACTCGCCCACCACTCCGCGTTGCCACGGCCAAAAGCCAAGGGTACCCACTCCGCTCGACCGCGTGTTTGATCTTATTCTGAAAACACCCGTTGAAAACAAAGAGTTTAACGGGAGCCTTTTTGCAACTCGAAGAAAACAAAATGGTTACAGGCGGCCAATTCTTGAGAAAACTGCCAATTTCCTTCAAAAAAACCTCAAATCGTCCCAATAACTCCTTCACTTTTCACTGTTTCACTACTTTTCTGGCCCCTGAACCCTCAGCCCGCTTGCCGATCCGCCCCTTCGGCCCGACCACGAAAGGCAGCGAAAGAGCATTCCAGTTCCGGTCCGCGTCCGCCGCCTCACCACGCCCAACATCGGGCTGCAACGCGCGCCAGTTCTTTCCATCGTCGGTTGAGATGTCCGTCCCATTCGGCCCAACCGTTATCCACGCCTCCGCCCCCGCATCATAAGCAACCGCTGACCGATACCCGCCCGGCATCGTCTCCGCCGCCGCCCATGTCTTGCCGCGATCGATCGAAATTGCCGCTG
>Ga0302197_10004587_pt1 | contig 12058 bp, 8 predicted proteins | sample II_Bog_N2_1_FD_193526 | JGI IMG/M metagenome (GOLD analysis project Ga0302197, IMG submission 193526) | Peat permafrost microbial communities from Stordalen Mire near Abisko, Sweden - II_Bog_N2_1 | ecosystem: Environmental > Terrestrial > Soil > Wetlands > Peat | place: Sweden: Abisko, Stordalen...
GGAGAAATTCCGCTCCGCCGGCCTCGACCCCGCCGTCCACATCGTCAACGGCAACAAGAAGGATAATTTCTGGATGATGGGCGAAACCGGCCCGTGCGGCCCGTGTTCCGAACTCCATGTGGATCTGACGCCCGCCGGCGACACCCAAGGCCGTTTGGTTAACAAGGGCGACGCCCGCTGCATCGAGATTTGGAATCTCGTGTTCATGCAGTTCAACGCCAACCCCGACGGCACCTTTTCCCCGCTCCCCGCCGTGGCCGTGGACACCGGCATGGGTTTCGAGCGCGTCACCAGCATCATCCAAGGCACCAAAAACCTGACCGACTTCGCCCACGCCAAGATTTCCAACTACGAGACCGACATTTTCCGTCCGATCTTCGACGAACTGGAAAAACTTTCCGGCAAAAAATACGGCAGCACTTTGCCCGGCGACGCGATTAAAAAAATTGCAGACGAAGAGCCGTTGAAAACTTCCGGCGAAGCGCGCGGAAACATCATCGAAGTCGCAGCCGAGGAACGCGGCGCGCACCACGGTTCGACCGGTGATGACGACGAGGATTTTCCCGTCGCGACCGCGAGCGCGGAACATATCGCGCTCGACATCGCCTTCCGCGTCATCGCCGACCACATCCGCACGCTGTCGTTCGCGATTGCCGACGGCATCCAGCCCGGCAACACCGACCGCAACTACGTTTTGCGCCGCATCCTGCGCCGCGCCGTGCGTTACGGCCGCACGCTCGGCTTCCACGAACCGTTCTTCTACAAACTCGTGGACGTGCTCGCCGACACGATGGGCGACGTCTTCCCCGAAATCCGCACCCGCAAGAAGGTCGTGCAGGAAACCATCCAGCGCGAGGAAGAGGCGTTTAACAAGACGTTGGATAAAGGCATTGAACTTTTTGAGACAACGCTGGAAACCCGGAAAATTCTTAAATCTAAATTAAATGAATTTTCAAGAGTCATTGAGGCAATTGATTCAAAACTTAATTCCCTTCCAGATAATTTCGCCGTTGGAAACAAACGGTTGCAAGAAATTGATGCTGACGCTGAAGCGCTTGATGAACTTGTTCAAAAGTTTCCGTCAAACAATCCTGTTCAAGCAGCTATCTTGATTGCGGCATTTTCGGCGTATGTTTCTGTATTTACACCTGGTGTATTGGTTGAAGAGAAATATTTTAAGTTCATCGAAGGATACCAAAAGTTTTTGAAATCTGCGAATGCCGCACTTGTTGAAGTTGCGTCGTGGCACGAGAACCAGTTTGGTGGACGCGAGGCATTCATTCTTTACGACACCTACGGTTTCCCTCTCGACCTCACCGAGTTGATGGCGCGCGAACGTGGGTTGACCGTGGACAAGGAAGGTTTTGAAAAATTGATGGAAGAGCAGCGCGCCCGCGCCCGCGCCGCGCAGAAGAAGGAAGTCATTTCCCTCTCGCAAATCGAAACCACCACGCCCACCAAGTTCGTCGGCTATGACCACCTTGCGGTGGAGGCCAAGGTGGTTGAAGTCGTCTCCTTGAAGGACAAGACTGCCGTCATCCTCGACACCAGCGCGTGCTACGCCGAGATGGGCGGCCAAGTCGGCGACACCGGCGAGTTGACCGGCAGCGGCCAGCTCTGGCGCGTCACCAACACCCAGAAATCCGGAAACACCTTCCTGCACTTCGTCGAGGGCGGCGATGCTCCGGCCATCGGCGCCGGCGTCACGCTGTCCGTCGAGAAATCCCGCCGCGATGCCATCCAGCGTCATCACACGGTGACGCATTTGCTCCACTGGGCGCTCCATGAGGTCGCCAGCCGCGAGGCTTCGCAGAAAGGTTCCTTCGTCGGCCCGGACAAGCTGACCTTCGATTTCAACAGCGCGCCGCTCACGCCCGTGCAGGTCGCCGACATCGAGAAGCTCGTCAACGAACGCATCATCGAGAACGCCGGCGTCTCATGGACGGAAGTTCCCCACGCGGAAGTCAAGCACCGCAAGGACGTGATGCAATTCTTCGGCGACAAATACGGCGACACTGTGCGGGTCGTCCAAATCGGCGGCGGCGCCGGCAAGCTCGACGGCTATTCGATGGAGCTTTGCGGCGGCACGCACACACGCGCGACCGGCGAAATCGGTTTGTTCCGCATCACCAGCGAAGCGGCGGTGGCGGCTGGCGTGCGGCGCATCGAGGCGGTCGCGGGACTTTCGGCTTACGACCTTGCCAACGAGCAGTTGCAGCTCATCCGCAGCCTCGCCGGCAAAATCAATTCGCCCGTCGGCGAACTGGAGAAGAAAGTCGAAGCCCTGCTCGCGCACCAGAAAGAGCTTGAGAAGTCGCTCAAGTCCGCCCAGCAGCGCGAGGCTTCCAACGCCGCGAGCGAATTGCTGGAGCGCGTTCACACCGTGAACGGCACACCGGCCATCATCCACAATGTCGGTGGCGTGGACGGCGAATTTTTGCAGGCGGTCGTGGACGCGCTGAAATCGCAATTCAAGGGCGTGGTCGTGCTTGGCGGCGCGGCGAACGGCGCAGTCACCTTGATTGCGTCGGTGTCGGCCGACCTCACCACGAAGGTGCAGGCCGGAAAAATTATTCAAGCCATTGCGCCCATCGTCGGCGGCAAGGGCGGTGGCAAGCCGGACCACGCGCGCGGCGGCGGCAAGGATGCGGCCAAGCTGGACGAGGCGCTGGCAAAGGCGAAGAGTTTGCTGTGAGCCGGTGGCCGCCGCGAATTTTTCTTCAATCAAATCATGGGAACCGCCATAACAATTCGTCGCAAGCGCACCAAGCCGCTGCCGCCGGTGGAAATCCGCGAGATGGAATTGCGCGACGTGCCGCAGGTGTTTGAGCTGGGCGAGAAACTTTTCACCGCCGAGGAATGGCCGACGCTCTACCGCTCGTGGGACGACCATGAGCTGGCGCAGTTGTTCAGCAGCGATGCCGAGACCTGCCTGGTGGCGGAGGCGGACGGGAAGATCGTGGGCTTCGCGCTGGGGCGCGTGACGGAAAAGCCGCGCAGCGCGTGGCGCTACGGCCTCCTGATGTGGCTCGGCGTGGAGCGGCGCTTCAAGCGCGCCGGCATCGCGACGCGGCTGGTGCGGCAATTGACGGGGCTGTTCATTGACCGCGATGCGCGTATCATGCTCGTGGACACGGCGGCCAAGAACCACGCGGCGGTGGCCTTCTTCCGGCGCAACGGCTTCGGCCAGGAAATCCGGCACGTCTATCTTTCGCAGAATCTGGAGAACGACCCCCGCTACATCGAGCGCAACGACGACAGCGAGGATGACACGGACGATTGAACGGTCTGCGCGGTGGCGGCACCGAAGTCTTCGGGAATTGTAACCGGCCTTCTACTGGTGACGTCCAATCGGGTAAGTATGAAAACACTCGTCTATCTGGCGCTCGCCGCCTTGCTCCTGTCATCGGTTGCCTCCGCAAACGCGGCGGGCTTTGGCAAACATCATCACGGCAACAAGGCCGCCAGCCACGTCGCCGGCAAACATCACAAGGGACATTGGGCCGGGCATCATCACCACCGGCACGCCTGAAAATCGCGCGCCAATAAAAATCCCCGCGTCCGGCGACGCGGGGATTTTTGTTTAACTGGGTCCGATGTGCCGCAGCGCCACCAGCGGATCAATCCGCGCGACGAGGAAGTGCGCCCAGTGGTTTTTCCAGCGCTGCCACAGCGTCTGCGACGCGCGGAAGGCTTTCAGTTCGAGGCGGCGCGAATTTTTCAAGACGGCGGCAAAGATTTCCGCCGCCCCAACCACGGTCGCATGGTCGTTGAACTGCAGCATGAGTTCGTAGTTCATCTTGAAGCTGCGGACATCGAGGTTGGAGGAGCCGGCAAAAACTTTTTTATCCACGAGGTAGAGCTTGGCGTGGAGAATCTGCGGCTGGTATTCGTAAATCTCCACCCCGGCGCGCAGCAGGCGGGGATAATAAATCAGCCCCGCGGCGCGCGCCAGCGGCACATCGCAATGGGCGGGCAGGATCAGCCGCACCCGCCCGCCGCGCCGGACGATTTGCCGCAGGAGCCGGCGGAGCCGCCGGACGGGCAGAAAATAGGGGACGATCAAATCCACCGAGCGGGCGTGCGCCAGTTCTTGTTGCAAGGCGCGTTGAAAACTGGAGGTGCCGCGGCCGGGCTGGATGACGAAAATTTGCGGGTCGTTGGTCCGGCGGCGGAAACGGCGAAAGGCGCGCAGCCGGCGGAAGCGGCCGTGGGCGAAGCCGGCGTTGGAAAAAATCTGGTCAAATTCTTTCGCCAGCCGGACGGCGAGTTCGGCCTCTTCAATCTGCACCATCAAATCAAGCCAGCCCTGTGTGACGCCGTCGCCGCTGTGGCAATCGCAGATGTTGGCACCGCCGATGAAGACGGTTTGACGGTCGCAGATGAGGAGCTTGCGGTGGTCGCGCACGCCGAAACGCGAGAAACGGAGGGGATTGAAGAAACGGACTTCGCCGCCGGCCTGGATCAGCGGTTCAAAAAAACTGTTGGGCAGCAGGAACGAGCCATAGGCATCGGCGAGCACGCGGACTTGGACGCCATGGCTGGCGGCCCGGGTCAGGGCGTCGAGAAACTGCCGGCCGATTTTGTCGTCCGCGAAAATGTAAATTTCCAGTTCGACGCTGGCGTGTGCCTGGGCGATGGCGGCGAGCATGGCGGGGAAGAATTTCCCGCCGCCACAAAACCATTCTGTATTGTTTGCGTTCGCCGTCACGGTTTCAGGTTAGCACCTGTCCGCGACGGCGCAATTCCCTCCGGCGTTTTACAGCCGCGAGATGAGCAGTTCGCGCTGGAAGATTAGCTCCTTCGGCAACTGGCTGTAGAGCTTGATGAACAACTCGTCCTGCATCACGAGCTCGTGGTGCCACTCGGAGGTGTCAATCTTCTGCACCTCGGCAAACTTCTCGGGGGTCATTTCCTTGTCTAGGCCGCGCATATCAATGTCCTGATATTCCGGCACCCAGCCGATGGAGGTCTCGATGGCGTGCGCACCCATCTGACTGCGCTGCACAATCCATTTCAGCACGCGCATGTTGTCGCTGTAGCCCGGCCAGAGGAATTTTCCGGCGGCGTTTTTGCGGAACCAGTTCACGTGAAACACGCGCGGCAGATGCTTCACGAGCCGGCGCATCTCCAGCCAGTGCGCAAAATAATCGCCCATGTTGTAGCCGCAGAACGGCAGCATGGCCATCGGGTCGCGGCGCACCTGGCCGAGCGTGCCGGCGGCGGCGGCGGTCATCTCCGAGCCGACGGTCGCGCCGAGATAAACGCCGTGAACCCAGTTGAACGCCTGGAAAATCAAGGGCATCGTCGTGGCGCGGCGGCCACCGAAAACAATCGCGCTGATTTTGACGCCGGCGGGATTTTCCCAGTCGGGATCAATGATGGGACAGTTTTTCGCGGGCGCGGTGAACCGGCTGTTTGGATGGCTGGTGACGTGGTGCTTGCCGTCGGCATCTTTTTTGTCCGGCGTCCAGTCCTGGCCTTTCCAGTCAATTAGATGCGCGGGCGGCGTCTTGGTCATGCCTTCCCACCACACGTCGCCCTCGTCGGTGAGCGCGACGTTGGTGAAAATCGTGTCCCGCTTGATGGAGTCCATCGCCATCGGATTGCTGCTGTAAGACGTGCCGGGCGCGACACCGAAGAAGCCGGCCTCGGGATTGATGGCGTGCAGATGACCGTCCGGGCCGGGCTTGATCCACGCGATGTCGTCGCCGATGCAGGTGACTTCCCAGCCTTCTTGCTTCAAGTGCGGTGGCGGGATGATCATGGCAAAATTTGTTTTGCCGCACGCGCTCGGAAACGCGGCGGAGACGTAGGTCTTTTTGCCCGACGGATCTTTCACGCCGAGGATCAGCATGTGTTCCGCCATCCAGCCCTCGTCGCGCGCCATCGCGGAGGCGATGCGGAGCGCGAAACATTTTTTGCCGAGCAGCGCATTGCCGCCGTAACCGGAGCCGAAGCTCATGATGAGCCGGTCTTCGGGGAAATGGGTGATGTAGGTGTGTTCGGGATTGCACGGCCACGGCACGTCTTTCACGCCCTTCGCCAAGGGACTGCCGACGGAATGCAGGCATTTCACAAACGTGCCGGTCGCGTCAATCTGCGGATAAACGCCCGCGCCCATTCGCGTCATAATTTTCATGTTCGCGACGACGTAGGGGCTGTCGGAAATCTCAATGCCGTATTGCGCGATGGGCGAACCAATCGGCCCCATGCTGAAAGGGATGACGTAAAGCGTGCGGCCTTTCATGCAGCCGGCGAACAGGCCGTTGAGTTTGGCCTTCATTGTGGCCGGTGCTTCCCAGTTGTTGGTCGGGCCGGCATCCTTCGGCGATTTCGAGCAAATGAACGTGCGCTGCTCAACGCGCGCCACGTCGCGCGGGTCGCTGCGGACGAGCAGGGAGTTCGGACGCAGTTTTTCGTTGAGCCAGAGGCCGGCGCCGGACGCTACAATCCGGTCGCGCATCAGTTTGTCCTCGGCTGCGGAGCCGTCGCACCAATGGACGCTGTCCGGCTGGCAAAGGGCGGTGATCTCGCCGACCCAGTTCAAAATGGTTTCGTTTTTGGTAAGCGGTTGCTTGGCGGTATTGCTCATATATAATTCGTGCTGTCCGTTTCAAATTTCGGACAACCCATTGTGGTTCGTCGAAATTTAATTCCGGCAATGCTGGCAACGTGCCAGAAGCCGGTGGATATGGCCAACCGGATTTTGGTGCAAACTTGCTTAATTTTGCCGGCCACCGCGCTTGGCCGCCGGCCATCTTTGCCGTCGCGGCGGGTTTTGGCCTGTGCTAAAATCCCGGTGACATGACCGTGCCACCAGCCGCCAAAAACAAACGCGAGCCCGATGCCGCCCAATGCCTCGCGCGCTCCGTCGTGGACACGCTGGCCGAGGAACCGGGGCTGGAGGCGGTGACGATTGACACCGCGCAGCAAAAAATCTCCGTCGCCACCCTCGGTCGCGCCGACGTGGAAAAGCTCACGGCCAAAATCTCCGCCAAAATTTCATCCGTCCAAAATTCCGCCGCCGGCAAAACCTGCTCGCTGCTCGACGGCAAAAGCGATTGCACCACCTGTAGCCAACCGCTTTCCGAAGCCGAGCAAAAGAAAATCACCATCCGCCGCGCCGCCGCCGTCACGACCATCGCGCGTGTGACGTGTCCGACCGCGCCGAAATTCTGGCGCTGGCGCGACATCCCGTTCCCCAAGATCGCGCCGCGCGAACTGGAGATTCCCGACGACGACCACCACATTGACGAGTGGAAAGGCCAGCTCATGCTCGCCATCGCCTGCGGCGTGTTCGGTCTGCTGGCGGCGTTTGTTGTGCCGGTGGAATTTAAAGTGTTCGCGTATGCCGCCGCATATCTGGCTGGTGCCTTTTTCGCCGCCGAAGAAGTTTTGGAGCGCCTGCACAAACGTGTGCTGGACGTGCATTTCCTGATGCTCGCCGTCGCGTTCGGCGCGGCCACCATCGGCGCGTGGGCGGAAGGTGCGACGCTGCTGTTTCTCTTTTCGTTCTCCGGTGCGCTGGAACATTACGCCTTTGGCCGCACGCAGAAGGAAATTCGCTCACTCTTCCGCGATGCGCCGAAAACCGCCACCGTCATTGACGCGAACGGAAATGAGGCCGAGGTGGCCGTCGAAAAAATCTCCAAGGGCGCGCGGCTGCTCATCAAGCCCGGCGCGCAGTTTCCCGTGGACGCGGAAATCGCCAAGGGCAACACCGCCGCCGACGAATCCAACCTCACCGGCGAGGCCGCGCCCGTGGAAAAAATCATCGGCGACACCGCGCTGGCCGGCACGCTGAATTTGTGGGGCGCGGTCGAAGTCATCGTCCTGCGGCCGGCGGCGGAAAGCGCGCTGCAAAAAATCATCACGCTCATTCGCGAGGCGCAGCACCAGAAGGCGCCCGCGCAGATGTTTGCCGACAAGTTCAGCACCTATTACACCTACGGCGTGCTCGGCCTGTCGCTCGCGATGTTTTTCGTGTGGCGCTACGTTTTTCATCTCGAAGCCTTTACTTCTACCGTCGAATCGCACAGCGCCTTTTACCGCACGATGACACTGCTGGTCGTGTCGTCGCCGTGCGCGCTGGTGCTGTCCATTCCGTCGGCGGTGCTGGCGGCGATCGCGTGGGCGGCGCGGCATGGCATTTTATTTCGCGGCGGCGCGGCGGTGGAAAAACTGGCCGAGGTCAACGTCGTCGCGCTGGACAAGACCGGCACGCTCACGACCGGCGAATTGCGCGTGGAACAGGTGGAAAGTTTTCCGCCCGGCCGCGAAAACGAAATCGCGCAGCTCGCCTACTCGCTGGAAAAATTGTCCACGCATCCGCTCGCGCGCGCCATCACGCGCCACGGCAAACAGCAAAATCTGGCGACGCACGAATTCTCGCAGTTTGAATCCGTCACCGGTCAGGGCTTGAAGGCGAAGCGCGACGGCAAGGAAGTTTTTCTCGGCAAACGCGAATGGGTTTTGGAATGCCGGCTTGCTGCTGGAGTCCAAGTTTCAGCTTGTTCGGCGGACCGGTTGCAGCCTGAACTCCAACCCGGCACGTCCGAAGTCTGGATTGCCGCCGACGGTTTGATGGGTCGCGTCATCTTGCGCGACGACATCCGTCCGCAGGCCGCCCAAGTCATTGATGACTTGCGGCACGAAGGTTTGAAATCAATCGTGCTGACCGGCGACCGCCAGGCCGCCGCCGATTTTCTGCGCACGGAATTGAAGCTCGATGACGTGCGCGCCGAGCTGAAGCCGGAGCAGAAGGTCGCGGCGATTCAGGAATTCACCGCCGCCGGCAAAAAAGTCGCGATGATCGGCGACGGCGTGAACGACGCGCCGAGTCTGGCCGTGGCCTACATCGGCGTGGCGATGGGCGCGCGCGGGGCGGACGCCGCACTGGAGCAGGCCGACGTGGTGCTGATGAACGACCGGCTGGAAAACTTTCTCGCCGCCTTCCGCTTGAGCCGCCGCGCGCGGGGCATCATCCGGCAGAATCTGTTCATCTCGCTCGGCACGGTGGTGGTGCTGGTGACGTTTGCGCTGCTCGGCAAAATTCCGTTGACCATTGGCGTGGTCGGCCATGAAGGCAGCACGGTGGTGGTGGTGATGAACAGCCTGCGCCTGCTCTTCGGCGGCGGGAAAAAGCCTTAGCCACAGATTTGCACAGATGAAACACAGATGGGGCGGTCAACCAAAATGGAAGCCATGAAACCCGCACCGATTTTCCTGTTGATAAACGGCGAGGCCGATGGCCCGCATGAAGCAACAGAGATTTTGGATCGTCTCTCTGGCGACGCTTTGGACAAAGATGAAAATCCGATTGAGAAGTTATCCGAGGGCACTTTGTCGTGCATGGAGGGAATGTCCGGCTGGCGTTTTTTGCCGGAAACTTTGATATGGGCTTACGCAAAACTTCTGTCAGCGCTTCCGCAAACTTCAGATTGGATCCAGCAGATGGACGAATGCACTCTTAACCTGCGCGATGGCAGCAAGGTTATCCGTGAAACACTCAAACGCACCGCCAATCTTGATGATTGGCACGCGCCTGATTTTATTTGGAAGGCATTTGATGCAAATGTGTCCCTGTTGAAGCGGCACCGGGATTATGAAAAGCGTGAACAACATTGGAATATGCGAGCTATCGAATTTTACCCGATATTTGAGCTGCGTTTTTTCGACCGACAAACTCCCACACGCGACTGGAACTCGGAATGGCAGAAAGGTGGTGGGCAAATTTACGATGGCAAAATGATCGCGCCCAAAGATGATCCGGTATGGCTTGCGCTCAGTGATTTTGGCCACCCATTTGAACCATTTGATTTTGACTATTCAGTGTGGGTCGGAACCATGTCACGCAAAGAAGCAGCCGAACACGGTTTGGCTGTTGATCCGATGACAATAAAGTTTCCACCAATTAAACCATTCGGCATTGTCGGGCTGTGATGGAAGAATCTGAAATCTATGTTTCATCTGTGAAAATCTGTGGCTAAAAATGTCTGCGCTGATTAAATACAACCTCGTCATTGCTTACGATGGCACGGCCTATCAGGGCTGGCAATGGCAGCGCATCGGCCTCGGCGTGCAGCAGCGCGTGGAGGAGGCGCTGGCGAAATTGTTCCCCAGCGCGCCGCGCCTGCACAGTTCCAGCCGCACGGACACCGGCGTCCACGCGCTCGGCATGGTTGCGCATTTTGAGGTGCCGGCCGCCGAGATGCGGCGGCTGACGACCGCGCGCCTGCCCATCGCCATCAACTCGCTTTTGCCGCACGACATCCGCGTGCAGTCGGCGGTGCGCAAGCCGGCGAAGTTCCACGCGCGCTTCGACGCCACGGGCAAGCAGTATCGTTACTTCGTGTGGAACCACGTCGGCATGAACCCGCTGCTGCGCCACACCGCGTGGCACGTCCCGCGCAAGCTGGATTTTCCGGCAATGCGCGCGGCGGCGAAACTGTTTCTCGGCGAGCAGGACTTCCAGTCGTTTGCGTCCAATCCCGGTTACAAACGCACGACCACCGTGCGCCACCTGACACGCTGCGAGTTCAAGAAGTCCGGCGCGCAGCTCACCTTCACCATCGAGGGCGATGGGTTTCTTTACAAGATGTGCCGCGGCATCGTCGGGACGATTGTGCAGGTGGGCATGGGCAAGTTCACGCCGGACGAAGTCGCCGTGATGCTCGCCAAGGCCGACCGCCGCGTGGCCGGCATGAGCGCCCCGGCGCACGGGCTGGTGCTGTGGAAGGTTTATTATTCAACGCAAGGGCGCAAAGCCGCCAAGGCGCGAAATCAGGTGGAGGCTGAAGAGTGAAGCGTTTGGTTTGTTCCTTGCATCTTTGTTCCTTCGCGCCTTTGCGTTAAAAGTTTTGCCATGAACATCGTCCTGCTTGAACCGGAGATTCCGCCGAACACGGGCAACGTGGCGCGGCTCTGCGCCGCCACGAAATCCGTGCTGCACCTGATTGAGCCGTTCGGCTTCAAGCTGGACGACGCGCAATTAAAGCGTGCAGGAATGGATTATTGGCAGCAGGTCGAATGGCATCGCTGGAAGAACTGGAGCGCGTTTGCGGAAAAACTTCCGGCGGCGGCGCGGCTGTGGTTCATCGAATCCGCTGGCGCGAAGAATTACAGCGAGGTGAAATTTTCGGCGGACGATTATCTGGTGTTTGGCCGCGAGACGGCGGGACTGCCAAAACAATTATTGGAGCAGCACCGCGAGAATTGGCTGCGGATTCCAATGTTCAATGCGGAATCGCGTTCGCTGAATTTGTCGAACTGCGTGGCGCTGGTTTTGTTCGAGGCGCTGCGGCAGCAGGGATTCGCCGGGGAGATTTAATAAACTCCAAAAATCCGCGCCAGTAAGTTCAAGGTCAAATTTCTTGCCAGACCAAGGACCATTTGCACCGGCGGAATGTTGATTACCACAATCACGATGATAAAACCAAAACGGGCGAAGTTTGCATAGGCTTCATGGCTCATGCCGGTCACGACGCGCATAATCTGTGAGCCGTCGAGCGGCGGCACGGGGATCAGGTTGAAAAAGCAAAGCATCAGGCTCATGCCCGCGACCCCCATCAAGAAATGCACCACTGTTTCATCAGCATGAAACATCATGGAGATCCGTGCGGCGGCGACGAGGCCAACGGCCAAAACCAGGTTCATCCCCGGCCCGGCGAGCGTGACCAGGATGTCATCGCGTTTGGGATGGTTCAGGTTGTAAGGATTCACCGGCACGGGTTTGGCCCAGCCGACGAAAAAGCCGCCGACGCTTGGCATGAAAATTTGAAAAAGCGGCAAGAAAACCGTGCCGATGGGGTCAATGTGCACGACGGGGTTCAGCGAGACGCGGCCTTGCAGGCGCGCGGTGTCGTCGCCGCACTTCCACGCGGTCCACGCGTGGCCGTATTCGTGGAAGGTCAGCAGCGCCACCAGCATCAGATACTGGATGAGGCCGTCGGCGATTGCGTTTTGATCCATCGCCGGAAGGATAATTATTTTCACCTCGCGCGTCGAGGCTGCGAATTGTTGGAGTTCAGGCTTTAGCCTGCGAACAAGCTAAAGC
>Ga0302197_10004593_pt1 | contig 12054 bp, 6 predicted proteins | sample II_Bog_N2_1_FD_193526 | JGI IMG/M metagenome (GOLD analysis project Ga0302197, IMG submission 193526) | Peat permafrost microbial communities from Stordalen Mire near Abisko, Sweden - II_Bog_N2_1 | ecosystem: Environmental > Terrestrial > Soil > Wetlands > Peat | place: Sweden: Abisko, Stordalen...
GATCGTATCCGTCGCAAACGACTATTGGACGAAAGGCACATACATCGCCGAGATTCAGAAATCCGCCATCGAGGCATGGTCGCGCCTGTTCTGGATTCCCGTGGTGAGCGCAACAAACAGATGAAAAAGCATCTATCCATCCTCGCAATTCTTTTCAGTGTGGCCGCGGCCTCCGCTCAAGCGCAGGACTCTACGGCCACATATCTGGAATCGAACGTCCGCTATTCACAAAACCAAATGATCGTTCTGCTCAAAAGCTGCGCTCCACACGCGGCGCTCAATACCATGCTTGCCGTCGCAACAACGGAGTCCGACTTTCACCCCTACGCGATCAGCGTCAACAGACCTCAACAAATCGCCAGCAGCATTGGACTCAACAACCAGGCAATCGAGCTTGCCAGACAACCGAACTCCAAGCTGGAGGCTACTCTCTGGATGCGCTGGCTCCTCCGGCACCGTATCTCCGTCTCGGTCGGCCTCCTCCAGGTCAGCACTGAAAATGCGGCTCGATTTCACCTCAATCCAGAACAGCTCTTCGACCCTTGCACCAACATCGCCGTTGGCGCCAACCTCCTTGCCGAAGCCTATGCCGCCCAAGTGCAGGCGGCACCCTACGACCCCGATGCGCTGCTCCATGCGCTGTCGGTCTACAACAGCGGAACCGCAAACTTTGGCTTCTACAACGGGTACGTTGATCGCATTCTCAAAAACGCCAAACCATGAAAAAGGCTCGCTATGCTCGCGCTGCAACCGCGAAATATGCTCAATATGCTCGCCGCATCGAATCCAATGGCCTACGGCTTTGCCAAGGCAAGACGCGCTGCCTTCGCCGCTTGCTTCATCGTCTACTCCGGCATCATCGCCGGAACAGTCGCCCTTTGGATGTGGATGTGGCGCGATACCACCTTTCAACCCAACACCATCGCCCGAATTGTGGCTCTCACAATGATCTGCTCCGCTGTCTATCTCTATCCGCGTTTGCGTAGAGGCTTCGGAACCTTTTGCTTGATTCTCCTAACCTCCGGTATTGGTCTCGCCATTTACTGCCAAAGTCAGCCCCTACTGCCCGGAAACCGTCCCCAGATCCCCGCCATCGCTCTCATCTCCGTTGGTTTGATTGTCTACATGATTCGAACACGCTTCATTACAGGCACCATGCTTTTGCTTCTTGCCTGCCTTGCTGGTATCAGCTTTCTCTGGTTCAATCCAAACTTCTTCAACCCACTCATACTATCCATTGCCGGTTTGGTTCTCATCTTCGCCGGATGTATCCTTCGCTACCTGGTTCTTCTCAACAGCTATTACTAAGTTCCCCTGCCTTGCATTACCACCTCGAAAACAATATCCAATCCACAACCCATTCTCCGGCTGCGTTGGGAGGGAGCCACCCTCCCTCGTTGCGGCCGCTGCGCGTCCTCCTCTACCCACCCCAGCGGCGCGAAAGCCCCGCAACGCCCCCACACATTTTGAGAAAACGCCAAAGGCGGCGCTGCGCTTTCCATCAAGACCTTAACCGTTGGGGAGGCTTGAAAAAGAGAACGTACCGAGGCAAGTTGCGCTTTCCGGCGAGGGACCGGCTAACTGGGACGGAACTATAATTTCTGCATGGCACTCACGGACATTCTTACCTCCATCGATGCGGAGATTGCGACGCTCAAACAAGCCCGCGCACTCCTTGCGGCCGGATCAGCGGTCACCGTAGCTAAGCGAAAGGCCGGTCGGCCACCCAAGGTGACTGCCAGCTCTCCAATCGCCTCACAACCGAAGAAGAAGCGGGTTCTCTCGCCCGAAGGACGCGCCCGCATTGCCGCAGCCGCCAAAAAACGCTGGGCAGCGAAGAAGAAAGCTGCCGCCAAGTAGATAAAACGCCTACATCCTTGAAGTGGCAAGAAATGCCCTTGCGGGTTTGAACGAGAATGCAAAGCCTTTCCTGCGAGGAAGGCAGATCGCGCAAATCCGCATTTGCAAAACCTAACCCGGCGTAGCCGGAACCAAACAGGGCGTTGATTATCATTTCTTGGTGGACATCGAACTTCTGACCGAGCGGTATGCAGCTCAGATAGCGGGAGTACTGGGTTGCTGGGACCGGGTGCTGGTCTTCGGTACGCTGCCGAAGATCTGCTACGCCGGGGGAATGACCTCGTATTTGTACGAGCGCAAGGTGCGGATCTTCGATTATCCGAAATTCGCCGAGCCGTTCCGCGACCAGTTGCGCGAAAACGCCGAGCGTCTGGCGGCCGAGGCCGGCATCGAAATCGAGTTCATCCGCAAGCGCAACATCCGCAAAGAGGACCGGGTGAAGGCAGTGCTGGCCCGTCGCGGCGAGCATCCTGGACTGGTGTGTATCTTGTCGGCCATGGAGCCTTGCTCCACTTATAAGCCGTGGCATGACAAGCAGACCGGCCGCACTTTTTTGAAGCCCGACGACGGCAAATGCCTGCACTACTACTTCTACTTCGTCGATGAAGAACTGGGGCTGTGCTACGTGCGTGTGCCGACCTGGTTGCCCTGCCGTCTGCAAATCTACTTCAACGGACACAACTGGCTGGCCAGCGCGCTTGAGAAGCGAAAGATCGATTACCGGCTGATGGACAATGCCTTCGTCCACATATCCGACTGGACACGGGCGCAACGGATCGCCGATGAACTTCAGGTCGAGCGGCTGCATCGCAGGTTGGACCAGTTCGCGCACCGCTTCTGCCCCATCCATCGCTCCTTCGGCGTTGAGTATCACTGGAGCGTAGACCAGTGCGAGTATGCGACCGACATCGTGTTCCGTAAACAGGACGATCTCCAACCCATCTATGAGAACCTCAGCCGCACCGCCATCCATACCGTCAAGCCCGACAACATCGCCACCTTCCTGGGTAAGAAGTTATCGCCGCAGTTCGAGGGCGAGATGGGTAATCGCTTGAACGTTCGCATCGAAGGCACACGGATCAAGCACACCATGGGGCCGGTGTCGCTGAAACTCTACGACAAGTTCGGTCTCATCCTGCGCATCGAAACCACGGTCAACGACCTGACTTTTTTCAAGCACTACCGCGAGGTAGAACACCGCGACGGCTCACGAGAAACCAAATGGGCCGCCATGCAGAAGACCATTTACAGCCTGCCCGCGCTACGCGAGCTTTTGCAGGCCGCCAACCGCCGCTACCTGGAGTTCCTCTCTGCCATCGAAGATCCGCGCAACGGGCGCGACAAACTCGACAAGCTATCACAGCCGGTCGAGCATGAGGGCCGCAGCTATCCCGGCTTCAACTTTTTCGACGAGGACGATGATGAGCTGTTCCAAGCCATTGCCCGAGGCGAGTTCAACATCGGCGGGTTACAGAACAAGAATCTGCGTCGCTTCTTGTCCGGAAAAACCAGTGCCCAGGTCTCGCGTCTGCTCAAACGCCTGCGTCTGCACGGGCTGATCAAGAAAATCGGGCGCACGTACAAGTACTACCTGACTCGATTTGGAAAGCAAGTCATCACCACCGGAATGAAGCTGCGCGAATTGGTCGTGATCCCTCAACTCGACTGCGCCTATGCTGTTTAGCGATTTCCTGCCAGTTCTGCGTAGAATTTAAGTGGAGAGGTACTAAATAGCTAAAAAATAAAGACATGCGGTTGCCTCGGTAACGCATATATTCTGCTGAAAATAGCCGAGATTCGTTCCAAATCCCAGGGAAATGGAGTCTCAACCACCATGAAGTTGTGTTCGTCGATTCGATGATTTGCCTTTCATACATTTCTGCTTTACACTACAGCATAAGGAGTCATCCGTATGCCCACTCAGAACGCAGTTGAATATCCGTTGAAGCACAGAGTCGTCTCCCCCAAAGCGGAGCGGTTTCAGGTCCGGCTCACAATCGATTCCCGGTTCACCCAAAGCAATTTTGAACGATTCTTTTCCGTATTTAAGATCCGGAGAAGGAACGCCCTCGCCGAGTACATCATCATGAGTTTCAAAACCAAGGCCGCTCAAGCAAAACTTCAGGATTTTTACAAAAATGAGTGGCGGGACATTCCATTTGAGAGAATCGACACCGCTATCGTCACTCCTTTGACGTACAAAATTCTCGACGAACTGGATAGAGTCGGAGCAGAGGTCCTCGGAGGAGTCACTCACTCCAAAACATTTCGCGTGATCGTGGCGTATTTTGCCTTCATCCATAACCTCAAGGAACCAAAGCGGATTGTTCGCTGAAATCCGGCTATGAATGATCCTGCGCAACCCGGCCGGCGATTGCCAACAAAATTTGGCAGTCTCAGGAGAGGCCCATCCGTTTCAGCCCAGATGCGCTACCCCAGCGATTCGCTGCACACGATTCTCGGAATGGGGGTCTCAGACTCAGTGCGCGGCCCCCCTTGCAAATTCCGAAGATTGTGCCGTAAGTAGACGCTAGAAAGTGACTTGTACAGGTTCTGCCCGGTGACGTTGTTCCGGCGAAGTTTGTTCAATTCATCTCGAACTGCTCGCGTCAGCCCTGTCTGCCGGAACACGCCTTCGAGTAAGTTGAGTTTTGCTTTCTCGTCCTCATCCTCTACTGAGCTGAAATAGATGCGCAGTTCCTTCAACACATACCGCTGACCGTGAGACAAGGAGACCGTGTTGTCCTTCTGCGACTTCCACGACTTCACCTCCTCAATGAAGAGCCGTTTGACCTTCATGACTGCGGCGTTGTAGCCCTCTGGGACTGCATTTCCCTTCAAATCAGGCGCGCATTTAATCATTCCAAGAACCTTCGGTGTATCACGCGAAGTAACCTTTCCCTTCTCGTCCAGTAGAAAGAGTTGCTGGAAACGATCAGCCTGGCAGAACACAAACATCCCCCTGTTCAACGCGGGCTTGCCCGTCCGAATTCCATCGCGAAGCGCGGCAATGCGGTCGTACTCGCCGGGATTCTCCTTCTTGAGCTGGCGAAGGATTTCCTCGGCCTCATTCAGATCGACCAATTCGTCTTCGTCCTCAAAGAGACTCAGGTTCGTACCGCCATCCTTTTCATAAATGGCGTACATGGCCTCTTCGTTCAGCTGCTCCGACGGGTCGAGAATGGCGGAGTCTTCGCCGATAGTCTCGTGAATCTCACGAATGCGCTTTCCGAGTTTATCCTTAAGCTTGAGTTCACGTTCGAGGTTAGTTTCCGGCAGAAAATTGAAGCCGAACACTGAGTCATGTTCGCTGCCTATGCGGTCGATACGTCCGAACCGCTGGATGAGACGCACCGGGTTCCAGTGCAAATCGTAGTTGACGATCTTGTCACAATCCTGAAGGTTGAGACCTTCAGAGAGAACATCGGTCGCAATCACAGTATCAAGCTCAGTATCATTCGACCCAGCTTTGTATTCAGGATTTGACTTCGGCGAGAAGCGCCCGACAATGCGAAACTTGCTTTTGTCACTGCTAAAGATGACCTCGATCTTTTCGTCCTCTCCACCCGGATTGATGTTTTTGTACAAGTACCGTGCAGTGTCTGCGTATTGCGTAAAGATCAGCCGCTTGCCTTTGCTCAGGGGGCTCTCTTTCAGTCGCCCCAACAAAACCTGGAGCTTCGCATCTTTCTCCGGCGTGATCGGTTCAACCAGAGCCTTGATGCGCTTCAATATTGCGATGTCATGTTCGATGTGGTCGCGCAATGGACCAATGTTGAAGTCCTCCGATTGATACCGGGTCGAGACCTTCCTCAATTCACTAAGAAGATCAGCTTCCTCTTGCTCACTTGGGTCATAGATGATTGCTTGCGCTTCGTCACCCGCTGGGACAAATCCAGCCTCCAATGCCCTCAAGAAAGTCTCATGTGTCTTCAGCAGCCTATCAATCGTCTGCTGAAAGGCGTACACGCTCGACTCGAACCGCTTGAACAGGAGCACACGAATCAGGCCATGCAGATTCGCTCCGGCTCGGTGCAGGCTTGCATACGGCTCCTTCTTGCGTTTGTCCTCATTTACATACCGGAACAGGCCGTACCGTGCGAAAGTCAAGCGATTGCCGGGGCGCTTCGGCGGCTGACTCTTGCCGTTGTCTTGGTCTTGCTTTCCGAGATACCCGCGCAACTCCTGATAGAGACCCTGGTACGTGTCTTCGATGCTGTATTCAATTGTTTCGAGTTCGCGCTTTGGAAAGAACTGATGCTTCCCGGCCACTTCAACGTAAGCTCGTCGGCGCCCGTCCAGGTATTCGCGGAATCGGGACGGGTCCACCGGCTGATGCGTCACAGAGTCGTAACCGTACCAGCGGAGTATTGCGTTCCGCGTCCTGCGAATCAGAATATGGCGCAGGAGTTCCGGCAATTTGCGTTCGCCCTTCTCGATGGACTTGAAATACTGCTTGAGGTCTGGAGGATCGACCGGCATATCCGTTTTGTCGTCCTGATGGAATAGCTTGATTTGGCTGTAAACATCCCAAGCGGATTTGTTTCGCGGCGTTGCGGTCAGCAGACAGCAACGCCGCGATGGATCTGCTGCCATGTAGTCCTGCACAAGTGCATAGCGCTGTGTGCCTGTATGGCGAAAGTTGTGACTCTCGTCGATCAGGATGAAGTCGCGATCTTTGTATAGGACGCTATCCAGTAGCAGATTGACGCTACCCATTGATTGCTCAAAAAGATGACCGATAGAAAGAACACGAGCGTTCAGTTCATATTTTTCGTTGTAGCTCTCCCACATCTCGATCAACGGAGCGGGGCAAAGAATCAGAGGCCGCGCGTGATCGGTACGCTCGAAGTGTTTCACGATGGCCGCGCCAATAAAGCTCTTGCCGAGACCCACTACGTCGGCGACAAACGCGCCACGGTAGTCCATGATGATCTGAACCGCCTGCCGAACTGCAACTTTCTGAAAGTTTGCCAGCTTCTTCGTGATCTCATCATCCCATAGGATGCCCCGGTCCTCTTCATCCTCCAGCCGGTCCTTTACCAGCGAATACATCGTCTTCATGTATATGTCATAGGGCCGGACTGGCGCGAGCGCCCAGGACTGCTGCATCTCGTTCATCAATGTCTCGTCAAAGTCCTGAGACTCATCCCACAACTCGTCAAACCAGCGGACAAGTTCATCGTGGTTGTTGTTGCCAGGGACCACGACGTTTAACTCCGTGTTGTGGGATACGCCGGATAAAGTCAGATTCGATGAACCGACGACGGCAATACCCTTTTCATGCTTGGTAATCTTCTCGCCCAGCAGATTGAAGGAGTCGCCATAGGTAAAGATGTACGCCTTTGCGTGCATCCGGCCTTTGGTATAAATCCGGACCTTCAATCGTTTCTCTTCGATCAGCCGAACCAGAATCTTCACCGTCGCCTCGGCCTCATCCGTCTGGTCCATGAATTCTATGGTCGAACGGATGTTTTCGGCAGTCTCCGCCGCCATGCGCTTGGTCTCTGTTTTCTTGGGGAAATTCTGCTCCTCAGCCTTGTCGGTCACGAGCTCCAGGCGGCGGTATCCTTCGGCGATCTGCTCCAGCGTCTCGCGATTTGTCGTGTTGCCGATGAGGAGGCGCAACTCCTTCACGGGCGTCAGCGACTTGGCAATGCTTTCCAGGCCGGAAAGAAAAAAGTAGCCAACCGCGAAGCGGCATGAAGCGGTCGAGCCGAGAATCTCGTTGATGTGATCGACCAGCTTTTCGCTGCGATTGTCGATGATGTCGTGGATCGCCATTGGTTTCAGCCTTCCGAATTCTGATTGTAAACACCGTGCATGAAATCGCGGAACGGAGCTTGAGCTAGGACCGATCCCTCATCCAAGTCGCATGATTGACGCCATTCCAAGGCATTCCAATGCTCCCGCAGAGCATCAATCAGTAGACTACCGATTCTGGGAGCGTTCTTCGATGCAATTTCCTCGACGCTCTCCAAGGTATCTTCATACCCGTCGCCAAAACCACGCGCACGTTCTGCAACTTTTTGCGTTCTGGGCGTTAACGGCTTCCCAAGTTTGAAAAGGGACTTTTCCTGAAGCTGTCGGACTCGCTCACGGGTTAGTCCCATGTCCAGGCCAATGCATTCCAGAGTCTCCTCGACTCCATTTCTGAGGCCATATCTACGTTCAATAACCACTCGCTGCTTTCGCTTGAGCTGTAAAAGCGTTTCATCGATTGCGGATTGTGCCTGATGTCTTACTGTTGAGTCAATCGGATTCTCGCCAGTCAGGGAGAGCATCCAAAGCCGTCGTTGCATCTTGCCCTCGAATGAACGGACTGGCTTTTCCCCCGGCCTGAGCCCATCTTCTCTGTTCTCAATCAGAGCCGGAATCAGCGAGACAGCACGATAGACCGGCCAGCGAATCAAATTGCATTGATTATGTAGGGCACGAAACATTGACTGCTTGACCCAATGAAACGCGTAGGTCGTGAAGCGAAAGCCTCGATTCGGATCGAATCGCTTTGCGGCAATCATGAGTCCAGTGCAGCCTTCTTGTATGAGGTCTGCAAGAGTTATCTCAATCTTCGGGACTTTTCGTGCCATCCAAAGTACGAGTCGAAGGTTGTGGACAACTAGACGCCACTGTTGATAGTTCAACCCGCTTCCGTCAGGCGCAACCTCATCGCCGGTCAGGTCTTCGCCGCGCTCCTGCGCGGGCTTCAACAATGGGTACTGGCCAGCCATGCGGATAAATTGCCAAAGCTCCCGCAGTTCCTCATTCGGGTGCTCTTCAATCCGTTCAAAGTCGGTAAGGATGTCTCCGATGTTCGGTGTAGCGCCGGGAAAGGACTCATCCAAATTCTGGGCTAACTCGAATGCTGTGAACTCCTCGCCGGATACATCGTCCGCGGTATTCAGAGCGCAGAGCGCCTGCACGATTTCTGCCCGCCTGTCTTTTGGCCCCGGCAGCGGAAGCATTCGGACACTCGGTTTCAGGATTTCATCGGGATAGATGATTGACCAGGTGGACGCCTCATTCAACAGCACAACGCAATTGGCGATATTTCGCTTCACAGCCCAGATCATTTGCTCCAGGCTGCCGTCCTTGGGAATGTACTGGACAACGGCAATGACGATTGTGAAGACTTCGGTTGCGGCAAAGACCTCAAGGCTCATCATGAATCTGATTGCGGAGGGCGGCAGAATGGATAGAGGCAACGGGTCGCGCACACGATCATACGACAGCAGTTCCCAGAACAGACGCTTCAACGAGGGTTCGCCATCGAAGGCATCGAGAAGCTCCTCAATCTGCGTCGAGGTTTCGGTTGCAGTTCCACCGGGCGGTGACTGCGGGACGGTCTCGACGCTGAACGGGAAGGCAAGTTGCGCAATGCTCATTGATTTCCTATTCTCTCCGTAACCTACCTCTCCACATTTCTTTCAGTCTTTCTGATGTGACCGTCCATCTTGTTACTGCGATTGTCGATGATGGTATATCATCACTGAACCTACTTTGAAGTCCTTCTGATTACATCGTTCACAGCCGCATCTATCTTCGCTTCGATGGAAGATATTTCCTCTGATTTAGCTCCGGATTGAATACTCGCGCACAACTTCGTAACAAGGCCGACCATCATCTTTTGTTCATCCTTGCTCGCTACTGGAATCGGAAGTTGTTTCCAATCGTCCGGGTAAAGATGAAGTTTATTTCGGCGCTCCGCGCTCAACCACTGTTGAGCGAAGCTGGAGTTCATCACAGCGACAAGGTATTCAGCAGTGAATGATAAAGAAATCTTTTCGAGGTCATCCCTTGTAATCGCTGGCATTGTGGCAGCTTTCACTTCACTTCTATAAACAGCGGTCTTCTTGATGGATCGATTCTTGACCCCTTTCAAGAGATGCCAAGGGACAAAAGACCATGCAGAGTGATTGTGAAACACTTCGGACTTATCAAGAGTAACCACAGTCCTCTCAGCAGCGATGTCCATCGAAATCAGCTTCGTGGGCACTTCAAACAGTTCTGGAAATGTCGGCCGACTCAATTTCTTCGGTGATCGGGATGTTTCATACTCAAGAAACTTTGTTGGATTGGTTGCCCATCGTTCGATATCCTTTCCTTCCACATACTGTTTTGGATGCCGAGCATCTCGCCGACTTGAAATCAAATCTTCAGCTTTGAACTCGCCCGGAGCCTTCTCCTCATGAGCGTGTAACGCCATACCTTTGCTTATATAACAAATGCGCCATAGAACTACATGGTCAAATCTAGTGGCTCCGATCCTCTCCTGCGGTTTGAAGAGCGATGGCCCCATTTCAAGTTGAGAACAGCTCGGAAGGATTTGATAATCTGCAAGAAACTGTTCAACGTCAGGCGCAGTATGCAAAACTCGCCGAGGAATCGAAGCGCCGCCAAACTGCTTGCGAAAGAACAGAATGGTATTGTGCACTCCCGCATTAAATATGTTTACGCCTGAGCAAAAGTCAATTCGGTGTATGGTCGCTTCCCGCAGAAAGAGATCATGAGACGCTTCCGAATACTTGTTTGAGTTATATGAGTCTGGGATGATATATGTCATCATTCCGCTTGGCTTCAACATCTGAAAGGTTCGCTCAAGAAAAGGGATATACAGATCCCATTTTTCCTTCAAAGTCTCAAACTGATCTGAATTAACCAGCTCTTGGCGATAGTGTTTCCATTTTGCGATTGCGGCTTCTCGTGGTTCAGGTTCGAGATGCTTGAACTGTGCATCCGCCCGCACGTAAGGTGGATTAGCTAGTACAACATCAAATCCTTTTGAGATGAAAACTTCGGCAAATTCGACGATCCAGTCGAATCCTTCACTCCTTTTATGACTTCCGAAACTCGCAATATCGGCTTTGAGCTTGTCGATCTTTTCCTTTAGAACCTTTTTGTGGCTATGATGCGCAGTCAAATATTCAGACTTTAGAACGAGGAAATCTTCGATGAGGGGCTTGCGGAAATCCATCTCTAAGCCGCCAGTCGGGCTTGGGCCGAGCAGGCTGTCTCCCGATTCGACTTTATAGTCAAGATTCGGCAGCGGCTCCGGCTTTACACCCTCGAAATCGACTGCCAGCGACAGCCAAAGCCGAAGTCGGGCGATATTGACTGCGAACTGGTCGATGTCTACGCCGTAAACATTGGTCTGAATAATCTCCAGCTTTCTCTGGTAGACGGATAGGCTGTCCAGCCTGCGCGATTGGAAGAGCGCGGCGCGCAGATCAAGCAGTTCATGGAGCATTCCCAACAGGTACGCGCCAGAGCCACAAGCCGGATCGCAGACCTTAACCCGCCGCAGCGCATCCAGAACGCTCTCCGCATTCCGCAGATCGTCCGGCTCATGCTTCTCGACAAAGCGTTCGATGGCCTCCTTGCTCTCGCTGGCGGCATTCGTCCCCAAGTAGCCTTTGAGCGCCTCGCGGCACATGAACGACACGATAGGCTTGGGCGTGTAGTAGCTGCCCGACTCGTGCCGGCCGGTGACCAGTTCCTCGAATATCCTGCCGAGCATCTCCGGATCGACAGCCACTTCCACGTCGAGCGGCGTGCTTTCCGTCACCGTGAAGTTGAATTTCGCAAAGAGGCTCTTGAGAATCGAGCCAGTGGCCTTGTCCGGCACCTTGATGTTTTCGTCGTTGTCGTCTTCGTCGTCCTCGAAGAGTCCGCCGTTGAGATAGGGCACGTCGCCGATCAGCGTTTTGAGAAACCCTCCGCGGTTAATGCCGATTCTGTTGACCTCATTCGTCGTGTTCAAACCGTCGAAAAACAGGCGCTTGAGCCGGTCCCGGTAGAAATTCTTGTCGGAGACGCTGTCGTCCTTGAGGTGGGCCTTCCACAGAGCGGCAAGATAATCGGCATCCCCGTTGTACTTGAGCCAACCCTTCTTCTGGATAAAGGCGATGAACATGAGCCGGTTGAAGAGGCGCTGCGTGTAAAGGCGCTTTCGGTCCTTGTCGCGGCCAAAGCCGGTGATTGCCTCTTCCACTTCCTCAAATATCCGCCTGTACTCATGGAAGAATTCCTTCGTGACCGGCTCAACATCGAACGCCTGGTCGTGCCGCTCTTGGATGGCAAGAGGCGACAGCCCGAAGAGGTCCTGGCTTACGTCGGCAAGGTCGAGCAGCGTGATCCGTTCCGAAGCGGTACGGAGTTGCTCGAATGGGCCAACGGTGATGCGCCGGAAGAGCC
>Ga0302197_10004598_pt1 | contig 12039 bp, 9 predicted proteins | sample II_Bog_N2_1_FD_193526 | JGI IMG/M metagenome (GOLD analysis project Ga0302197, IMG submission 193526) | Peat permafrost microbial communities from Stordalen Mire near Abisko, Sweden - II_Bog_N2_1 | ecosystem: Environmental > Terrestrial > Soil > Wetlands > Peat | place: Sweden: Abisko, Stordalen...
AATAGTGTGTATATGCAAATCGGTGTCATTATGATTATCGGGTTGGCGGCGAAAAATGCAATATTGATTGTTGAATTTGCTAAAGTCAGAGTCGATAAAGGTATGGAGCCGGTTAAAGCAGCGATCGAAGCTGCCGGACTTCGTCTTCGTCCAATTATTATGACATCGCTTGCTTTCATAATTGGCTGTTTACCGCTTGCTATTGCAACGGGTGCTGGTGCTGGGGCACGTAATTCAATGGGGGTTGCAGTTGTCGGGGGTATGATTTTTGCCACGGCACTGGGTGTATTCCTCATTCCAGTTCTCTTTGTTGTAGTTGAAAAAATTACAGCAAAAATTTCACCACCTAAGAAAAAAGCAAAAACATCACCGACAGAATATATGTAAGGCTTGATGTTGTTCATTAAAGAGGCTGCCGTAAGGCAGTCTCCTTTTTATAAAACTGCTAAAAAAATGTAGTTTCAGGCTCTTTTCAAAGATTGATAGTATACTATATAATAGTAATGATAGAGTCAATAGTTTATGATGTAGATGATGTGGTATTAAAAAAGAAAATAAGATATGAACGAAGAGGAGTGTTTATTAATGAAAAAATACAATCAATTATGGATTCGCCAGATGTTTTTTATTTGTTGTGCAGTGATGTTGGTGACACTTAGTTTCCCATCACTAACGCATGCGGCGGGTACATATAAATATACGAGTGAAAAGTATGGTTATACAATTGAATGCCCGCAAAAACCAGTGGGAGTAGTTCCTCTTAATGCAATTTCGCCAGAAGAAAATGGGGATGTTCTCATTTTTGATAATGATGGGTATAATATAAAAAAAGCTTGGGCTGTTTCAGTCGATGCATTTAAAGATGCAGATGTGCCTGATTTAGATAAAATCTCCGATGCAGATAAAAAGCTTTTATTTGAAAAATTATTAAGCAATGGTTATGAATATGCAAAAGTTCTTCCAATTGATGGGAAAAATGCTTTGTATACGGTTACGGCAGGAACCGATAAAGAAATAAAAACGTATATTCGCGGTGCAAATAATCATTATGCGGTAGTGATGGTGGAACATCCTGCACTGACCAAAGAATCAATTGATGCCTATCAAAAAGGACTTATTTCCTTTCATGAAGTCACAAACAAAACAAAATAATAAAAAATAAGTTTAAACAATAAAAAGAGACAGTCATTTTAAATGATTGCCTCTTTTTTATGCATAAAAATCATAGAAACTTCTTGCTACTCTTATCTTCTGGAATTATAATAGATAGGTAAATGAAAAGATTCACGCAATTCAGTTGTTTTTTTGTTTAGCATGGTTCCAGAATACAAAATGAAGTTTGTGGGGGATAAGGCATGAAGTCGATTAAAACGCAGATGGTAGTTATTTTGAATTGTATCAGTATTATTTCAATCTTATTGGTGGGAAGTTTTGCTAGTTATGATCTATTTAGCGAAAATGAGCAGCAGATTGCACAATATCGAGCCAATTTGCAAGATAGTGTAGATCATGAAATGCGTACTCAAGTAGAGCTGGCTGTGAGTTTTATTAATACAACATATAAAGAGCAGCAAGCCGGAACTTTGACGCCAGACCAGGCTAAACTTTTAGCGGCAAATTATGTGCGTGATTTACGGTTTGGTGAGGGTAATTATTTTTATATTGATACCGACCAGGGCGTCAATGTGGTTTTATTGGGGAGTGACGCAGAAGGAAAATCGAGAATTGATGCGAAAGATCCAAATGGAAAACTTTACATAAAAGAAATCATTGCCAATGGACAAAAAGAGGGCGGCGGCTATACCGATTTATTGTTTGCTAAGCCGGGTGCTACAAATCCATTGCCCAAAAGAAATTATTCATTAGCATTTAAACCTTATGGCTGGGTTGTTGGAACAGGGAACTGGGTTGATTCCATTGACACAAAAGTTGCTGAACAGCAGAAGGTTGCTGATGGGAATTTACATGCAAGTTTATGGCGGATGCTTTTGTGTATGATTCTTATACAAATTATACTTATGTTTGTTGCTACATATATTGGAAAACGTTTTGCAGCTCCAATCATAGATACCACAGAGCAGCTGAATTGTTTTGCCAAAGGTGATTTTTCACATAATGGAAAAATGGTATTGAATGATCGAGCGGATGAGCTGGGGCAGATGTCTAAAGCACTTGATATCGTTCATAAAAACATGAATGAACTCATTAAAAAGATTGCCGGCTCTGTTGATTATGTTGCATCCTCTTCGGAAGAACTTACCGCTCATGCCGATCAATCAGCTCAAGTGAGCAATCATACTGCCGAAGCCATGATTCATGTGGCCGAAGCAAGCAGTAAGCAGGTTGACCTTGTAAAAAGTGCAGCTGAACATGTTGAAACGATGTCGATCAGTATGGAAGAGATTTCAATGCATGTTGTTGAATCGGGAGAACAAATCACGTCTGCTACGGATGCTGCTCAAGGTGGTAGCGATGCTGTAGAACGTGCGGTAGCACAGATGGCATTAATTGAAAGCACCGTAAATAATTCAGCAGTGGTTGTATCAAAGCTGGGGGCGCAATCGAAAGAAATTGGCACGATTGTTGATACGATTGCCGGTATTGCTGGACAGACAAACTTATTGGCGCTCAATGCAGCGATTGAAGCGGCACGTGCGGGTGAACAGGGACGTGGTTTTGCGGTTGTTGCGGAAGAAGTGCGAAAACTTGCTGAACAATCGAGTGAGTCGGCTAAACAAATTGCTGAACTTATAGGACCAATTCAAGTGGATACGGCCCATGCTGTAGCTACAATGGAAGAGGGGACCAAACAAGTACGGATTGGTACGGAAGTTGTAACGAATGCCGGAGATTCGTTTAAGCAAATTGCGGTGTTAGTGGAAGGAATATCCAATAAATCAAATCAAATGGCTGAAGTCATTACAACAATGGCTTTAGGAACAAATGATATTGTTATGGCTGTCCAGGAAATTGATACCATGAGTAAAGGTGTTGCGGCAGAGGCACAAACGGTTTCGGCTTCGACACAAGAACAAACGGCATCTATGCATGAAATTGCCGATGCGAGCCAAGCTTTAGCGCAAATGGCACAGGATTTACAAGAAGCAATCGTTAAATTTAAAGTGTAATGTTTTTAATTTTCCTGCCACAGCTTGAATTGTGGCAGGAAAATTTTTGCGAAAAATACTTTATGCTGGAAGAGATATTGATTTTTTAGCAAAATAGATGTATCATAATGTATAGATTAGCACTCACAGAGAATGAGTGCTAACAAAATTTATTGAAATGGTAAAGGAGTTTGAAATTATGGCTAAAGAAATGCATGAGTTTCAGGCAGAAACGAAACAATTATTGGATCTAATGGTTCATTCTATTTATACGAATCGCGAAATATTTTTACGTGAATTAATATCAAATGCATCGGATGCAATCGACAAAGCACATTTTGAATCATTGACGAACCGTGAATTATTAGAAGGTAATGATACATTCGAAATTTATCTTGTACCAGATAAAGATTCCCATACATTAACAATTTCTGATAATGGGATTGGTATGACGTACGATGAAGTTGTAGATAATATTGGTACGATTGCAAAATCAGGTACGAAAGCATTTATGGAAAAAATGAAAGAAGCGAAAGAAGCTGGCAGCGATGTTTCGGATAAGGAAATGATCGGTCAATTTGGTGTGGGTTTCTATTCTGCCTTTATGATTGCTGAAAAAGTCACGATTGTTACCCGTAAAGCTGGTCAAGCTACTGCTGTGAAATGGGAATCGAATGGCGATGGCACATATAGTATTGAAGCTTGTGAAAAAGAAACGCGTGGGACTAGCATTACATTGACCTTGCTGCCAGAATTTTATGGTGAAAAAGCGGAAGAAAATTTTACGGATACATATAAAATAGAAACTTTAATCAAAAAATATTCTGATTATGTTCGTTATCCAATTAAAATGAATTTTGTCATTGAAGAAACACCAAAAGATGAAGAGGGAAAACCAATTGAAGGGGCTGAAAAAACAAAACGCGATGAAATGCGTACGCTCAATTCAATGCAGCCACTTTGGACTCGTAATAAAAATGACATTAAACCAGAAGAATATAATGATTTCTTTAAAGAATTATTCCATGAATGGGAAGCTCCGATGGATGTGCTGCATACAAAAGCGGAAGGTACAGTAGAATATACCTCTTTGCTGTTTATCCCTGCTCATGCACCGTTTAACTTGTATCACAATGATTATGAACCGGGTGTTCAGCTATATTCCCGTCATGTATTTATTATGGATAAATGCAAGGATTTATTACCGGACTATTTACGTTTTGTCAAAGGGCTTGTTGATTCACCAGATTTTTCGCTTAATATTTCTCGTGAACTTTTACAGCAGAGCCGTGAGTTAAAATTGATCGGTAAAAATCTCGAAAAAAATATACTAAAAACATTAGAAAGAACTCTGAAAAATGATCGCCCTAAGTATGAAAAATTCTGGGAAGAATACGGTAAATCACTGAAAATTGGTATTTATAACAGCATGTATTCTGGTAATGATACCGTTGGCAAATTGAAAGATTTATTGCTTTTTGCATCTTCAAAAGAAGCTTCTACTGTAAGTTCTTTAAAAGAATACGTCGAACGTATGCCAGAAAGCCAAAAGAAAATTTATTATGCAACTGGTAAAGATCGTGAAACGATTGAACATTTACCACAGATGGAACTTTTACGCGAAAAAGGTATTGAAGTATTATTTTTACTTGATCCTGTGGATGAATTTGCGATTGAAACCATTCGTGAATATGAAGGAAAACAATTCCACTCGATTAGTCGTGGTGACCTTGAACTTGATGATGTAGAATCGCAGGAAGTTAAAAAAGAAACAGAAGATATCAGCAAGAAAAATGAAGATTTGATTAAAGACATCAAAGAAGCTTTAACGAATAAAGTATCTGATGTTAAAGTCAGCAACCGTCTTAAATCGAGCGCTGTTTGTCTGGTAGCCGATGAACAAGGACCAAGTATTGCGATGGAACAGGTTTTTGCGGATGCTAAAAATCCGATGTTCAAAGCAAAACGCATTCTGGAAATCAATCCGCATCATGATCTTTTTAGTCGTTTACAGGCTATTCATGGCACCGATAAAGAATCCGTTGAATTCAAAGACTATTGTGATCTTCTTTATACACAAGCTCTTCTGATTGAAGGTATTTTACCAGAAGATCCAATTGGCTTTGCGAATAAAGTTGCTAAATTAATGGCAAAATAAAAGTTAAAAACTTTTTATATTTCAAATAGAATTCAAAGACGTATAAGGCATAATAAGTCTTGTAGGTTAACTCATATTTTTTCACACACCCCAAGTTTCTTATTAAAAAAAGCAGGACATCCACAGTCCTGCTTTTTTTGTTCGCTGTTATAGTTTGGCGCAGTAGATTTTACTGTTATGCTAATCTGTGGCAGCGAAATTTTTTTATGCAGGATGGTGAAAGAGCAGTGGATAGTGGTGCTAACATTGTGCATTTTGCAGTAAACCTACAAACTGAACCACGGAAATTTAAAATTTGAGAAGTTATTTGTAATGTCTTTAGCAGAGAGCCAGTAAGCGCACTCTTTTTATTAAGGCTACATTTGCCGGAATTGTTGTGCAAGTTTTTGCTGTTTACACAAAATATTTAGAATATTACAATAGGAATAGAAAAAGATGTATAGGGGAGACGATATAAAATGAATCTAAAAGATTTGAAAATAAAACTATTTGCGGATGGTGCGAATCTACAAGATATGATTAGTGTTTACAGAAATGGTACAGCCAATGGCTTTACCACAAATCCATCCTTAATGAAACAGGCGGGCGTGAAAGATTATAAATTATTTGCCAAAGAAGTTTTGACGGCTATTGGTGATGCTCCTGTATCATTTGAAGTATTTTCAGATGATTTTTTAACGATGGAAAAAGAAGCAGAAATTTTAGCGAATCTAGCTAAAAACGTTTATGTGAAGATTCCTATCACAAATACAAAAGGTGAATCATCGATACCGCTCATCAAGAAATTGGCGATGCAAGGTTACCATTTAAATGTTACAGCAATCTTTACGCTCGATCAAGTGCAGGCTGTAGTTGATGTTTTGAATCCAAAAGCGGCAAGTATTGTTTCGGTATTTGCTGGACGTATTGCTGATACCGGAGTTGACACTAGAAAACTTATGAGACAAGCAGTGGAAATCTGTCATCGTAAGCGTAATGTAGAGTTATTGTGGGCAAGCTGCCGTGAATTCTATAATATTATTGAAGCCGCAGAAGTGGGTTGTGACATTATCACGGTTCAAAATTCTATTTTAGCTAAAAGCCAGAATTATGGTAAAAATTTACAAGAATATTCACTGGAAACGGTACAATCGTTTTATAAAGACGCTTCTGGGTTAGGGTTTTCAATCGTATAGAAATTTATTCAAGGCGGGTGCTTAAGATGATACAGAAGCTATTTACAGATCAAACTGTTGCAGTGGATATAGAGGTAAAGAACTGGGAAGAAGCTGTACGGTATGGTGGAAAAATGTTGGTGGATGCAGGCAATACGGATAGAAAATATATAGATGCTATGGTTAAAAATATACAAAAGATGGGACAATATATAGTGATAGCTCCTGGATTGGCTATGCCGCATGCACGCCCGGAATATGGGGTTAAAAAAATTGGTATGTCATTGGTTCGTCTTAAAAATCCTGTTCCATTTGGTAATGAAGAATATGATCCGGTCGATATCTTGATTTTTATTTGTGCGATTGACCAAACGACCCATATTACAGCTTTAGCTGAATTAATGGTACTAATAGAAGATGAGAAATTTCTGGCAGCGATGCGAAATGGCATGAAGAAGGGTGAAATTGTTTCTTATATTCAAAATAAAGATTTTACCGTGAAGGATGATTAAAATGAAAATATTAACGGTCTGTGGTAATGGAATTGGCAGCAGCTTGATGCTGGCTATGAAAATCGAAGAAATATGCAAAGAAGAGGGAATTCAAGTCGATGTTGAATCGATTGATTTTAATTCAGCGCAAGGGAAAGACGTTGATTTGATTGTGACTGTCAAAGAACTGGCAGAACAATTTGAACATAAAGATGTAGCGGTTGTGCGGAGCTATATCAATAAGAAAAAAATAAAGGAAGACATATTGGAAATTATTAAGGCAAAAGCCAACCAGTAATAACGAGATGGAGGTAATATACATGATTGAAATTCTTGAGTTTTTGCGAGATGTACTTCAACAGCCAGCATTGCTAATCGGGATGGTATCATTTGTGGGGCTGGTCGCACTGGGAAAACCGTTTTATAAAATCATGACAGGTACATTAAAGCCAATTCTGGGTTATTTAATGCTAGGTGCTGGTGCGGGTTTTATCGTAACGAATTTAGATCCGTTAGGAAAAATGATTGAAAAGGGTTTCCATATTACGGGTGTTGTACCAAATAATGAAGCTATTGTATCCGTTGCACAAAAAATTCTGGGCGTGGAAACAATGTCGATTTTAGTGGTAGGACTTATTGTTAATTTATTGATTGCACGGTTCACAAAATATAAATACGTATTTTTAACAGGACACCATAGTTTTTTTATGGCATGTTTATTATCGGCTGTTCTTGGTACTTCAGGAATGAAAGGGCTTGAACTTATTTTGTGTGGTGGTTTTATTTTAGGTGCATGGAGTTCGATTTCTCCAGCAATTGGACAAAAATATACCAATAAAGTTACAGATGGTGATGGTATTGCTTTAGGGCATTTTGGGAGTTTAGCCTATTATATCTCGGCTTGGGTAGGTTCAAAAGTAGGTAAGCCTGAAGAAAGCACCGAGAAAATCAAGATCCCTGAAAAATGGGGATTCTTACGCGACACTACGGTTTCTACAGCTATTACGATGATGTTCTTTTATCTAATAGCCGCTATTGCAGCCGGTCCGACATATGTAGCCACTTTATCGGAAGGAATGTCACCTATTTTATTTGCGGTGATGTCAGGGTTTAAATTTGCGGTTGGTGTTACAATAGTATATTCAGGGGTTCGGATGATTTTGGGTGATTTGATTCCTGCATTTCAGGGCATTGCAACAAAGGTTATTCCAGATGCTGTTCCGGCAGTTGATTGTGCGGTGTTTTTCACTTATGCCCCAACTGCTGTTGTTATTGGGTTTGTTGTTTCTTTTATTGGTGGTGTGATAGGAATGATCATTCTGGGAATTCTGGGTGGTGTTTTGATTATTCCAGGACTTGTACCCCATTTCTTCTGTGGTGCCACGGCAGGAATCTTCGGGAATGCAACGGGTGGTCGTAAGGGGGCTGTTTGTGGGGCTTTTGTTAATGGGCTTTTGATTACATTTGCGCCGGCTCTTTTACTACCTGTACTTGGTTCCTTAGGTTTTCAAAATACAACATTTGGTGATTTTGATTTTGGCGTTTTAGGTATTACTTTGGGATTAATCTCTAGTGCCACCGGGCAAATGGGAATATTTGCTGTTATAGCAATCCTTTTGATAGTACTTTTAGTGCCAAACTTTATTCAGAGCAAAAACAAAGTAATTAATAATCCTAATGAAGAGTAATATACGTAAATTCTTAGCTATATAAGTTGCATTAAATATTTTATATGGCAAGCGTCAGGAAAGGGGGCGAGGTGAAGTGGCATTACGGAGGAAGCAAACGATACCCTAGACCCCCTTCCTGTCAGCCTAATAGTTTCATTATATATATGTAGGAGACATCTTTATTTTATTGCGTGTTCAATACAATAAAATAAAGATGTTTTCTTATCTATAATGCAACGCAAGTGTACGATAAAATAAGGGCAGGTGATTTTATGTTGAATAATCGTTGCTCACATATTTTGCATCGGATTTTATATAGTCAGATGCCAATAAAAATTGAAAGTCTTGCCCAAGACCTGAGTGTCAGTGAACGAACTGTCCGCTATGATCTAGACCATATCGATGAATATTTAGTTAGTGAAGGTTTTACCAAGCTGCTCAGAAAAACGAATGAAGGAATTTCTTTGCGGTTAGCAACAGTTAAGCGACAGGAACTTTTATGCTGCATACATAATTCAGATACTTATGAATATGTATTATCCCAAAACGAGCGTATTATTTATATATTATATGATTTATTGGAACGAGATATTTATACAACAGTGCAACAATTGGCTGATAAACTGCTGGTCGGTAAAACAACGATTCAAAATGATATTAAGGAAATTAAAGTACGGCTGGGTTTAAATAGTGATATGCTTGAGACAGCCAAAGGAAAAGGTATTAAATTTGTTGGTGATGAAATAAAACTTCGTAAAATTGCATCGAAACTATTGTTTGATCATTTTGACACATTAAATTTATTTAATGTTAATTTTATCAGTTTATTTAATGATGTTAATATTGCTATTATTCAAGATTCTGTTAAAGAAGCTGAAAAACAGCTAAAAAATACTTTTTCAGATTATGCATTCAATAATCTTGTAATTCATTTAGCAATTGCAGTTAAACGAATACAAATGGATAAAGATATCTTGATGGATTCTGCGGAATTTCGTCAATTGACGAAAACGGCAGAATTTGCTGTTGCAGCCGGCATAGCGCGTAAACTGGAAGATCGTTTTCATATTAAAATCCCAGATAACGAGATTGGTTATATTGCTATTCATTTATTGGGAAGCAATTTTTCTCTAGCCGATGACAGTAGCCATGTTCCAAATGAAAATGATATTTATCTACAAATGTTGGTGTCGACCTTGATTGAAAAAATGTCTACAACATATGGGGTTGATTTCACAATGGATGAACAGCTTTATGAAAATTTATTACAGCATATGCGTTCTGCTGTATATCGTTTTAAACATAAAATCAATATTAACAATCCATTATTGATAGAGATACAGGAAAACTATGCAGATATATTTGTTTGTGTACGACAAGTCTCAGCTTTTTTAGAAAAAGATTTACAGACAAAAGTCAGTGCAGAAGAATGTGGTTATATAAGTATTCATTTTATGACTTCAAGCGAGCGGATGAAAAATATCCATGAACGTAAAGCTCGTGTATTGATTGTTTGTGCTACGGGGGTGGGCACCTCAAAGTTTGTTTTGCTAAAATTGCGTTCTATTTTTGATTTTGAAGTTGTAGGCACGGTATCTGTTCATGATGCGTATGAACAGATTAAACAAGAATCAATTGATTTAGTTATCACGACAGTCCCACTTAAACTTGACCGTATAAAATGTATTCTAGTTCAGCCTTTTCTCAATGAAAAAAACATCAGTGAACTGAGTATCTTTTTTTCGCAGTATGCCCGCAGTACTGATAGGGCAGAAATTCAGGAAACTGTAGTCGTATCCGTACAAAGCTTGCTGCAGATTATTGGTAAGAATTGTACGATCAACGCACCAGATGTATTGTGTAATGAACTAAGCAGTCTGCTCCATAAAAATAAAATTGAGTATCCAGCACTAGTAGAGTTGATTTCGGAAGATCGCATCCAGTTACATGGGAATGCAGCGACTTGGCAGGAGGCTGTTCGGCTTGGGGGAAGACTACTGGAAACAGAAGGTTATGTCACGAAACAATATCTTGAAGCTATGGTGGAAAACGTGCAAACGATAGGTTCTTATATTGTTCTGCTGCCAGGGATTGCTATGCCGCATGCTAAACCGAGCGATGGAGCTTTAAAAACGGGTTTTAGTATCCTGATACTTGATCAGCCAGTGCAATTTGATATGGTTGAGGCTGGTGATGAGGGCAGGGTGCAAGTTCTGATTACATTGTCAGCAGTGGATTATGTTACACATACCAGAGCCTTGAAAGAGTTGATTCGGGTTTTGGAACAACGTGATTTTTTGCAGAACATTACGCAAGTTCAAAGCAAAATAGAGGTACTGGAATTATTTAATATACAATAGTAATTAAAATCTATATGGATATAAAACATGGCTGTATAGTCTTTATAAATTATCGTCGCCACAGGGCATGTACAAAACTCCTAGTTTGAAAAATTCAGATTGGGAGTTTTGTTGTTTTGAAATTAAAACTATTAAAAAAAGATACAAATAGTATATACTATATGTTACTATGGTAACTAAATAAGGAGCAATTGTATTGTGGTAGTATATATTTAAAAACAGCAGGTGATGATTTTGGAAATCCGGCAGCTTAAAACTTTTATGAGTATCGTAAAACTGGGTAGTTTTTCACAAACGGCACAGCTTTTGGGCTATACGCAGTCAACAGTGACAACACATATTCAATTATTGGAAAAAGAGTTTAATACAGTTTTTTTTGAACGATTTGGTCACCAATTGATGTTGACAACGGATGGGGAACGTCTTTATGAATATGCGGAACAGATCACGAAGTTATCTGAAGCGGCAAAAAATGAATTGGATCATTTTGATATACCCAAAGGGTCTTTAATCATTGGCATACCGGAATCTGTCTGTATGTATTATTTAACGGATGTCCTAAAAGAATATGTTTCTTTATATCCTGATGTGGAGCTTAAATTACGTTTGGGGATTGGTAGTGATTTTCGGAATTTACTGCGGAAAAATATGATGGATGTGGCGTTTTTTTTAGAAAAAAAGGTCAAAGACCGCGATTTTGTCAGTGAGCTTTTATGGGCAGAACCAATTGTTATGGTTGCGGCAGCAAACCATCCTTTGACGAAATTGAAGCGAGTCAAGGTGCAGGATTTGACAGGGCAGATTCTGGTTTTTACAGATTCGATTAGTCATTATCAAACGGTTTTGGAGGAATATCTTGAAAAATCTTCTATTACACCAAGGACTATTTTAGAAATAGGGCAGATTTATACGATCAAACAATTTGTTAAGAGTCAGCTCGGAATTACAATTTTGCCATTGGCTGCCGTAAAAACGGAAATTGAAACAGGTGAGCTTGTTGCTTTACCATGGCAGGGAATTGATCTTGATACAAATACGTATATTGTTCATCACAAAGATAAATGGCTGTCACTGCCCATACGAGCGTTTATTAAACTTG
>Ga0302197_10004606_pt1 | contig 12027 bp, 6 predicted proteins | sample II_Bog_N2_1_FD_193526 | JGI IMG/M metagenome (GOLD analysis project Ga0302197, IMG submission 193526) | Peat permafrost microbial communities from Stordalen Mire near Abisko, Sweden - II_Bog_N2_1 | ecosystem: Environmental > Terrestrial > Soil > Wetlands > Peat | place: Sweden: Abisko, Stordalen...
TAGAAGGATCGCCATTAGAGAAACGATCAGGCATGATCAAATAAATCAAATCCTTATCGGTAACACCCTGCGCCCGGTTAGGCGAGTGGTCGCGTTGCTTTAATTCATATTTATATTGAAGATTCGCGGCACCTGCTTTGGTAAACACAATAGTAAACGCGCCGGGTTTTGCTGTTGTGGATATATCCAGATCTAAAAATAAATAGTTTGGGTTTTCAACCTTATGCACTTGTGTAAGCTTTACGCCGGGATAATTAAGTTTAACAGCGCGCTCGGCAATATTTTCACCATGTACAATTAGCTGCAGTTTAGGATTTTTCATTCCAACCCACCAAAACATGGGCTCAACACGCTCGAGCGGTGGTATTTGGGCAAATAGATTTGGCGACAGGAATATTAAAAAAACAGCAAAGACTAACTTTATTTTCATGGTGATATAAATTGATGGCTATAAGGCGCGATAGGTAATTACAACAAACCCGCCCTTTACGGCGGGTTTGTTGATTGGTAGAAATAAATCAGAATTATTACTGCTGAGTGATGGAATAAGCAGCAGTTAACGGATTAGTTGTATTTGTTCCGAGTACTGAAGCCGGCATTACAAAATTAACCTTGTAAGTTCCTGCGGCTGTAATAGTAAGGTTTGCACCGCTATTATTGGTTAGCACTCCGGCAGTACCTGAGCCACCCCAGCTATTAGACCAAGCAGCATCTTGCCTAATCTTGAATCCGCCACCAGTAGTAGCAATCATCGGAATGGTTATTGTCCATGTGCCGGTACCATCATTTACATATTTCATAAAATTGTCAGTATCCCAGCTTTGTCCCTGGAAGTCATTTCCAATTAGGCTGTAATAGTCTGCGGGTTTGAAAGTAATGGTGTTACTGTTTAAATTAACAGTAACAATTGTTTGGCCGGTAACTGTTGAGTTGATATTTTGCTGACTTGAAGCACTAGTTAAACCTGTAGCTGTACCATCACTACCTATGTTACCGGTATAGTTTTTAGGATTAAGCAAAATTTTAAATGCTGTATTACCAGTAGTAAAGTTAATTATACCAGTATAAATACCGTTTCCGGTAGTTGACACCAAGCTATCTACGCCTGGGCCGGGCACTGTCCATCCTTCAAACGCACCTGCTACATATATCCAACTTGTAAGGTTAAATGGAGTAACTGTCATGCTTACTACATTTGAATAAACCGCTTCCGTAGGGCTTAGTGAGTTTTGTACACGTACATTGATGTTAGATGCAACACCCGCAGGTAAAATTTTTAACAGTAATGTGTTAAAAGCCGGAGTAGTAAAGGTTTGGGTGAGTGTACCTGTAGGCAACGCAATTGATTGTGGATTTTGCCAATTGTCACCGGCAGAATCAATTTGTAAAGTATTAGTTACCGCTGCCTTATAGCTATACTTAGGCGCAGTTACATTAAAGGTAACAGCAACTGTAGAATTATCATTAACTGCTGCCTTACTTAATACCAATGTAGTAGACGACACTGTTAAAGCTCCTGGTGTTCCTCCATTGGTTGTAACTATTGCATCATTTTTCTTGCATGACACCAACATTAGCAGTGAAACACTGCTAATGGCCAAGAATTTTGTTAAAACTGTTTTCATTTTTCGCGTTTTTTTAAATTAACTCACTTATTAATTAAGGGTCATTTATAGTATTTATTAATAGCCAGGGTTTTGAGTAAGGTTAGGGTTAACCGCTCTATCCTGATCGGGGATGGGATATATGTTACGGAAATCCCCTACACTTGTACCATTGGCAACACCACCTTTAAGTGGCCATAAATATGTACTTGTTGTAAAGTAACCATAACGAATCAAATCTGTACGGCGGAAACCTTCCCAGTATAATTCACGGGCTCTTTCATCCAATATAAATTGCAATGTTAAATCGGTTGAGGCAATATCGCCGGCAACACCACCGTAAGCACGTTCACGTATATTGTTAATATAAGTAACAGCCTGGGCATTGCTACCGCCTGATCCACCTCTTAATACAGCTTCTGCATATATTAAATATTGTTCGGATAAACGGAATAATGGTTCATCTACATCGGCGAAATTGATATTAGAGCCTTGAGCGCCTGTACTGGTCACGTTTCTCCATTTATTTACTGCATAGCCTTGAGTAAAGCTTGTAACATCAGTAATAGCAAGTGACTGTCCGTTACTCCAAAACTCTGCACGGGTATCCGGGTTGCCCAAATTTGGGAAATGGCTTTCGTTACCTTTCAATGAAGTTACTGTATCAGCAGGGAATAGGTTTACAAGTGCACTTGTTGTTCTTAAACCTGCCCAACCACCAGATATTCCGTAAAATGATGCAGGCATTGAACCACCAATCGGAGCGTGAGTCATAAATGTTGTACCACCATACCCTTGAATGGTATTTCCATCATACTCAATTGAGAAGATGTTTTCAGTAGTATTTTTGTTATTATCTGCAAGGAAAAGATTGTCATAATTGCTGATCAATGAGTATCCTGCGTTAATTACCTTTGAAGAGTAAGTAATCGCATCAGTATATCTCGCTGTGCCTGTATAAACTTCGGCATTCAGATATATACGTGCCAATAAAGCCCATACCGCAGCTTGATCAGCGCGGCCGTATTGGTTTTTCATTGGTGCAACCATTAATGGATCTATAGCTTTTAACTCGCTTTCAATATAGCTAAAAAGCGCTGTACGTGTTGTTTGAGGCGGTATTGAAGACCCTACGGCGGTAGCATCCGTAGCAAAAGGCGGCCTTGCAAACAAATCCATAAGGTTAGCATATTGATATGCCCTAAGGAATCTTGCTTCGGCTACATACTGGCCAACAACAGTTGCATTATTCCCGGTAATGCCGCGACTTGAAAGTAGCGCAGGGGTTGATTCGCGTATAAACTCATTACAAAGCGTAATTTGATATAAGCAACGTTCATACAAACCTAATAATATAACGTTTGATGATGACCAGTTCATATTATGGAAATCTGGTACTCCTGGATCACCCCATGCAAGTACGGCTTCATCTGTTGGTAATTCCTGTGCATAAAAAAGCAAACGGAAAAAATCAGATGTACCTTCATCAATTCCTTGTATATCTCCGCTGCCTGCAGGGCCCTGGTTTCCGGTAAGGGCAAATGCTCCGTAAACCTTAGCCATAGTCTGGGTATAACCCGAAAAGGTGCTGTATACCTGCTCCGAAGTCACTTCGTAGTTAGGTGTGATAATTTTATTTTTATCACACGATATTAAGCCGCTGGTTATCAATAAGCCAGTCAACAATAATACTTTGGTGGAAAATTTTTTCATTATTAATACTTTTAAATGGTGATCAATCTGCTAAATTATTTCAAGCTTAAATTTAAACCTAAAACATATGTCCTTGGCCTTGGATAATAGTTGTTATCCACACCTGCTAAACCTCCGTTACCTGTATAAGTAATTTCAGGATCAACACCTTTGTAATCTGTAATTATGAATACATTTTGAACATTTGCAGTAATTTTAAGGTCTCCGGCGCCTTTAAATACTGAACCAAAGTTATATCCAAGATGCGCATTATCCATTCTTAAGAATGATCCATTTTGAATATAATAGTCAGATAAAAGGTCATTTGATCCATTACCAGTAAGTCCACTTACTAAAACATCTGAAGAACCATTATTTAAATTTCCAATTGGGTTAAGGATGTTGCGTTGAATACCAGTTGCTGAGGCAACGTTGTTATACACATAATTACCAAGGTTAGCGCGGGTTACAAAACCGATAAACCATTTTTGATACCTGAAGTCAGAGCTAAATCCGAAAATTTGTTTTGGATCAGGGCTGTGATCGTTGTAACGGTCAGCACTGGTAATAGTGCCATCACCATTTCTATCTACAAACACACCGTCAATAGGCTTACCGTTTGTGCCATACACTTGTTGGTAAACATTAAACGAGTTTCTTGCGTAACCTACCTCGTCAACATTTACGTAGTTTCCTGTACCGCCTGAAATACCTGTTAATTCTGCAACAGAAGTTAATTTAAGTACTTTATTACTATTGAATGATACATTAAAGTTAGCTGTCCAACCAATGTTCTTAGTTGTGATTATATTAGCATTGATGTTAAATTCCAAACCTTTATTTTCCATACTACCAACGTTACCAGTAATCTGATTGCCAAAGTTGGTTAAAGCAGACTGGCCAATAGTTGCCAGCATGTTTTTTGTTTTGTTGTAATAATAATCAATTGAGCCGGTGATCCTCTCATTAAGGAAACCATAATCTAAGCCAATGTTTGCTGCATCAGTAGTTTCCCATGTTCTGCCAGGGAAATAAGCACCCGGGCGATATAATTGGTAATTAGTACTGCCAAATGCATATTGTGCAGTGCTGGTGCTTAGGCTGTATTGTGCGAGATAATCATAATCTCCAATACCCTCCTGGTTACCGGTAACACCGTACTCCAAACGCAATTTCAGGTTTGAAAGTACAGGATTATTCTTAAGAAAATCTTCATTGCTGATCTTCCATGCAAACGCTCCTGAAGGGAACGTACCTGTACGAGTTCCTGGCGCAAATTTGGTCGAATTATCACTACGTACAGAGCCTGTTAAATAGAATCTTTCGTCGTAGTTATAGTTAAACCTACCATAGAATGATGTTAATATAAATTCGTTAATTAAATATTCATAACTATTATAATTGTTGGTAGCGGTTGTATTAACTAAGCCATCTGTAAATTCAGAATTTGAGTACACTGTTGAACCACCACTAATAAAAGGAAATAATCCGTTTGAAGCTATATTTTTGAAATCCTGTATAGAGTAACCTGCTACGGCATCAAAGTGGCTTTTAATGCTTTTAACATCTTTACTATAGCTAAAATATCCTTCAAACAACTTATTTTGTTGTTCTGCGTTGTATGGCGAGTAGCTACCGCTGTTTAATGAGCCATTCGCAGCTCCAGGTTGCAAGTAGTTTGATGCTGCATCAGTTGGAATTGTTGTACTACCATTACTTTTTGATTCATCATAACCTAAATTCACATTTGCATGCAAATCAGGGAAAAAGTGAAATTTATAGTCCAGATTTAAGCTGGCAATACCTCTGTAAGCTTTACTCTTATCATTAGTTTGCTCTAATAATGCAACCGGGTTTAAAGGGGTATTTGATTTAAGTCCATCTTGTGCGCTTGGATCGGTCCATTGGAAATAACCGCCATATGGCTTATACAATGCATTTGAAGATGTAACAGGTTGAGTTGGGTCAAAATTCACAGCATCGCTGATAATGCCATTTTGATTATTGGCAAACCTGTTGTTAGTTTGAGATCCGATAAAATTAAAATTAACTTTTAAGTGATTAGTAAAAAAGCTTGGGCTTAAATTTAAGTTAGTTGAATAACGCTGCATATCGGTAGTTTTTAAGATACCGTTTTGATCAGTGTAACCAATCGAAACACGATAAGGTAAAAACTTTCCGGCAGTACCCGAAACGCTTAAATTGTTATCAGTGCTTACAGCTGTTTGAAAAATTTGTTTTTGCCAATCAGTATTGGCAGTGCCCATGATGGCTTTTTGTGCGGCAGTTCCGTAAGTATTTACATAATCACGGAATTGGCTAGGTGAAAGCACAGGAGCTTCTTTTGGCAACGTACCTGCAGATAGCTGGGTACTGAAGTTAATTACAGGCTTGCCTGCAGCACCTTTTTTAGTGGTGATTATAATTACTCCGTTAGATGCCCTGTTACCATAAATGGCTGATGCAGACGCATCTTTTAATATTGAAAAAGATGCAATGTCATTAGGGTTAATTAAATCTAATGGATTTGCAGCACCGTTGATTGCATCTGGGCTTAATGGTAACCCGTCAATTACAATAAGCGGATCATTACCACCATTGATAGATGCCCCCCCACGGATAGTAATAGTACTACCTGCACCCGGGGCGCCGCTATTTGATGTGATAGACACACCCGCGACTTTACCTTGGATCAACTGCTCAGGTGTTGTGATAGCGCCCTGGTTAAAGTCTTTCGCAGTAACTGTAGCGATGGATCCGGTTAAATCCTTTTTCTTTTCGGTACCGTACCCAATTACCACGACTTCGTTTAAATCATTAGCTGTAGGCACTAAATTAAAGTTTACGGTAACGTTCCCGGAAACATTTACAACTTTATCAATTGCTTGATAACCGACAAATGTTACTTGCAATGTTACGGTGCCTGAAACTCCTGTTAAGCGGTAATTACCGTTAACATCTGTTCCTGCTCCTTGTTGAGTTCCTTTTACCGTAACTGTAGCGCCCGGTAACGGTTGGTTTGCTTCATCAACAATTTTTCCTGTAATTACACCTTTTTGTGCAAATACAGTTGCTGCCGAAAAAACAAATAACAAAAGGAATACATACTTGATTAAGTAAGTGTTTTTCATTAATTTTTGGTTTTTAGTTTAAAACTGGTTAAATTTTAGTACGAAGTACTGACGTAAAATTAAATTTAAGCGATATAGCAACAAACTTTAGAAACAACAAGTTATTAACATTTATTTAGAAATCGACATAGTGAAATATTTCTCAATAAATGTGATATTTACAATTATATAAACAATTGATAATAAGCAAATTACGTCAGCATATTGTATAATAATTAATATTTATTTTTTTAATAAAAAGTGAATTATTTTTCGGGAATGTTCCCGGTTGTTGAAAAATATGTTGATAACTTTTTGTAGGGCAGATGAAAATTCTGCCCAAAAAGGCAAAAAATCACAATCATTTTACGAATATCGTAATTTGAGCTTTTTACGATTTAGTAAATAAGTTTATAAAGTAGAGTTTCGGGGTATAATTTTGGAGGATAATACGATCTGATCGGTTACAGGCTCATCCTGGGTAAGCATTCTAAATAACAGGGTTGCTGCCTGTATGCCTAATTCATAAGCAGGTTGCGTTATGGTGGTAAGGGCGGGGTTTAATAAAGGCGCTATCTCCAGGCTGGAAAAGCTTATAACCTTTACCTGGTTAGGTATATTGATACCCAAATCGTGGCAAACATAGTAAGTTGCAAAAGCTAAACGTTCAACAGAAGCGAAAATGCCATCAATTGTAAGCGTTTTAAAAGCGTTTGTAAGTATGGCATAATTCAAATTAATATCGTTACTGCAATCAACTATTAATTCATCTACAAAAGGCAAATTTGCATGCCTAAGTGCATCCAGGTATCCCTGCATACGCATTTTTCCGATTGATAATTGTTTGTTTGTAACCAGGAAGGCAATATTTTTACACCCTGCCTGAACCAAATGCATCGTAGCTTCAAAACTGCTGGCATAGTCATCAGTTACCACTTTGGCCGTGTTTATGTCATCGTAAACCCTATCAAAAAACACAAGCGGAATTTGCTGCTGCTGCAGCTTCTTCATATAGCTGTGATCATTGGCTTCGCCAGATACCGACATGATGATCCCATCAGCACGGCCATTATACAAATCGTTTACATAGGCTACTTCGCTTTCAAAGTTATCGGCAGTCAAATAAATCAGCAAATGATACCCTTTTTCGCGGGCTACTGTTTCAATACCATCTATGGCTTGTGAGAAGAAGTTGTTGGCAATCTCCGGCACTATAATAGCGATGTTCTTGCTTTTTTGCGCCCTTAAATTACTGGCGTGATGGTTAGGCTGATAATTAAGTTCTTTAGCTACTTTAAGTATACGTTCCTTTGTTTCTAAGTTAATATCGTTATGCCCGGTAAAGGCCCTGGAAACGGTAGACTTAGACAAGTTGAGGTGACGCGCCAGTTCTTTTATATTGATACTTACATTATTAGCCATTTTTACAACCTGATTATCGAGCGTAATTGCAGGCGAGTTAAGCTACAATTACCTGCCATAATTTATTTTCAACGAGTGATTTTATCTTATTAAAATCTTTTTATAAGTGCTAATGTAAACTTTATTTCAAGAAATTAAATAATTAGGGTATTTAAATAATTCAAGCATAATACATGTGTAATTGACACTAATTAAAGTGTTACTTTAACATTTTTACATTTTTTGCACTTCAGTAATTAAATAAACAATGTACAGGCGATATTTTTATATTAGCTAAGAATTATTTAAAAGCACAGGCAGAACTCCCTCCAAATGACCATACAAAAATTATCGATAATTATTCCTGCATATAATGAAGGGCGCACCATACATCTAATTCTAGACAAAGTAAAATCTGTTGAGTTGCTTAATAACATCAGTAAGGAATTAATCATTGTAAATGATTGTTCTACAGATGATACTGAACAGGCAATAGAAAGTTATATTTCAGAGAACCCTGATATGTCTATCCAATATTTCAAGCATAATCATAACCGCGGTAAAGGGGCAGCTATACATACCGGAATACAAAAAGCTACAGGTGAATACCTCATTATACAAGATGCTGATTTAGAATACGACCCCCAGGAATATAACGACTTGCTAAAGCCCGTAATAAAAGGTTTTGCCGATGTTGTTTTTGGATCGAGGTTTATGGGAGGCAATCCGCATAGGGTGCTATTCTTTTGGCACACAATAGGTAACAAATTTTTAACTACGCTATCAAACATGTATAGCAACCTTAACTTAACGGATATGGAAACCTGCTACAAATTATTCGATACGAAAATGATCCAGTCCATCAACCTTGAAGAAAGCAGGTTTGGATTTGAACCTGAGGTAACCGCCAAAATATCACGCGTTCCCAATGTGCGCATCTACGAAGTTGGCATTTCCTACTATGGCCGTACCTATGCCGAAGGCAAAAAAATAGGCTGGAAGGATGGTTTCAGGGCGATATATTGCATCCTAAAATACGGTCTTTTCAAAGCAAAATAGCCTGACTGTACCGCGCTACAAATGAAACATGTTAGCACAAATGGCACACTTTCGACTTCAAAAAGTCGCTTTTTGACCTTAAAAATACGATTTTTATAGTGTAAAATGGCGAAAAATAACGTCATTTTTGCTTAAAAACAGGCAAAAATCGCCCAAAAACGACTCAATTTAGCTCATTTTTTGCTGAATTTTGATGGTTTTTCATCTAAAAAAACACCCAAAAACACCCTATTCGCTTCTCAAACTAATCACCGGGTTAGCAAGCGCCGCCCCAATAGTTTTGATCGCGATAGTAAAAAATGCGATTACTACACCTACAGATAAGGACACTACAAAAGTTAACCACCCTATCTCAGTCCTGTAGAAAAATCCGGTCAGCCAATATCTGCTCATATAAAACCAGGATAAGGGCAACGCGATTGCATTCGAGATGAGCACCAGTTTAAAATATTGCTTATAAAATAGCATCACAATATTGCTTACACTCGCACCAATCACTTTGCGTATACCAATCTCCCTAGCACGCCGATTTAAGCTGTAGGTGATCAATCCCAATAAACCCAAGGCTGATATCAATATCGCTATCACCGCGCAGGTAGCCATCATTTGCTGTTCGCGCTGATCCTGAATATAGTCCCATTTAAAACTATCGTTTAAAAAATCATAGCTAAAAGGTGTATCAGGATTTAAAGTTTTCCATATTTGCTGACTATATTTTATTGCCGCAGCCATATTATTGCCTTTAATCTTGGCTATCACAGTACTAAACCGTATTGGGTTTGCAGGCATGATCATACATGGCCCTATCGCGCTATGCAGCGAGAAAAAGTGATAGTCCTTCATTACGCCCATAATTTTATAGTTGTAAACCACGCCATTATAAAATCGCGACAAATAATTGCCCGGCGCTGTGTAAGGGTTCAGGCCTAATACTTTAGCAGCTTCCTCGTTTATGATCACTTGTCTGCCAATATCAGTCGCTTCCAGATCAAGCGCTGTGTTTTTATTAGTAAAACTGATGGGGGTAAAATCAGTCCCTGATATGAGTTTGATGCCTACCGTTTTTAAATAATGATCATCAACCAGGTTCAGAAAAACACTATGTTTATCATTAACTGTTTTACCTTGCGCGTACATATTCATATCGCCCGAAATAAGCCCGCTGGCAGCGGCACTCACTTGTTGAAAATTGGGATTGTTAGCCAATTGATCCCGGTAATAAGCAATGTTATTCCTGGCTTGGTCAGTATTTAAGTTAATGACCAATTGCTGCTCCTGGTCGAAACCCGGCTTGGCATTTATGATGAAGTTCAATTGCTTCCATATTACCAGCGTGGCGAATATGAGGCAGGTAGAAATGATAAATTGCAACGATACCAGCATCGTACGGATATTCACCAGGCTTAATGAATCGCTCGCTTTTCCCTTCAGTACCGTTACCGGGTTAAATGCTGATAGGTACCATGCCGGGTAAAGCCCCGCTAGTAAACCTGTAGTTAAAGTCACCACAAGCATCCACAAAATAAGCGTACTGTTCTCTGGCGCGAAAAAGGACAACTCCTGCCCCGTCATCGTATTAAAAACAGGCAGCAACAAAAAACCAAGAACAATAGCCACTAACAATGCCATCAAACTAATAGCAATCGTTTCAATCAAAAACTGATAACGTATAGCCGATCTGTCTGCTCCCATCACCCTCCTTACACCAACCTCCCGTGCCCGGTCAATAGCCTGCGCGGTGGATAAATTCATGTAGTTTATACATCCGAGCAATAGTATAGTTAAAGCTATACTACCCAGCAGATACAGGTATTTCAGGTTACCCTGCTTAACCTCCATATAACTTTGGTATTGAGATGAATGCAAATGGATCTCACTAAGCGCCTGTAATCCACTGCTTATTTTATCATTTGTTGCCTTCAAATCAGCAGCGGCATGCCTTTGCATATACGCATCTAATTCGCTAATAACATGCTGCCTGTTACTGCCGGGTTTTAGGCTCACATAACAATAATAGTTAGGATCAACCACCCAATTATGTATAGCGGCTATCTTCTCACGAACGCCTGTGCTGTTATTTGAGGCGAAAAAGTCAGCATTAAAATGATTAAGGAAATCCTTTTTAAACACCCCGGTAACGGTATAAATGTTATTATCGGTTTTAATGGTTCTGCCAACCGCGCCGCTGTTACCAAAAAGCTTTCGGGCAAGCGGTTCAGCTATTACAATAGCATTGGGCGAACTGAATGCTGTGGCACGGTTCCCCTCCAAAAAATGGAAAGAAAATATATCAAAAAACGATGGATCGGCCCAATACCCATTATCAATAGTATAAGGCGTATGGTCGTTTCCGTCATTCACTTGTATCACACAGGTGCATTTGGATGCATCAAGCCTGCTTACCTGTTTTATCTCTGGCACTTCTGCTTTCAAATACGTAGCATAAGGCATTACCGTAGTCGGTGCCGTACCCCAACCTTTAAATATGCTGGTTACGCGGTAAATATTACCCGCATTATTAAACCCCTTATCAAAGCTTAATTCATGCTGTACAAATAAAAAAACCAGCGAGCAACATGCAAGGCCTATAGCCAATCCAAAAACATTAATAAATGTGGTGGTCTTCCTTTTCCAAAGATTGCGCAAGGCAAGTTTAAAGTAGCTTTTGAACATAATCGTTAGGTTATACTCAAAAGTAATTTATTTCCGATAAAGCTTTAACTATGAGATGGTTATTTAACAGAATTTAACTTATGGCATTTCTAAAGAATGGAAGCAAAAGTGCGCAAACGCCCAACAGAAAACCTAATTCTGGCGCGAGTATGAAGCGCAAGCCTATGGGCCGCTACTCGTGACTTTCCAATTTGCCTTACAGTAAATTTATCTCCTCACTGGTTTAAGAGTTAGCGCAGCGCTCTTAAATCTCCCCCATAAAAACAAAGACTCCGTCTGGCGTATGAAACGAAAATTTTGTGGTATACGAGATATTCCGTTCTCCTCACTGGTTTAAGAGTTAGCGCAGCGCTCTTAAATCTCCCCCATAAAAACAAAGACTCCGTCTGGCGTATGAAACGAAAATTTCGTGGTATACCAGATATTCCGTTCTTTTATCCGGACGGAGTCCTTCATCTTCTATTTTGATTTAAGAGCGCTGCGCTAAC
>Ga0302197_10004607_pt1 | contig 12026 bp, 11 predicted proteins | sample II_Bog_N2_1_FD_193526 | JGI IMG/M metagenome (GOLD analysis project Ga0302197, IMG submission 193526) | Peat permafrost microbial communities from Stordalen Mire near Abisko, Sweden - II_Bog_N2_1 | ecosystem: Environmental > Terrestrial > Soil > Wetlands > Peat | place: Sweden: Abisko...
ATCAGGCGCGCGTTGTGCTTTGTTCGTTCCCTGAGGTCATACAGTGCACCAGTCAGGTTGGCCGTCCGGATGATGGCACCGATACTACCGGCTTCTTCAATACCGAATACTTCGTCGATCTGAAACCCAAAGAACAGTGGAGAGCCGGTTTCCACGAGAACAAGGATGAAGTCATCGCCGCCATGGACAAAGAGGTTGAGAAGATACCCGGCGCGATCTGGAACTTTTCGCAGCCGATCGCCGACAACATGGAAGAGGCGGTCAGCGGCGTCAAAGGCGAACTGGCTACTAAAGTCTACGGTGAAGATCTGAAAGTGCTTGAGGAGAAAGCCGACCAGATTGTCAGTGTCATGCGGCAGGTGAAGGGCATCCAGGATCTCGGTGTGTTTCGCGTTCTGGGGCAACCCAACGAAAACTTTGTAGTGAATCGCCCGGCCGCCGCCCGGTACCAGATCAATGTTGCCGATGTGCAGGATGCGATTCAGACAGCAGTGGGTGGCAACGCTCTGACTCAGGTGTTGCAGGATGAGCGGCGCTATGATCTGGTGCTGCGCTACCTCCCGCAATTCCGCGATACCAAAGAAGCCATCGAAAATATCCGCCTGCTCTCGTCCACCGGTGAGCGGGTTTCGCTCGCGCAACTCTGCACGATCAAGGAACAAGACGGCGCCTCGGAGATCTACCGCGAGGGAAATCAGCGATACATCGCTATTAAGTACAGCGTGCGTGGCCGGGATCTGGGTGGCGCAGTGGAAGAAGCGATTAAGAACGTCAACGCCAAGGTTCAGATCCCGCGCGGCTATCACCTCGGCTGGGAGGGCGAGTACCAAAGTCAGCAGCGGGCGACCGCGCGTCTTGCGATCATTGTGCCGCTGACGATCATGCTGATCTTCTTCATCCTGTATGCAATGTTCCACTCTTTCAAATGGGCATCGCTCATCATGGTCAACGTTGTCATGGCGTTCGTGGGCGGCGTACTGGCGCTTATTATCACGCACACCAACTTCAGCGTTTCTTCGGGTGTCGGGGTTCTGGCGCTGTTCGGCGTATCCGTCCAGACCGGAGTCATCATGCTCGAATACATTAACCAGATGCGGGCGCGCGGCCACACCATCGAGGACGCTGCGGTGCAGGGGGCGGTTCTGAGACTGCGCCCCATCATGATGACGATGCTTGTGGCTACGCTGGGCCTGCTGCCAGCCGCATTGTCGCACGGGATCGGATCGGATTCGCAGAGGCCGTTCGCCATTGTCATCGTCGGCGGTCTGATCTCCGCCCTGGTCATGAGCATCTTCCTGCTCCCCACCGTATACGTCTGGGTAGCGCGTGAGAACGACGTCCTTCCTCAGGCCGCGGCCGACTTCGATGAGCACGGGGCCCAAGCCTGACACAAGAATATGGCACGGCCAACCGGAGCAAAGAAGCTCACATACCGCGGCGCAGCGCGACGAAATACAAGAGAAGGACGAACCACTGCGGCGGGCTTCCCCCGCTGGATCACGATACCGTTCATCCTGATCATCGGATTGATTTTGTGGACCGGGGTGCTTTCGGATTCCACGGGACACCTGACAGTGCAGGATGTGGACTCGATCCTCTACGTGGTGGCCGTCATCGGCGTGGCGGGTTTGCTCGCATACGCGGACCGCAGGCGAAGCACTTTCGGAAAGGTCCACAGGAGCATGCCACCCCCCCGAGCGCTCTGGCTGTGTCTGGCCGGCCAAATCATTCTGGCCGTTTCCCCGGCAAGTGCACAAAACGACGTAACCCGGTTCGAAACCAAAGTTCTCCCGGTGCTGGCGAAAAACTGTTTCCCGTGCCATGGCGCTGACGTTCAGACCGCAGACGTCAACTTCTCGGTAATTCACGACGGCAAGAGCGCCGCGGAAAAACCTGATCTCTGGCGCAAGGTTCGCGACAAGATCCGGGGCCACCTCATGCCCCCGCCGCCCATCCCCGGCCTCAGTGCCGCCGATGCCGATGCCGTCACAGGATGGATCGATTCCATCGCAGGTACACCGGAAACTGTTCGCGCAGCGCCCAATCCGGGCCGCGTAACCGCCCGCCGTCTGAACCGCGTGGAATACGACAACACGATTCGCGATTTCCTCGGTGTTTCCTTACGTTCGGCGGACGATTTTCCCATCGACAATCAGGGCTACGGCTGCGACAACATCGGCGACGTCCTCACGCTTTCCCCCATGCTGACGGAAAAATACATGGCCGCGGCCCGATCGGTTTCCCGCGTCGCTGTCTATGGCGAAACCTACGAAAAGAAACCAGGACTCATCGGCAAGCTGTTGCCCAAGAGTGTGCAGGATGACGGCCTGGTGAGCGGCAACACACTTCCGTTTTCTATTCGCGGCGATCTGGAAGGCGTCTACCGGTTCCCGGTGGAAGCCGACTATGTCCTGCAATTCCGCATCACAAATCGGCGCGGCAATTCCCCGCCAGGCGGCTCTCTCACCGGTCGCGGCTGGACGGACGGCCGGAGGTCGTGGAGCGGCGGGCCGGAGCCTCTGGCGGCCGCGGTGGACGAGGCGCAACCGGTCCCGGCCGCGGCGTTCTGACGCTGACAGACGAAGACAAAAAGGCCCTGGCACAGTTGTGGACTTTTACCGATCGGCCAGGAATCCGTCAGGACGATCACGTGCGGCTCGTTTGAAAAAGGTCGATCTTCCCGATCAGATTCGACGGGCAAACCAGCTTCGGCTCATAATTCCACGTCAGATCGCCGAGGTCGAGAAAATCGAACTTGCCGAACTTCAGCACAAAGCCGACACTCTGATCGTTATCGGGATCCACGTCATCGGGATGCGGCTTGTAGTCCGCGCATGTCGGGTTCCTTTCGCCCGCGCCGGCCAGCCGGCTTTGTGATCGCCTGGCCGCCAGAAATCACCACCTCGACGTCGACACCCTTCAGCGGTATCTTATCTCCCGCTTTCAGAATGCGGCGGCTGGCTCCGGCAAGATCCGTGTAGGCTTTGTAGGCAACGGCCACGTTAGGCCTGGCAATCTCGACCGATTCGCCGTGATCCATGTACATTCCGATCGGGATCAGTTTGGCCAGTGCCGGCATCGCGCCAATATGATCGCCATGAAAATGCGTGGTGAGAAGGATGTCGATCCTCGTCAATCCCGCCTTTTGCGCGGTCGCGAAAATCCGTTTCGCATCGCGATCATCCGGAGTCCGGTTAGTTAGCGGTATCCACCAGCATGGACTCACCCGCGGGGGTGACGATCAGCGTTGCCGCGCCGCCTTCGGCATCGATCCAGTAGATCTCCAGATTCTTCGGAGCCGCGCTGGCAGCGAACGCGGTTGCCAGCAGCAACAGGAAAAGCTTCTTCATGGACGTGTTCCCTCACCGGGCATTAGATCACGATCTCGTTGCCCCGGACCTGAACTATTGCATAGCCTGGCTAGATATTCTCCAGGCGGTGTTCGGCGTCGCCAAAGTGATCGAGCCTGAGTCCCATCCGGTCCATGAGCGAAAGGTACAAACTGCAAACCTTGCGATTCTCATCGCCGGCTTTCAGATAGTCCAGGGTACGTCCGGTCTTCAGCGTGCCGCCCAGACCGCCGGCCAGCACTATCGGCAGTCTGGAATTGTTGTGGGTTCTGCCAATCCACAGGTTTGACAGAAACATCAGGCAGGTGTTGTCGAGCACCGTGCCGTCGCCCTCGGGCATGGAATCAAGCTTCGACGCCAAATGGGCGTACTGTTCCACGTGGAAACGCGTGATCTTTTCATAGCCGTCGGAATTGTTGTTGTGCGAGGCTCCATGATGGGCTTCCTTCACGTCCAGGAACGGATAATACATAGCTGAGAGATCGCGTGAAATGATCAACGAAGCGACACGGGTCTTGTCGGTCTGGAACGCAATCGCGATCAGATCGCACATCAGTTTCGCGTGCTCACGCAGATCTTCCGGCAAGCCGTTGGCGGGACGCTCCATAGTCCACGCCGGGCGGGACGTTGCCTTCGCAGAGTCGTCCGCCTGCTCTTTGGCTTTCCGCATGCCATCGACGCGCTTCTCGACTTCGCGGACACTCGTCATGTACTCATCCAGCTTCGCGTTGTCGCTCGAACTGATCTTCCGGCTCAGCCGGTCGGCCCGCTCCTTCACGCGATCGAGGATGCTGACGTTGAGCAGGCTGCCGCGGTTCTCGAAAAGCATATCGAACGCGAGCGAAGGATAGCATTCGTTGGGGACGGGCGAGTCCGGGCTCTGCCAGGAGATATGAGAACTGTAAGCCAGCGAAAAATTGGATTCGTGGAAGCCCGTGATCGGCTGTTCACACGCAAGCACCATGCTCGATTGCAGCGTATCCTGCCCCACGTGGTTGGCGATCATCTGATCCACGGAGATGCCGGAATGGATGACGGAACCCTTTTGCAGCGGCGCGCCGGTGAGCAGACTGCCGGTCTGCGGAGGGTGAATCCCCAGCCCCATCGCCCCTTTGTTGAACAAGCCATGGATCACATTGATCTTACCTTTCAGCGGCTCCAGTGGCGAGAGCGACTTACTGAGCTTCATGTCGGCGCCCGAACCCTCCGAGCCCCAGTGATCTTCATTCACGCCGCAGCCAAGGAAGACCACGCCGAAGCGCTTCGGAAAGGCGGGATCCATGACGCCCGCTTTCGCCGCGAAGGACTCAAGATAGGGCAGGGCCATAGCGACTCCGGCGCCGCGAAGGATGGCCCGGCGTGCAATCTTAGCCGGGGATGATTTCGTTTTAACGGACATCTGGTTTACCTCGCTGTTGTTTAGAAATTGTGGAAGCTGTCGCGCCGGCATCGCTGAGATCTACCCGGTACAGAAAATCCGGCGAGACCAGCAGGCTGACGATGGAGCCTCGTATCGCGTCTTCATGCGTCAGGTGGCTCTTCTCGCGAAGCTCACGGTAGTAGGCCAGGATCTCATCGCGTTCATCTTTCGCAAGCGGCCTCCGATAGGCGCGCGATGCAAATTTCAATAAGGCATCCAGATGGCGCGGCTCGGCAACGATTCTTGCCTGCTCCACCCATCTGATTTCAGAGTTGATGCTCTCAAAGTGGACTGTGAGCGCCTGCGTGACCTCGGGATGCTCGGGCGGGACCGCCTTCAGATACTGGTCGCGATACTCGAAAATGACCCGTTGGCTGGTGGAGTCTCCGAACGACGGGCGCTCAACGGTAATTCCGCGGCCACCACCGCCGCCGTTGAATATGAATTGCTGCCAGGTCCGAATCGTATAGTCGGAGATGAAATCGAACTCCTGCCAGAGCGCGTCGAGCTCCTTCTTCCCGGCTTCGTCGAGGATGAGATCGCGCAGCGTCGCGTCGTCGCGGAAGTAACCCATCACGTTGTGAAAGCCCGCGCCCAGATACCGGCCCTGATCGATCGTCGTAATTGGATAAAAGCGGCCGCGCTCAGGCAGGGCAAAGCCCGTGGGAAAAACCGAACTGAAGCGCGCGAATGCCGCCTCATAGCGGGCTCGCTCTCCCGCGGGAACAACCAGGTCGGGATCGGTCCGCCGGTCCTTAATATAGTCCGCAATGGCTTTCTTCACGGCGGCTTGTTCGCCGCCGCCGAACGTCGGCCCCTGCGTCACGATGAAGTCTCCAGGTGGCGGTTCACCTTCCACCCGTAGCGCGGTCCGATCGAAGTCGCGGCGGTGCGCGGCAATCTCACGATCTCTCCAGACCACAAACGGCTGGAAATTGGCGTTCATTCCGGGGATAGACGGGGGGTCGAATAGTTTTTCGGTATGCCGCCGAATCCTGGTCACGAAATCGCTCATCCGAACACAACCGTCGTGGGCTAATTCCGGCTGATGGCCCTTCGGCGCAGGCAGGGCACGCCACATCGCCTGAAGTTTCGCCAGCGGACCCACATCTTCCTTCGTCTGCTCCAGCGCCTGCCACACCATCGGCAGGTATCGGGGACTAACCCTCGTCTCCGCAGCTACTCTGGTCAGGGTTGCCGTTGGCTCACCCAACGCCAGTCGGTATTTATAGCGCCAGACGGCCTCGAAATAATCCGTGAAGTTCGTGGGTTGCCGGGCGTAGAAATCGACAATCCGCTGGATAGCATACTTCTCACGATCGGTCTCGACGAGCATGGGGTAGGGAGCAAACGAGAACCCGTCGAGCTTCAGCACCATGTGATCCGCTATCTGTCGCGCAGCGTCCAGATATTTGGACATCAGCGCGGGCGACATCGTCAGGGACTCGCCGGAGTTATCGAAGCCCGCCTGATTTGCCGGATCCACCGGAAATTCCTTTGCTGGGCGGAGATCGACTCCGGTGAGGTCGCGAATCGTGTAGTCATACTCGGCGTTACTCAGGCGTCGCGCCAGCACGGGACCCGGGTCGCCGGCGTGCTTCAGCGCCTGGTTCTTCAGCAGGTCGCTGACCCAATCGATCACCTTCTGCCGCACGTCTTCCGGTGGTTGGGGCATCCCGGCGGGCGGCATTGCTTTGGCGGAAAGCTTCTCCCGCACGAGCGCCCAATGAGGATAGTCCGTCACCACCGCTCCCAGACTGGAAAACTGCAGAAGGTCGAAACTGGCGGCGGGAGTTGCTCCGCTATGGCAGGCTGAACAGTATTCAGTCACGAATGGGCGCACATTCCGCGCGAACTCTTGTTCGAGAGTGGCGTCCGTAACGGAGGTTGTTGTCGCTGCAACCGCGAGGGACGCCTGCGCCAACAGGGGTATCGCAACGTATGCGAAATGTAACTTCAAAGCTCCCACTCCTGTGTGCCTGATTGTTCCGGCAACCCTTCGCCAGACCTGGGACAGCACGATTATATAATAAATTTCCGCTGACATGTCAGAAACTCGCGGCTTTTTTCCCAGTGAGAGTCCGGGATTCTTCGTCGCGGCCCTACTGCTCTCCCTTCAAAAGGATGCTTAAGCTTTCGGCCCCTGTTTGAGTGCCACTGCCCCAGATGGCGGTCGATCCCCAGACAGCGGTCTGAGCGGAGAGCGTGCTGCTCCCCCAGATGGCCGTCGATCCCCAGACGGCGGTGCTTCCCCAAACAGCCGTGGAGGCATCCACCCAGATCGAACTGCCCCAGACTGCCGTGCTACCCCAAACCGCCGTGCTGCCCCAGACCGCGGTTGTGCCGGCAACCGTGTTCTGAACGGTAATCTGACGGGTTGCGGCGTTGTAAACGGCCGTCGGCGAAACAGCGCTGCCCGGTGCGATTTCGGTACTGTTCAGAGCGGCCCAGACATCCAGATATCCGGCGCCGATGGTAAAGATGTCGTATTGGCTGGTGTAGGACATTCCCGTGGTGGGATCGTAGGCGATGCTGTGGGCCGGGAACGTCTTGGTCGCCGTCAGCATGAGGCGCGCCTTAACCTGATCGGGAGTCAGATTCGCGTTCTGTTGCAGCAGAAGCGCGGCCGCGCCACTCACCATCGGCGCGGCAATGCTGGTTCCGCTCAGTCTGTAGTAGACCGAACTCGTACCGAGCCCGAGGGACTGATAATAGGATACGGGGATCTCATTTGCCGTGGGCGAGGAAAAGAGGCTCAGGAAACCGGAGGGTCGCATCAGCGAGATGACCAGATTTCCGGGGGCGACGATGTCGGGTTTGACGATGTGGTCCACCTGTGTCGGCCCTTTTGAGCTGTAGCTGGCGATCATGTCGTCGGTGCGCGTGATGGTGCCTTCGTCTTTCATAGCGCCCACGGTGATGACGTAAGGGTCGTTGCCCGGGACCATGATCGTTCCGTAACCGCTCGTACCCATGCTGTTATCGCGGCCATCGTTGCCGGCTGCGACAACCACCACGATACCGGCCTTCCAGGCCGCTTCCACCGCCTGGCAAATCGGGTCGAGCTTGTAGCTTTCGTAAACCGGACGCCCCAGCGACAGGTTGATAACCCGGATATTGTATTTCGCCTTGAGCGCAATCGCCTCCTGTATACCGGCGATAACCGTGCTGTCAGTGCCGGCACCCGTGTGATCGAGAACTTTGAGGTTGACGATGTTGGCGTTGGGCGCAATACCGATAAAGGAGCGCGTATCGAGCAACCCGGTGGACTGGTTCCCATTCCCTGCCAACACGCCCGCGACGTGAGTGCCATGCCCGTGACCGTCCGTGCTGTCCGGATCGGCGGTGAAGTTCTGGCTGTACACGATCCGCGACCCCGGAAACAGTGAAAACAGGGACGCGGGAGTCTGAAGATCGTTGTTGGGCTGCACGCCGCTGTCGATCAGCGCGATACCAATGCCCGTTCCGGTAAAGCCGGCGGCGCGGGCAAGGTTTGCATTCACCGTTGGATTCGCGATGTCGAGAAGCGATTGCACCGGTCGGTTGGGAGATATGTAGACGACTTCCGGCTGGTTCGCCAGATCCGCAAGAGCGGAGGCCGCAACCGCGTAATGGCCTGCTTTCACCAGGGAGAGATCGTCTTTCAGGACGCCGCCGCGGTCTGTGACCAGTTTTTGGTGGCGCGCGGTTGGTGTCTGCGCAAACTGTACAATGACATCGACCTGGGTCTCAGCCGCCAGGCCGTCGAGTTCTTTGGCAATCTTCGGATCGGCGGCAAGCGCCGCGTTCGACACCGCCAGCGCAACAGCCACAATGAGCGACAGTCGCGGACTGACTGTCCGGAGTTTGCCGCGATTCGCGAAATTCTTAGTTTGTTTCATTCTGCTTGTCCTGCCTTTTTCGTGTTTTCGGATCGAACGGGGTTCTCGGAACAAATGACTTATCGGTAACGGGACGGGCGGGTTGAGGTTCGGCTCGGCAAACCGGTACCAGTACCAGTGCTGGTATCGGTACCGGCGAAACAACCGGGAGACCTGCGGATTGCCCAGGAACTGCGTGAGTTGATTGCGGTCGCCGCAAACGCCGGATGCCCCGCTCACCCGGGAGCGGGGCATCCAGTCACCCGATTCGTTACGGGTATGAAGCCGACTAACTGTAAGCAGGACGAGGGAGAATCTAAAAACCGGTTCTCCCTCGTCCCAGGGCGCCGCCGTGAGCTTAGTTCTCCCCCTGAATGGCAATCGCGGCAGCCTCCGCACCGGGGGGGCGACTGGGACCAAGCAGAGGTGGCCGGCGAGATGAAACTGCGTCTGCGTGAGGAACTGGGGAGGGCGGGACAGTCAGCGGCCGATCTTGACCTTGCTTTCGTTGGCACCATTCACTCGTTCTGCGCACGATTGCTTCGCGAGCGAACCGTCGAAGCTGGGGTCGATCCGCGCTTTGAGGAACTCGCGGAAGAGGAGGCCTCCGCCTTGTTCGCGATGGTGTTCCGGCGGTGGGTGGAGAGCCGCCTTTCGGAGCCGAATCCGGTTCTGCGGCGTGCACTTACCCGCCTGACGTGGCGCGATGACGGGGAGGGGCGTGATCCACTCACATCTCTTCGCAATGCCGCTTGGACCCTGATCGATTGGCGCGATCATCCTGCCACATGGAGCCGTCGCCCTTTTGATCGCACCGCCGCTCTCGACTCAATCATCGCCGGAACGCGCGAGGTAACGAACATGCGGCGCGAAGGCCGTCCAGGAGACTTGCTGGTGTCCCCAGGACCGTATCCCTTCACAGCCCAGGTATCCGACTCCGCTGGCAATCTCGCAACACAGGCGCTGACCTTGACTGTTTCCCCTTGCGCGGTGAACTTCAACGTCCTTCCCTATCCCGGCTGGCCCCCCAGTACCGATGGACATCCCACGTAGATGAATGCCAGCTTCACACCAACGGACATGAACGGCAACGTCATGACTCTGGACGCAGCGGCCCAGGCGTGCGGATTCACGGAGTTCGACTGGACACAGACAATTAATCAATCTGCGAGCGGCTCCGTTTATTCCGAGGCCGCTTGCGTCACGGCGGGTGGCGTGGTCGTGGACGGGGATGTCCACAACCCGCAATACGGCGATTGCATTGTCCCAGTCCCACCACTGGAATCGCCGAATTCCGACCCTGTCTCGGGCGGCTATACGTACCAGTTCACAAGCGGCCGGCTCAATGTTGAGAAGATGTTTCTCCCTCACTTCGCGACCGCATATCCGTTCTATTACAGCACATTGGACATCCCTACGGGCTGCGCGCACTTGTGGCCACCAATAAAGGGTGCGCCCTCCGCTCCCCCAAGCTGCGAGGTTCTAATGACCGCAGGAGCCTCCGCCCTTAACTTCTTCGACAAGCCAGTATTCTCCCGTTCCTGGCGGTATAGCGAACGATGTTGCTGTAAGCTGGCTGTTGCCAACGCGTCCATGGCGGGCGCGGGGCCACGTAAAGAAGGTGATAATGGTGCCCGGGTGACCGCTGCCATCCGCATAATAAAGGTGGTAGCTCGCCATTAAAGGTCCCCCCATTGCCCCAGTAGATGTTCCCGTCCGCCCCTTGAACGGCTACTTGGCCGTTGGCTATAGCCAGACGGTTTTCCATAGCCTGTGCGATAACCAATTGGGCTGCGGCCATCGCGCCCTGGCTGCCGTTCGCCGACAGCGTTCCCCCTTCAGCCCAGTCAAACTCGGTGAGGAGACCTGCATTCGAACTGGTGTTAAAGAAACTGCTGACCGTACCGCCGACCGTAACGTTTAAGTTCCCACACGTGACCAGCCCGCTTGGGTCGTTGCCGTTGATCGGATCGCCCATGGTGTACGCGTAGGCGTTCCAACTGGCGGGGTTGCCAAAGTCCACGTTGTCCATCGACGGGTCGGGCGAAGTGAAGTTGCCATAGGTACTGGCATAATATCGCTGATCCGCATAATCCAAGGCAGTAAACGAATCCCGCACATACGTCCCATACTTCTCCGTCCCGTTCGCCGTAGATTTATGACCCAGTAGTACTAGCGGTGGGCCTGGTCTCCCGCGTTGGTCATTCCCCGGAACCCTTGCGAGCAATCAATCTTACGACGTTGACTACAAGAACAATGAATGCCAGAAACGAGCAAAGCACCGTCACCGTTAGGCCCCAGCCCATCAAGAACCTCTGGGGGCCATAACTCTTGTCTAGCTCGGGGCTGATCTCCCGGATGAACTCCGCGATAAAGAGAGGCCCCCAACCAACTGTCGGCAGGATCACAATCATCCAGGGATTGAGCACGGCACGTCGAACCTTCCTCTGTGTCGAGGGAGGCTGCGGGGCGCCAAACAGACTGTAAGACTCACTCATATGTAATTGTGGTGGTGACTACAGGGACAGGTTCCACGAATTCGAAGCTGATACCGTCGTCAACGTACCCGGAAAATACCGGTCGCACGGTTAGATGGGCCGGTGCGCCCAACACGCTTCCCGCACCAACCTCACACGGTGGGCTCGCGAGTTGTTTCAGCGAATCCGCGAAGTTGTTATAGACACATTCGCTCGTGTGGCCGCAAACGCCTGTGTCAACAAATGTGGCAGTGAGCGGCACAGTCGTTACCACTTGAACAAGAATGTTGGCTATATCGCTCGAATCTTCGTAGACGTGCACATTAGCGCCATTCCCACCAGTTACGCTGCCGAACGCGCCGGGATCGATATACGTGATGTTCGTGATTCTGTTCTGCACGTCCGCACTGAGATAAGACCAAGCAGCAGTGAAAGCCTGTGCTCCCCCGCTGAACGTAAAGATACTAATAGGTCCGGAACTTTGCGCAGCCAGTGCGATAGCCTGCAAAGCGGTATAGGTCGCACCTGTTGGAATTCCGAGACCTTGCGCGAGTACGCTGGTTATATCAACAATGCCGTTACTGCCCTGATATGGAAATGCCGAAATGGCCCCAGTATCTTGGGCAAAGTTCATCTGACTGCGGGGATCTCCGTAAATGTTTTGCGTAATCCCACCAATGAGAACTGAGCAGAAACCGGTCGGATCATTATTGTTTACAGGATCGTTACGAGAGTAAGTATACCGGTTCCAACTAGAAGGATCACTGAGATGTGCACTCTTGCCATATCGGTCCACAGTATTGAACCTCCCGTACGAACTCGCATAATATCGCTGATCCGCATAATCCAAGGCAGTAAACGAATCCCGCACATACGTCCCATACTTCTCCGTCCCGTTCGCCGTAGACGTGATCTCATC
>Ga0302197_10004613_pt1 | contig 12022 bp, 7 predicted proteins | sample II_Bog_N2_1_FD_193526 | JGI IMG/M metagenome (GOLD analysis project Ga0302197, IMG submission 193526) | Peat permafrost microbial communities from Stordalen Mire near Abisko, Sweden - II_Bog_N2_1 | ecosystem: Environmental > Terrestrial > Soil > Wetlands > Peat | place: Sweden: Abisko, Stordalen...
GAACGCACCATCGAAACTGGGAAGGCACTGGCCGAAGGCATGTTCCCCGGATGCACGATTGACGTTCACGCGCAGAAGGAAGGAACCGTCGATCCGCTGTATCGCATGGTGGGTGGGCCGCATCCCGGAGACGGAGAGTTTGCAGCGGCAGCGATCGCGGGGCGGATTGGAGGCGATCCGAATTCGCTGACCGAAGCTTTTCGTCCGCAACTGGCGGCGATGGATCGCGTGCTGGCCGGTTGCGGGCATGTGGACGCGCTCGCATCGAAACGCACCTCGATCTTCGACGTTCGCGCGAGAGTTGGCGGAAGCACCGCCTTTTCGTCGGCCTATAGCGGGCCGGTGACGACTGCTGCAACGTTTGCAGAGAATTTTCTGCTCGAATACACCACGGGCATGAGCGATGCCGATGTGGGCTGGGGCTGTGTAGATGGGGCGACATTGCGAGCTCTGATGCAGTTGGACACGGCGGGCTGGGAATACAACTATCGGACGCAGCCGGTGGCGCGCATGAATGCCGCGAACCTGCTGGACAAGATTGAGCGGAGCCTGGAACAGAACGTTACGGGGAAACCGGTGGCAGGGGCGCTCGAGAAGCCCGGCGACAGGATGCTGATTATCGTGGGCCACGATTCGAACATAGTGGCGACGGCAGGCTCACTGGGCATCAACTGGATCATCGATGGGCGCGCGGACGATACGCCTCCGGGCGGCGCGCTGCTGTTTGAAGTGTGGCGTCGGGCCGATGGCGGCAAGCCGTTTGTGCGCATGGAATACAGGGCGCAAACACTGGAGCAGATGCGCCAGTTGCAACCACTGACCGAGGCCAATCCGCCGGCCGCCGCGCCGATCTTTGTGCCGGGTTGCAGCGGAGCTGACGAGTCCTGCACGTGGGAGAGCTTTGCTGCGGCGATGCACGCGGCGATTAATCCCGCGTACGTGCAACCGTAGATTTCAGGGAGTCCGGCGCGTGGCCGATCGGCTGCAACAGCGTTGTGGTCCGAATCGGATGCTGATGACAGGGCGAAGAATTCCCGCAGCCCGAGCAGATTCCCGGAACAGGACCCCGAAAAAATTTCCCGCTGTCGATTGCAGTCATGGCAGAGCGGTCCCCGCTAGCCTGAGCTGTGAAGACCGGGAACGATCACGAAGGATTGGCCGAAAAGGCGGCCAGTCCGTGGGTTGCCTATGGGCGCGAACCTGATTCCGGTGCGGCAGGTTTCGGCACCGCAATGGCGCGACCTTCATTCTGCGCAGAAGCGTCAACATTGTCATGCTCGCGGCGCGGAGGGAGGCGCCGGTCGCTAGCAGCAGCGGGGCTGCTGCTGATGTCCGCGGCGGCCCAGGCGCAGTTTGGGAGCCAGCCGGTGGGCATCGCTTCAGCACCCCGCGGCGTCACGGTGACTGCGACCGCGATGGGCGCCGTGAGCAGCGTGGAAGTGCTGACCATGGGCGCGGCGGGGATGGATTTTGCCCAGGGCGCTGGTGCTTCGACCTGCGGGACAGCGACATTCAGCGCCCTGGGACAAACCTGCACGGAGTACGTCGCGTTTACTCCGACGGCTCCCGGACTGCGAATGGGCGCCGTGGAACTGGTGGACGCCGCCGGGCACGTCCTAGGCGTTACTTATTTGGGGGGTGTGGGGATCGGGAGCCTGGGGGTTCTGGTTCCTGGCAACGAGCTTACAGTGGCGGGCAACGGCACTTACCTGGGCTCGGTTGGGGATGGGAATTCTGCGACGAGTGCGGAACTCTACCTGCCGGCAGGCGTTGCGGTGGACGGCGCCGGGAACCTGTATATCGCCGACAGCGCACACAACCGGATCCGCATGGTTTGCGCCGGCAAGGCGACGGTAACGATCAGGGGAACGGCTTGTTCCTCGGCCGGGACGATCGCGACAATCGCCGGCAACGGCGCGCCGCAGGATAGCGGCGATCAGGGTCCGGCTTCAGCAGCCACCCTGAACAACCCCACGAGTGTGGCAGTCGACGGCGCAGGGAACCTGTACGTTGCCGACACGGGCAACAATGACCTCAGGAAGATTGCCTCGGCGACCGGGGTGATTTCGACGGTGGCCGGCGGCAGCAGCGGCGGTTCCTCCGGAGACGGCGGGCCGGCGACCTCAGCACAACTGAGACTGCCGCAGGGCGTGACTGTCGACGCCGGGGGAAATCTCTACATCGCCGATACGGGGAACCACCGGATCAGGATGGTAAACGGCGCGACCGGAACCATCTCAACGGTGGCTGGCAACGGCTTTACCAACATGAATGGGGACGGAGGCTACTCCGGCGATGGGGGGCTGGCGACAGGCGCGGAGCTGAATTATCCCCACGCCGTTGCCTTTGATGCCGCTGGAAACATGTACATCCCGGACATGGGGAACAATCGCGTGCGCGAGGTCGCGGCAGTTGGCGGCGCGATCAAGGCGGCGAGCACAATCACGACGCTGGCAGGAACGGGCGCACAGGCGTACTCGGGCGACGGCGGGCAAGCCAGTCAGGCGGGATTGTGGGGACCCTCGGGCGTGGTGGTAGACGCAGCCGGGAATGTGTTGATCGCCGACACGCAGAACAATGCGATTCGCAAGGTGAATGAGGCGAGCCTGGGTATCTCGACAGCAATGGGGGCGGGCGTTGGCAACCTCTACCAGGGCGGTACGGTGAACGCCGCGACGTTTTACGGGCCGACAGGGCTGGTGCTGGATGGGAAGGGCAACCTGTTTGTCGCCGATACGCTGAGCATGTTGGTGAGGGAGGTCGAGGGAAATGTGGCCGCGCTGGGGGTTGCGACGTCGGTGCGACAGTTCGACAAGTCCGCGGCGATGAGCCAGACGATTGAGAACGACGGCAATGCTGCGCTCGATCTTACCGACCTGAGTCCCGGGGCGAACGCGGCGCTGGATGCTGCGACGACCACCTGCACGATCGGCAATCCAACCCTTGCGATGGCTGGCGATTGCGCGGCAGGCGCGGTGTTTGCACCAACAGTGGCGGGCAATCCCGTGACAGGCATCATCAGCATCGGCCATCCGGGCGACACGGCGGACTCGCCGCTTGCAATTGAAATGGTGGGCGATGCAACCGCCGTCAATTCGACAACGACAACTGTGGCGTCAAGCCTGAATCCATCGGGCTTTGGCCAGGGCGTGACCTTCACGGCAACGGTCACCACAGGAGCGAGTGCGGGCAATCTTACCGGAACGGTGACCTTTCTTGACGGATCAACCACGCTCGCGTCCGGCGTGGCGCTCGGCGCAGCGGCAACCACGGCGACGGCGGTGACCTCAACGGCGATGCTGGCGGTGGGAAAACACTCGATCACCGCATCGTATAGCGGAGACGCGGGCCACACGAGTTCGAGCTCGACAGACCCGAACGGGTTGGGACAGCCCAGGCCGCCGCTGATGCAGAACGTGCTTGAAGGCACTTCAACAAGCGTGGCCTCAAGCGCGAACCCATCCTTGCCCGGCCAGAGCATCACGCTGACAGCGACGGCGGCTGCGTTGGGAGGGGGAGGCGTGACGCCGGACGGAAGTATCACGTTCATCGACGGCACCACGATTCTGACCAACGCCGCGCTGAATGGGAACGCGACGGCAGCCTACACTAGCACCGCGCTGGCTGGGGGTGCTCACACGATCACGGCGACGTACGGAGGCGATGCGGCAAAAGACATCGAGGGGAGCACGTCGCAGGTCCTCGTCCAGACTGTGCAGACGGCGACGACTATGGCGCTCATATCGTCCGGGAATCCTTCGACGTATTTAAGCCCGGTGACGTTTACAGCAACGATTACCGCGAGCGGAAACAGAGCAGCGAGCGGGACGGTAAATTTCCTCGATGGCGGCGTAACGATCGGAACGAGGGCTCTGGCGGGCAGTCCGGCGGCGGCCAGGTTTACTACTTCTGCGCTGACCGTGGGAACGCACCCGATGACCGCAAGCTATGGGGGCGACACGGCGAACAGCGGGAGCAGTTCCTCGCCGATCAGCCAAACGGTATCTCCCATTGCCACGACGACCCAGCTGACGACTTCGAAGACAACAGGCGCGAGTCCGGAGATTGTTTTGGTTGCAACGGTTGTTGCTGCGTCAGGCGCTGCGCCGGCGGGTACGGTCACGTTCACCATTGGGAGCACTGCGCTGGGGACGGCGACGCTCGATGCTGGTGGCGTGGCGAGTTTCACGCCGACGTTGCCCAACGGCAATTACTCCGTGGTCGCGGTTTATGGCGGCGACGCTATCGACAGCGCATCCACGTCGCAAGCGGTCGAGATTGCAGGCACGGCAGGGAGCTTCAGTGTCTCAGTGGAGCCGACCATCTCGCTGAAGACAACACAAAATGCGACGCTGACCGTGACGCTGACGTCAAGCGCCGGATTTGCCGACTCCATTGGGCTGGGTTGCGGGTCACAGCCGGCGGGGGTCACTTGTCACTTTTCGCCGTTGAGCGTGGCGCTGGCCGCCAACGGGACCGCCTCGGATCAATTGACGATTGACACCAATGATCCGCTGAGCGGAGGCGCATCGGCCATGAATGGGCAGAGCCGCGGCCATGGGACATCGCTGGCCGGAGCGCTGGTGTCATTCAGCCTCCTGTTCGGAGGAATTCTGTGGAGATTTCGCGGGCGGCACAAAGGAGTTTGGAATGTGTTGCTGGCGATGTTGCTTGCGGCGTCAACACTGCTGGTGGCCGGTTGCAGCGGGATGAGCATGGGCAGCGCGGCACCGGGTACGTACGTGATCCAGGTAACCGCGACGGGGACCAACACCAACACGGTTCATTACCAGAACGTGACTTTGATCATCACGAACTAGAGCAGAAAAGATGACTAGACGGCAAAGAGAGAGGTCGATTGCGGCTGTGACGCTGGCGTTGAGCCTTTGCCTGCTTGGCGGGGCGCACGGCCAGACGGTTCCGGACGGAGACCGAGGCCAGCTGCGGGTTTCAGCGGGAGTGACGGGCTCGGGTGTAACCCTGCAATACGGCGTGCGCACCATGGGGGGCTTGACGGGATTTGTGGATATCGATGCGCAGAGCGCTTTAGGAGTGGAACTGGAGGGCCGCTGGGTTGAGTTGAACCAACGCGCGAATGTGCATACAGAGACCTACTCGGTTGGCTCGCGCTATCACCACAGCTTCGGCAACCTGCAGGCCTATGGCAAGGGCATGGTTGGGTTTGGCGACTTCAACTTTCCGTATGACCTGGCGCGGGGCAGGTTCTTTGTAGTGACGGTCGGCGGCGGACTGGACTTGAAGGTGAGGCGGAGGCTCTACGTGCGCGCGGCGGATGTGGAGTATCAGTGCTGGCCGCAGTTTACGTATGGGGCCATGTCTTCCTTTGTGGTCAGCGCCGGGTTGCGCGTGCGGGTGTTTTGAGTGGACGCCCGGCGGAACTCTGCTGCTGTGGGCATTCACGCAGGTTGACTGGGGGAGTTTCCAGTTGGGAATTGGGCAGGCGAGTCAGGGCGTTTCGGGCTTGAGACTTGCGAATGGGGCGACGTGCGTGACTCCGGTCACGGTGTGGGCCGGACCCCTCCCGATAGCCTCAAATCAAGAGCCACAACGCAGAGGCACGCGCCCTCGGCTGTGGGCAAGGAGCGAATTCTTAATGGCTTACGTAATTACTGACGCCTGTACCAAAGACTTTGTCTGTGTCGAAGAGTGTTCCACCGCGGCCATTGCGCCCATGGCCGGGGATGCGGCCGCCGGCACAGTATCGCAGGTATACATCAATCCGGATGAGTGCATCGATTGTGGCAATTGCGCCTCAGTTTGTGCGCAGAATGCGATCTTCGCCCTCGACGAACTGCCCGCCGACAAAGCGGAGTTTGCGGAAAAGAACCGGGCATATTTCAACTAGAGTGAGTTCAAGCCACGGGCAGTGCTTTAGCCGGAACACGCCGGCACACGCAGGAATCTGAAGTGGACAAACTCAGACGGGGGCGCTGACCGCAAGCGGACAGGATTGTTGCGTCTGTCTGCAGGCTACTTTTTCGGCGTGGAGTCCGTTTGCGGCACCGCGGAGAGGTCGGCTGGCCCCAAGTCAGGGCGCGTTTCAGCGGGCGCGGCTGGCGGTGCTGCTGAGGTCGGTGAGCCAGAATCGGGCGCAGGAAGCTCGGCAGGCTGGGCCGTCTGAGGCCTGTTCCGGGCAGCCGCTGACTCTGAGGCTGCCGGCGCCACCAACGTCACAGGAAGATTGAGCGTCTGCACAGTTGCGGGATCGTCGCGGAGCCTGAGGTAGAGCGTACCGTTGGCGGGATGCGGAACGGTCAACTGCGTTCCCGGGAACTCCGGTGGCACATCGGTGGGATTGTCGAAGTCCGGCGTGGCAGCGATGGATGCAGCCAGGAAGAGATTGGTCCCTGTGAGCACGCAGGGCCTTGACGCGGCGTGGGGGCAGCGCAGCTCCTTAAAGCCGGGCAGGCGGACCAGGGTTCCCAAAGGAAGCCAGTCTCCGGCGGCTCCCTCAGCGGAGAGCGCGCGCACATGGATGGGACCGAAGGCTGAAGCTCCGAGGCGATTGAGCGGTTCAAGATTGCCCATCGCTGTTTTGGCGTCCTCAAGCATCAGGCTGCCGTCGGCCAGCGAAAGCTCGGTGTCAAAGCTACCGTCGACCGCGGCCAGTTCCACCTTCTCGTTGCGGGGAAACCTGGCGGGCACAGTGGACTTGAGAAAGAAGACCATGCGGCCGTCGAGGGGAAGATCGTCGGCGCTGCCGAGCTGCACGGGCGAAGGGGCGGCAGCGTTGTCCTCCTGCACACCCTTGCTGAGCAATGCCATCTGCGGACGCGGAGGATCCACGGTGACCCGGACGCGTAGCATGCGGCCGTCCTTGAGTTCGACGCGGGCACTGTACTGCTTGCCGGGTTCAAGGCGGGCGGTGGAAGAATCGGCCTTCATGAGGAGCTGGTCGTGGTCCTCAACGCGGCTTAGGGTGAGGGGTTTGAGGGTAATGCCATCGAGCTCGGCCGTAGCTACTTCGTCCAAGCGCGTGCCTTTGAGCAGCACATCAGAATCGCCTTGGCTCAGCGTGAGCCGATCGAGCGAAGCCGCGTCGGCAAATGCGGTCATCTGGATGGCTTCAGGCTTTTCAACGCCATACTGATAGATGGCGATGGTGACCGGACCCGGAGCCGCGTCTTTCATGGGAACCGAGACCTGCAAGGCGTCTGGTTTGGGAGACTTCCAGTCAAGTTCTCGTGATTCTTCATGGGCAGACTGTTCCTCCACCTTGTGGATGCAGAGACTGTCCTGTCCGTCAAAGTGCAGGATGTCTTCGCGACCGACGACCAGGGCAGACTGATCGATTGCAGCCAAGGCCCAGCTTCCGGGCTGCGGCGAGAGCAGGTGGAATTGCGGTCCGGTCCAATCGTCAAAACCCCACTTGCCGTGGATAACGCCGACGAGCTCGCCCGGTGGCAGCGAGGGCGCAGGCTCCTTGAGGACGAGGCCTCCCCTTGAGGGATCGGCCGTGACAGGAAGTTCTATGGGGGCGCTTTTGGCGCGGGCAGGGTCCTCAATGCGGAGGGACAGATCGTGCGCCAATTGGGAAGAGAAGACCATGGGAGATCCTTCGGCGGGGAGAACGAGGCCGGGCTTCTGTGCGCAGAAATTATCAGTGGGAACGAGCGGATGGAGGGGCTCAGGCCTGGCAGCGCCGAGTGGAGGCAGAGCGACCACGACCACCGACTTGGGATCGCGGAAGGAGGGCGGAGTGTTGAGGCGGAGATTGAGCGTGTCTGCCGACGGCAGGGCGAGTGCGGGAATGTACTGGAAATGCGCGGTATGGAGTGAGGAGAGAATGCGGGCGGTGTCAACGATTGCGCCGACATAGGGGCTGTAGGCGCCAGCTCCGCCAAGGGTCGAGTAGCTGATCTGGTTCATGAGGTCGGCGGTGCTGCCGGCGGTAATTTGCGACACGAGCGACTGGGCATTGGAGTCGTCGAGTACGAGTCCCGTGGAGTTTTGCGAAAGGCAGGAGACCTGCTGGTCAACGGGGTGGTTAAAGCAGTCCTGATTGATCTTGACGCCCAGGCTGCGGGCCGCCATCTCAGCATGCTCCTTGAGTGCTTTCGGGTCGGTCTGGGAGGTGGCTTTGACCTGCGCGAGGTAAGCTTCAACGCGCATCCTGTCCCAACTGGCCGCCTGCAGGTCCTGGGCGGCACGGATAAAAGCGCCGGGCCGGTCATGCACGGCCTTTCGCAGGGTATTAAAGTCGCCTCCGGTTTCAGGAGCAAGAAAGATGAGCGCCTGTTGCGCCTCAGCCGGAACGGTGACGAAGACGCCTTCATCGCGCACGTCGCGAGTCCAGGTTTCAACACGGGTGAACCATTCCGGCGGGGGAGGATTGGTTGCGCCACGCAAGAAGGCAACGACCAGCACAAAGTGAGTCGATTGGCTTTCGGGCAGGTCGGGATGAATCCAGAGTCGGTCGCCGGGCAGGAGGTTGGGGGTCTCTGCGATGGGCAGAGTGATGTTCCCGCGCTTTACGTGAACGTCGACTTTGGGTCCGGAAAGGTCGAAAGCCGGGCCATCGGCGTGCAGTCCGGTTGTAAGAAGAAAGCAGAGCAGCAGGAACAGCAGACAACGACGCATAGCTTCTATTGTACGAACTCGCAACGCTTAAGTGAGCGCCGAGGCGCCTTGCGGATAGCCGGGAGTAACGCCGCGCTGATGCTAACTTGAACATTTTGCAGTGCGCGAGAGCCAAATCTGGGTTACACTGTGGCCTGTATAACGCTGAATTGATAGAGGGCCCGGCAGTTTTAACTGGCCCCACAGCCGACTCCAACGTAATTCTCGAAATATGTAACGTAAAAAGAGAACGCAGGAAGACGGCTTTTGCGATTGAAGAGCCTATTGATGAACCACGCACCGTCAACCATTGCTTCGAGAGACGCCATGGGCCCAAATATTGGCCGGAGAGTGGCCTAAGCCAGCGGAACCGGTCATCACACTGAAAATTACAAACGCCCGGATCGATTAAAGCGAGGCGGCGGAGAATTCATCGCCTCCAAGCCGGGTACGGTCAGGACGAGAACCAGCACAGCTGTCTTTTGACAGCGCGGGGCGATGCGCCGTCCCCAACCCATGCAGTGAAACTGCAGGGGCACCGGCCGCGTCAACTGAACCACCAAACGGAGAGAAGAAATGAAATCGGCGAAGGCTGCACTCGGCAGCATAGACGGCGGCAATCTGAGCATTCCCGCTGCGGAAGAAATTATTGAAGAAGCACTGAACGAGTTGGCGTATTCGCAGGACCCCGGGTTGGTGAGGGCCTTGCGGTTTCTTGCTCCGGAGGGATACCAGGCGATTGTGGAGCTCTGCAGCGAGAACGGGCGGAGCAAGCGGCGCAATGCGTCTGCGGATACCTGGTCACCGGACGACGATGAAGTGCGCATCTATTTTGAGCGCATCGACGAGGTCGAAGCCTCTCCGCGCGCAGTGCGCACGCACCGTGCCGGCGCGGTGCACGTTGCGGACGAGGAAGAAGACGACGCCCAGGAGGCGGTTCTTCCAGCAGACATGGATGCGCGCGTGAAAGAGCTTTGCGCGGCGCTGGCCGAGGCCGAACGCGGCGGACATGCGTTTATTGCGCTGAAGTGGTTCCGGGATTCATTTCTTCCGCGCAAGGCATTCCGGTGGAACCAGCATCCGGAAATGCGCCAGATGGTGCTGGCCGAGGCAATCCAGCGCGGTGTTGTGATGACGAGCAAGATCGCGAATCCGAAGACGCCGGCTTACCCGACAACGACCATCCGCCTGAACCGCGCGGAGGCGGGGATTCCGGAAGAGGCACAGCGGTTTCATCCGGTGGCCGTGCAGGGGGAACCGCTCTCAGAAACCATCGATGAAGAACGGGGTGAGATTTGAGCTTCTACTTTCTTGAGGCGACCGCGTTCGTCAAGCTCTTTGCGCAGGAACCAGGAACTGCGGAACTGATTGGGCTGATGGAAGCGGCGGAGGACAATCGCAAGCTGATCTCCGCTTCAACGCCTCTGGAGGTTTATGCGGTGCTGAAGCGCCGCGAGCGCGCAGGCGACATCTCACATGAGGATGCGGCGTCGGCATTATCGGTTTTGCGCACGGAGTCGGCGCGCATGGTGCAGCAGCCGCTGAATCCGGCCGTGATTGAAGCGGCGCGGCAATTGCTTGACCGCAGCAGCCTGCGATGGACAGAGGCCTTGCAGCTGGGCGCAGCATTGACGGCGCGCGACATGTTTCAAGGCATGGAGATCGTGTTTGTGTCGGCTTCGACGCATCTGCGCGAGGCAGCCGCGGGCGAGGGGTTCACGGTTCTGAACCCCGCGGACGCGAAGAGTGAAGCCGCGAAAGAAGGCGTGAATTAGAGCGGTTTTTGCGGCTCGGAAGCCGCGTCAATCCCAGGTGCCCAAATGCGAGGCACCTGGGGCACCCGGCAAGTTCTCTTGGCCGATTACTTCTGCCCGACTTCAACAATCATGAAGGAATCCGGCTTTGGCCTGGGCCTTTTGGACGCTGCCCCCGCGGGCGCGGGCTCAAACTCAGCCGTCGGCAGGTAAACGCTGAAGATGGAGTCGTCGATGCCCATGGTGCGGGCTCCATTGGGCGTCTTGACGATCTGGTCGACGCTGAACTTGCCGTCCTTTTCAGAAGCCACAATCAGCTGACCGTCTCCGCAACTCGCGAAGGCCTTGCCCGCGTGGAACTTGGTTGCATCCACGCCCGCACCGATGGGCAGATCGGCGATGATCTTGCCGTCGTCGGTGCTCATGACGATGAGCTTTTGCGGATTGCGGCAGCCAATGAAAAGACGATGCGTTTTGCGATCAATGGCCAGGCCAACCGGGTGGCCGCCGGGAGCAACGGGCCAGCGCGCGATAACCTTGCGGGTCTTGAGGTCGACGACTGCAACCATGTCTTTGTCTTCAAGGTTGATGTAGGCCTTTCCCGCATCGTCGTAGGCAAGAAACTCGGGCGCACCGCCAAGGTCGATGGGCGGATCGATCTTGCCGTTGACCGGATCGATGTCTGGCTTGAAGGTCATGAGCATGCCCTTGTCGCCGGAGACTGCGAGAACCAGGTTGGCCGCCGGATCGTAGATGATGCCGTCGGAGTCCGGCATGGTGGCCAGCGTGCCGAGCGTGGCATAGGTCTTGAGGTCAAAGACAACGATGGCGCCATCACCACCACCGTCGGTTATAAAGCCGCGCCCGACAGCCGGTACGATTGCTGTGCCGTGGGAGCGCTTCTGGCCGGGGATGTCGCCAAGGGTCTTGCCGGTGACCGCGTCGATGACCATGGTGTGGGTGGTGCGCGTAACAAACAGGCGATGGGTTGCGGAGTCGACGGTGAGGTAGTCCCACGCGCCTTCGCCGCCGATGTGCATGGTTTTGGTTACGTTGAAATCAGTCTGCGCTAAAGCCGGCAAACCGCAGGCGAGCGCAAGCGCCGCCATCGAAGTGAAATACGCCAGTGTCTTTTTCATGGTTGTCTCTCCAGATGATTCGGCAATTTGCGTCGGAATTGGAGTGCTCACGATCGCACCCGTTCACGGTAGCACAGGCAATCTGCAAACTTGTTAAAAGCGATCCGGCTCATCGCCGGGTTAATCCAGATCGGGTTAGTCCACGCCGAGCTCGCTTTTGGCCAGGTCGAGGATTTGCTGGCGGCTTGCACTCCATGGCTGCCATGCGGACTCGCACCACTTGCGGATCATCGCGTCGCGGTCGGCGCCGGGAGCGGCCGCCAAAACATCCTGAATGCGAATCGCGCCACGATCGAGTGGTAGAGCGGGCATGAACCATTGCCTGCGGAACTTTGCGAGCTGCATGTGCGCCCGCTGCACTTGTTTCCCTGTGTAGCCTTTCTCAACGTAAAGGTACAAACCAATCAGTGCGAAGACGATGGTGATCGGCTTTGTGGTTTCCCCGGCGGTCTGAGCGGCAAAGGCATCCACTACATTCTGGTGAATGAAAGCCGGATCAACGTGTGCCAGGGTGTAGAATGCCAGTTCGTTGTAGAGATCCTGATCAGA
>Ga0302197_10004616_pt1 | contig 12019 bp, 18 predicted proteins | sample II_Bog_N2_1_FD_193526 | JGI IMG/M metagenome (GOLD analysis project Ga0302197, IMG submission 193526) | Peat permafrost microbial communities from Stordalen Mire near Abisko, Sweden - II_Bog_N2_1 | ecosystem: Environmental > Terrestrial > Soil > Wetlands > Peat | place: Sweden: Abisko...
TATCAAATACAATTTTGCATTATTCATATAACAATTTTCATATCACTATTTCAATCATTTTGTACATTCGAAGCTTTCAACTCGAATTACTTTCAATTCCATTTACATCGTCTTATTGTGATAGCTATTAGTTTACGAGTTTATTTTTAGATTTAAGTGAAACAATAGATCTGGTTCGAAATGAGGAGAGTAGAAATTATCTTTATACTCCAGGATATTTTCGCTAATCCTATCTTTGTAAATCTTTCCTTCTGGATCAATGATAAATATAAAACTGTCCAAGAAAAGGCAGCCCGTTTATACGTTTGCATTACTAATATACTCGCCTATAATGAAATTTTCCTTAGTAAAATACACTATTAGAATACCTTAATTAGGCTCATATTGATTATCCACATATTCCCATCTTCTATCCAGTTCTTCAATATTCAGCTTTTTACTTTCAAGATACAAACTGCGAAATTCCTTGAAATCTAATTTTAATTTTTGGATGATATTAAACTCTGAACCAATTGTTGTCCAGATATTCTTCCAATTGATTCGACTGCTAATTCCATTTATCTCCCCTTATAAGCTCTCATTAATTTATTTTAGATTTGAGAGTTCACTGAAATAATCCTTATCTAATCTTTAATGCTCGTTATTTTGCAGGTAGAATATTACTTATTTCTATCTTTTGTACAAAGAAAATATCTGTGAACTAGTTTCTTTCATGGAGTTAATTGAAATGCGATAATGCTCTAAAACAGGAGCCGTTTTATTTATGAAAATATCAATTCTTTCTAAATGCTAAAGTTTATTGATTATCTCGTTGATATCTATTTTGGCAATTTTTAGCTGATTATCATGAAAATGTTCATCAATACACTCAATCTTACCGCAAATATATTTGTCACAACGAGCATGAAGGCATTTATAAAAATATTTGTTACCGTGAACTGGACATAGTATCTTTTTGAGCAGAGGTCGACCACTCAAACAGGGTCGTTCTTAATATTCCTATTTTTGTTCGGGCTGCATTATGTTTATCACTCATGAATTTGATACCTGATTAATTAGTAAAAAGATATTTATTTTTATATCCTGACACTAGTTCTTGAATTAATTAAAAGATATACTTAAGCTTGCATTTATCAGTTTGAGTTTACTGGTTTCTTTGTTTTATCAATAATCTCCTCTAAAATTTAAATTTCTGCAAATAAAAAACTTTAGTGTTTTGATAAACCAATAAATAATATTTTATTTGTTAACAATGAAACGTGGTTGCAAATCAAATATCTCCAAGAAGTTTATCTAGAAAATTCTTGTAATTTTATCTAAAATTACTACTGTTTTAGACGTAAACAAAGCAAATGACACCCATTGCAATTCCATTCAGAATACATTCCCCATAAGGAACATGAACTGGATAATTGCGCCTTCGTAGCATGTTATAAGTGACTTCCATTGACTTATTCAAGCAGAATAGAGCTATTTACGATTGTCTTCCAATTGGTTCGAAGCAGAGAGTTCCTGCTGCAAAAATGGCAGAAAGAGCCGAACAATCTAATTAAGACAAATCTTACACTCAGTATAACAGTAAAATTGAGTAATCCAACATACAATTCTACGAATAAGAAATGAATATCCTCCAGCAAAAAGTAATGATTTGATCATTCCAAAAATCAATTTTTTAATTTCTTGGTTCGGGCTGAATAGAAAAAAAGATACTTTTTGAATAATTTTTTTCGCTTGAAAATGATGAAGGGAATTAGATGAACGAGCAGATACATTTTATAGACGGATTTGCAGCCCATTATAAATTGAGAGAGAGCTTTAGCATTGCAGGTGCCTCCATGCATATCAATGCATTGTTCATTCTGAAGAGGATTATATATTGCCTTCTCAATGAAGTCCATACTCAACATTTTAGTGATTTCCTGCATTTTTGGGAAAATGATTATATCTGATCTAATTGCAATTATGCTAAATATGTGGTCCTTATATAATTCGTGAATATTTAAAAAGATATTCAAGCTCCGTTCAAATTAAATTATTTACAGTAAGGATGATAATTGAATATTTTATAAAGGATATAAATGATCCAGATGATGCCAAAATTAAGTTTTTTTAAATTAAAAATAGTATATAATAGATTACAATGATCTAATCTATTTTTTAAAATGGATTACCCTATCCCCTTTTAAGCCATTATGTAAATACTGATGAAAAAATAATCAAATTACTACTATTAATAAAGTAAATGCTAAAAGTATTATCGATGAAAGTGATCAGTAATTGGATTGCTTAAGCACAGATTTAATGCGTTGCTGAATGTTTTACATTTTAGATATATTCCATGGATCTTTCTACCGACGAATTGGCATATTTTAGGTCTATCTATTGTCTAAGCGTTTGATCGGGCTGTAATCATACTCTCTCATATTTTATCGGAGAGGAGCCGCTGATTAGGTATATAGTTTGCTCAACTTATATTTTTGATCAAGGGGATTTTCATAGGTCATCCATTTCTTTTCTAAAATATTTGTCAAATGTTAGTTATGAGTTTAATTGCTTGAAATTTCATTTTATCTTGCCCTATGAGTATATTTCTAAATCAAATTTCTATCATTGGTCTATCTGAAGGGAGGGTGTATTTTTTAACGATTCCGTTCACTCTTTTCTTCAAGATATTTTAGATTCTTGCTACTTTTATATTTTGTCGACAAATGGCTAGTTTCGACCTCCGGATTAAATGTCTTTTATTGGAAAAGCTTCTCATTTTATTTAAATCTGGCGTTTAACATTTTCTATTTTTATGATATCCTAGCATCTAAATCCTTTATAAATCCAGTAAAATTTTATAATCTTTTTGATGTAACTGAATCAAAGGCCTCAGATGGAAATTTTGACTCAATATTTTTATTTCTCTCAGCAAGTGAATAACTTCTTTCATTTCTTTAAAATTTAGCGTCTCTACTTTCTTCTTTCCAAGTCTGCCTTTGAGGAGAGGTAGGGATTAAGTCATTGATTTGAAAGTTCCCTGAAGGTCTCCTTCCTGAATGATTAGCATATTCGTAGTTGTGGATAATAGATCCTATCTTATTCTATGGTGTTCGTTAATTAAATCTCTGGCAACCATATCTTTCACGTATGCTTTTGAGTCTTTCCAAAGAACCTTCTTCATCCATGTGTCTGAATTTCATTAGTGAATAAAATATAATACTACAGCTATTTATATTTATTGAGTATATTGATGATTGACAATAACGAGATTGAGTTTATTTATGCAAACCAATAATGAAAATTATAATTAAACGTTCACTCTCAATCCAGATTAAAGTAATTTATCGATATATTGAATTTTAGTATCCTCCAAATGGAAATGCTATATATGGAATAATCAAAGCTATTTTATATTTAAATCAATTCATTTAATTCATTTATGAGTATAGTCCATATCCCCATCTCCTTCAATGGTAACTTGAGCAATCTGCATTACTATCAGGGCGTTATCCTTGCATAAGTGGCTGCTACTCTTGGTTTGTTCCTTCTTCTTAAAACGATTCACTATGTCAAATGGGGACATGATGAAGAAGTACCCCACGCTAAATAAGAAGACAAACCTACTGAATAAGTTTCATCTTAAAGTCGGGTATCTATAGGTCAATGCAGAAATGGGACCAAAAGAGCTGGAACGTATACTTTCCAATAATATTCGCCTATCATATTGGAGGCTTAACTCTGATAATTCTCTACATTCCTTATATCTACGCCGCAGTGGTTGCTTTTATTCACTTTCTCTGCTTCATAGTCTTGATAATCCTTAATATCTTCATTAAAGACGTCGAACCAGGACAAGGAAGCCGCACGAAGGGTACCCGCGTCGTGTGGGCAAGTAATGAATACTTTACTTAGTTATGTGTGTACTTAACGTAATGCTAATTATTGGAGGATTAACAGGAGTCTAAAAAGTATATTGATGATTATTTGGTCAATAATGAAGTATTCATATCAAAAATATATTGCTAATAAATGTGGGATTTCTGCACTAACTCTGAAATTTCATTCGATTAGTAAATGCTTAGTCATTAATTTTTGACGAGAAGAGATGTTTACCAAGCTTCTCAACCGGCTGCGTCTTTATTCGAATAAAAAACTATTAAGGATTCCTAGGTGGAATTTCTTTTGGCTCTTGTCTTCTTTCTCGCACTAAAATTGGTAAACTTGGAAGTGAATGCTGCCGAAGAGAAGGCATTTCGGTTTTTAGGACCATTTTTTTCTAATTAAAAAATATTTAATTGCTACTTTGTTTACGTACAAGTTTATCAATCTGTTCTTCCTCAATTTTAGTTTAAATTTTTTGGTTAGATTTTCTTGGGTGAGGCAATACTCTTGATTGAGTCCCTTCAATATCAGCGATATCTAAATTATGTCTTCTCTGAATTTTGTTCAAGACTTTCGTATATTGCGATGATATATCTAGATGATCTTCGTTTGACTGATGAAAGTGTCTTCTATTTTAAAATTTAATTGGAAATTTAAGTCGATCCTTGCTGAGAGTGACTTTGTCCATTTGTGCGATGAAGTTAAAAAGAAGTTTTTTGTCTTTGCTTGACATTTAATTTTATTATTAGCTAATTATGCGTACTGTAGAATGCGAATAGATGATGTTAAATAGGTATTCAATCATTTTTTGGCATTCTTGGCCTTCTTGGCTACCACTCTTCTCTTCTTGATCTCGACCTTTTCAACATCCTTGCCCAGTCCTGCCTCGATGGCTTGGATAACAGTGGGCTTGTCAGCCTGGAAGGTGAAGAAATATCTGCCTCTTCTGATTTTGAATTTGGTGACCTTGGCGTTCTTCTTGATGAATACGGCTAAATAAAATAAATGCTACTTTTCTTGACGGGTTTTTTGGCCTTGTCTGATGTTTTGGGGTCCTTGAGAAGATTCAAAAATTCCTTAGGGTTCTTAACTTCCTTGGGCTAAATAACAAATAGCGTACCATGAGTTGTGGTAATTAATTATTATCAAAAATAATAATAATCCAATTAATAAATTCTTTCAACTCCCAAAACAAAAATCACCCAATCTTTTACTACAATTGAAACTCAATTAGCTAGTAATAAAAATAAAGAAAATAATAAGAGATGATCACGCATTAATATTATTGTTGTTGCATTAGACTTTATTTTGACTCCACCCGTATTCATAAATTATCTTAAAATATATTTGTCATTTAAAACTTATCAACATTGAAATTAATGGTCAAACAGAATTCATATTGTTAATAATAGTCACAATGGAACCAGAAGTCAGTCCACCCCTCAAGGCATTTTTGAATCGACTCATCTTTTTCAAAGTATTTAATGGGGTCTTCTTCCTTTGGATCCTAGCGCAACTCATTTTTTTTATCGTAACTACAGTGTCTATATCTTGCCCACAAAGTATTTGTTAGTACATTTAGTGAAGAAGATATTCATCGGATGGACTTGCAGCTATGGCTTTTAAATGCTTGTACCAGTTGTAGTATTTGGCATAATCCATTTATCAAAATACTATACAGCGGGGTATGTCTATGTGAGCATAATGGTAGTTTATAAAGCAGCAGTTGTGATTACAGTCCTTTCAATGGCATGGAATCATGTTGGACTTTGCTATATTCCTTACTCAATGAGAGTGACCATTATTGTTACTAACTGTGTCTAAATTTGCGTTTTGCTTGTGGAGATTCTGCTGTTATGGAGAATTAAAAAAGTGCGAAGATAGGTTCTAGTAGATAATATTATCCATAAGAAAACTTTTGCTGAACCATGAGCAATAAAATCAATGATCTTAGAATTATTTTAATAGATTGATCTCTTTCATAATAACTCGCATCCTAATAATTTGATTTTTCACGAAATCACATCTTTATACCAATTTACAATATATTTTCAGATTTAAAATCGGTACATCATTTATTCTCCAAGAAAGAAAAATTAAACTTTCATTGCCAATATTAAAAACATCTCATTTTCAAGACATAAATATTTTAATAAAAAATAATGCACTACTATTTCTAAAGCAAATTATGTTGTCTCATCAGTCAAAGAATACGGTTATGGGAAAATTATTGACTGAGTCAGCTTTGCAATGAGAAAAATTATGCTTCAAATAAATTTCTTGATTAAGTTGCAAAATAAGCATATTGACAACTCTACGCTGAAGACTAGGTGTTCTTTGACAGTGAAAAATCATGAAACTTATGAAGAAAGATAATAATTCAAATTGATCAACAAAGTATATCTAGAATGATGATTATGGTAATAGTTGTTGATACTTTTGCTTCAACTTGACCTACTGATAAGCCATGAACATAATAGAAGTCGAAAGGCTCCCTATGATTATTGATAAAATGAATAATGATTATGATGATGTGAATTTTCATGTCGTCATATTTCAGCAGATATTTTTTAATATATCTTTAGAATATTACATCATACTCTAAATCGTCATACAAATACTTTTTCAATAGCCTATCTTTATAATCTTTTCTAATCCATGCAGATAGCATCCCAGATCAATCAAACTTTAGTGGAAACTCTCCCAGTCTATGGGCATGCCTACAATTTTGCTCAACTTCAGGTCAGTTAATCATTGGAATCTCTCAACAAACTTTATCAAGGTTCAACAGAAAGAATCGGCAGGGCAAGAAAAATATCAAATAAGTTCAGTAAGCAAGCATCCTGGCTTTTCTCATAATCAGCTGAGGAACTCATAGATTTTATAGAATATAAATTGAAGATCGTCAATGATGACACTTCCGACCATGATAAAACAGCAAGAATTTTGAAGATCTTGACTCAACTGAAGGACACCTATTTTATGAGCAACCTAAAGAAAGCAATTGAATACAACGGGGCAGCTTTGGAATGGGGTAAGCAGCTAGGTGACAAATATATCTTACCTTTGTATTTCACGTTAAAAGCAGCCATTGTGGTTTCAGGGTAAATTATGATGGAAACTTTAGCTGAAAGACTTGGGCAATTAAAAATGACTTATGAAGTTTCAAAGGACAATGTCACTATGATGTTTGCAGGGGAGTTTGATGAATAAAAAATAATGAAAAGAGTCTCAACCAACATTGATAGTTTCAAGCAGTTCACTATCAGCTTTGTCAAGAAAGGAATGGAAATTAAAATATCGAAAAAAGATTTACACCAAAATTTTACGACAGTTTCAGATAAATTAGTGGAGATTGTGAAAGGAGTGAGTGAAAAAAGCAAAGAGCAATGGGTTGAGGCCAAAACCAAGACTATGAACCTTTACAACTCTGTGCTGACAAGGATAAAAGAAAAGGAGATATTGATTAGAACCGAACACTTCAAGAAGACAGATGTAAAGAGTATAAAAGAAGAGTGATAAAGATGATTTGTAAATACTGATGATAAATTATTATTAGTTTCGAACATAATCCATACATTTGTAAACAATATTTTCCTTCTATGTTTATCATAGCAATTTTTAAGCTCAAAATACTATCTATTTTGATAATAGTACTTACTATTCTTCTTTATTTATTTTTGAAATTAATACAAATTGATAGTAAAACAAGTGAATTAATACAATTGAATTGATCATCTTGCCGTCAACACTACATCATCGATCTTAAGGATCATGCGAACGACCTCAGTAGCCAAAGTCAAAGCACTCTGAGTCACTAGAGCAGGCTGTAATACTCTCTCTTCTTTCATATCAACAATATTTCCCTTTTTTACGCTGATTCCTGAATATTTTTAACCCTTAGCATGGCGGTTTCGAAGTTCAGTCACAACATTAATGGGATTCATTCCAGCATTCTCGGAAAGAGTGTATGGAATAATTTCCAAAGCTTAGGCGTAAGCTCTAAAAATAATTGCCTCTAAACCCTTCATAGTACTCAGTCTTTCGTTCAGTTGGTTTGCAATTTCAACTTCCACTGACCCACCCCCCGTGATGAGAGCCTTACTTTTGATAAGTGAACGAATGACACAAAGGGCATCATGAATAGATCTATCAGCTTCATCAATGACAAGTGGATTCGAGCCTCTGATAAGGACAGAAATAGTTTTGGAGTGTTTCAGTCCAGTAATTTTAAATACTTTTGTGTCGTCATTAAGGCGAGTGTGTTCACAAAGAGCAGCTGATCCAAATTTATCAGCGGTCATATGATCAATATGAGCAATAGGGATGGCTCCGACTGATTTACAAATGAAATCAACCTCATCTCTTTCGATGTCTTGGACCACCATGATGCCTTTCTTAGCTAAAAAGTGTAGAGATAGTTCATTGGTCGCATCTTTCAAGATGCTTTTTTGAATAAGTAACACATTGGCTCCGGAAGCAACAACCTTCTTGACCATCTAGGCAATTATTTTGCGCTCTTCTTTCATTATGCGATCCATAGCGTGATAATCTTTGATGACAACTGAGTTTTACAGGTCAGTCTTGGGTGTGGCTATTTGAAATTGGATCACTGCAATTTTGGCATTTTCCATCTTTGTAGGGCCACCACTAGCTGAACTAGGCTTGCATTTATCGAAAACAAGACCTTAAATAAGTTCAGTATCCTCGATTGTTCCACCTAACTTTTTAACCAAACGAATATCTTTTAAATCCACATTTGTGGCGGTAGTTGGGTCAATGATCTTTAAAACAGCATCAACTGCCATAGGAGACAGCAAATCACAGTTAGAGGATACCACTTTTGAACTCAATGAAGTATTCACACATTCGATAAGAGTTTAACGGTTTGAAATTTCAACAGGAATAGACAAGGAGTTTTTTATCACATCTAGAGATGCATCCAAAGCTCTTTGAAAGCCTAATTTAGTAATTGTTTACCTTAAGAAATAATGTTTGGGTGAATACCCTTATCCAGCAAAGATTCAGCGGCTTTAAGGAAAGCTCCTGCGAGTACGACAACTGAGGTGGTTCCATCACCAGCTTCAATATCCTGAGCCTTCGAAATTTCAACAAGCTGAGTGAACAATTTAGTACCATTTTGGCGGTGGGATGCACCACGTCTAACTTCTGAAGAATGGTGGCGCCATCATTGGTGATGAGAGTTTCCCCACGGCTATCTCTGATCATCTTATCCATGCCTCTGGGACCAAGGCTGGTTCGAATACAATCGGCGACGGCTGAGTGAAAGGAGAACTACCTTTGGCGGCTTGGATGTTGGTGGTGCGTACATCTCTGGACTTTTCATTTTTGTTATAGGCAGCCTGTTTTGGGATGTTCTTGACTGATTAACTTCCTCCTTCCATCGTTCAATGATATCAATGTTAATTTAAAAATATTTAAAATTATCAATATCATAAGTATCCCATACCCTCATTCAATCACATTAATATAAGCATTGTGCTATTATGAACAGAGTCAGAAGACTAACTTAAACAAGCCTCCAAAAGATGATTCCTTTGATATAGGCCTATCAGACATTTAGCTTTTAATTTGAGATTTAGAAGATTTATTTTCTTATTCAAAACGATTATCATACGATACTATATATCTTAATAAATGATATCTCTTTGCAGTATAAATCTTGACTGAATTTAATATAAATATTTTAGCGGCATAATGTCATTCAAGGGAACTAATTATGGCAGAATCGATAAGGATCAATCCACACTAGCATTGGTTACAATGAGTGGAAATCATCCTATTTTATCAGTCAACTATGATGCTATCAACAACTCCACCATCAACAAAAATGATATCATTGTCGAAACAGCTACTGATGAGGTCGGCAATGATGATTGCATGTGCGAAATACGCTTCCACGTAGAAGAGCCAAGGGAAGAAAAAGAGGAAGATGATAATAAAATGGATGTAGAGGGTGAAGAACAAGAAGACAAGCAAAGCACAGCAGAGATTATCTTTAAGCAAATTGTGGAGCGCGCCAAGATAGGTGAGTTTGCTGGTGAGTCAATTGCCACATTGATAGATGTTAACTTGGCTGTGCCCCGTGGAAAGTACACCATCGACTTCTATCAAAAGAGTTTACGCTTTCATGGCATGACCTTCAACTACAACATTGAATATCGCAATATTACAAAGGGGTTCATTCTCCCTATGACCAACGAGTCTCAAGTATCAATCATACTGCAGCTCAACAAGGACAAACCAATTTATCAGGGACAAACAGTTTACCGCTATATCGTGATGCAAATTAAAAAAGAAATTGAAGTTGATGTCAAGACTAAGGTTAATCCTGAACTGCTTGACCAGGCCCCTAATCTCAAAGATCTTCAGCCTTAGTACTCAGGTCCTCAGTTTCAGGTGTTTATCGATTTGATTCATGCCACTGGAGGTATCAACCTAATTCAGCCTGGTCCTCATTTTAAATCTAAAGCAGGACAGCCCTGTGTGAAGGCTAACGTAAAGGCACAACCTGGCTGGCTCTATATGCTTAAACAATCCATAATTTTTATCCCCAAGCCAGTGCTTTATTTCCGCGTGGAGGATATAGCTGCTGTAGAATTTCATCGAATTAACGCATCTAATAAGCAATTTGATTTGAAAATTTCCTTAAAATAGTAAAAGAAATCAGTCTAATTTATGGGAATTGAGAGAGGTGAACTTGACGCTTTAGTCGAATATTTTAAGAGCCGTTCTGTTAGAGTTAAAATGTAACAACAAGAGCAAGTTAAATTAATTGCTGAAGCTGATGACGATGAGAGCGAGGATGAAGATTTTGAAGCAGAAGATGACGAAGAAGATTCTGATTAAAGTGAAAGTGGCTCAGCTGCTGAACTTGGTAGCGAGGAGTAATCTGAAAGCAAGGATAAGAAAGCGAGAAGAGAGAAAGAGAAAGAAAAAGAAAAAGAAAAAGAGAAGAAGTAAAAGAAATAAAAAGTCTAGGAGGAGGATGATAAGCCCTAATAGTGATAGTAGTCCCATATCTTACATATATATTTATTTATGAAGTGGATTTTATGTAGTCTATGTTTTACAGTCTTATTAGGTAGATTTTAATTAAATTACCGACCCACTAAATATATCAATTTATAGACAATGATTAAAGAGTATGATCAACTTGTCAAGCTCATTCTAATCGGAGGATCAGGTGTCGGCAAGTCTTCTCTCCTGATGCAATTCGCAGAAAATAAGTTCACTTAAAATTATCTAACCACCATTGGAGTGGACTTCCGGTATGACTGACCTAATGTAGATTCAAAACCATCAAGTATGAAGGAAAGAACATCAAATTTCAAATATGGGATACAGCCGGACAAGAACGCTTTCGAACTATCACGTCAGCCTATTACAAAGGCACTGATGGTATAATAATGGTATACGACTTAACAGACCCAGCTTCCATTGATGACCTCGAAAACTTCTGGATTAACGAGGCTTATAATTATTGTGACAAGAGTACTAAAGTTTTACTGTTGGGAAATAAATCAGACTGTTAGCGTGGTGTAAGCCAAGAGGTACCTCATTTAAGATCCAGCGCATTAAGAAATTAGCAGAAAAATAAGAATACACATCTGAATAGGTTAGTGCCAAAACCGGTGAGAAAGTATTTGATGCCATACGGGATTTTGGAGTGAGTATAGCGAGAAAAAAAATGTAGAAACTGGGGTTATTAGTCCCTTCTGCCTCAACTTCTAGCAATTCCACATCGCCTGTAACAGCAGCAACTTCAAATTCGAATTCAACAGACCAAAAGACATCAAAATAAGTATAAAAAACCACTACTCCCCCTCCCCAACAGGCATCGACAACAATTCATATAACAAACAAGAAAAAGAACACGTTAGCGTACAAAAAGAAATGCTGTTGATTATTTTGATTGAGAAGAATGTTTATGAGAATATTGTCAAAATAAAATGTTATTAATATTCTTATTGGCAGCTAATTCAGATGGGCAACAAAAGCTCACACGAACATAATCTACTCACTCGCAATTGGATTCGTATCGCCCCATCCTTTCTACGCAATACTCTCACAAATTAACTTATACAGGAGCATGACCTACGATTTGATACCTATGATCAGCAGTCTGATT
>Ga0302197_10004627_pt1 | contig 12012 bp, 12 predicted proteins | sample II_Bog_N2_1_FD_193526 | JGI IMG/M metagenome (GOLD analysis project Ga0302197, IMG submission 193526) | Peat permafrost microbial communities from Stordalen Mire near Abisko, Sweden - II_Bog_N2_1 | ecosystem: Environmental > Terrestrial > Soil > Wetlands > Peat | place: Sweden: Abisko...
CCGCTGATCCAACCACCGCTTTCCATGAGTTTTACTACAGCCAATCTCCTCGGTCAGATTCTCTTCGGTGCCATCGGCTTCGGAGCCTTTCTTTACGGAAAAAAACAGGGTGCATTCCGGGCAATGATTCTGGGTGCAGCCCTGATGGCCTATCCCTATTTTGTGCCAGACACCTTGATACTCTATAGCATCGGCATCCTGCTGACACTTTGCCTGTTTATTTTTCGCGACTGATCAGTATCAGAAAAACCACCTTAACGATCGTTCACAATCCTTTCCATGAAACAGCTCCTCAAACCCTGGATGGCCCTCCTACTAGCGGCCACCATCGCGGCCTACTTCTTCGCTGACCGTCCGCTCTGCGAATTCATCTACAACCATGCGGTTCCTCAGCACCTCATGGATTTCCTGAAGAAGATGCTGAGCCTGCCTTTCTTTATCAATGAACACTCGCTGATCCAGCGATCCAACCTGCTCAGCCAGCTTCTTGATTGGCCGCCGCTCATGTCGGGTCTTTCCCCTTTTCTCCTTCTGCTCGGAGTTCTGCTCAAACCGGGAAAAGCAAAGGATCTGCTGCTTTTCATGGGCATCAGCATTCTCCTGACCTTTGTCCTAAAAAATGACCTCAAATGGATCTTCAGCCGGAATTGGCCAGTGACCTGGACCAACAACAACCTCTCCTGGATCAGCAATCATGCGTATGGATTCCACTGGTTTTCCGGGAAAATCTTCCAGGGAGATGACACCACCGGCTCCTTCCCCTCCGGGCATACAGCAATCGCCTTTGCCACCCTGCTTCCAATCGGCCTCCTGCACTGTCGCATCCTCCCCTTCTGCATCCTCCTTGCTTCCCTGGAAGGACTTGCGATGATTCTCTGCGACTACCATTTCCTGAGCGATGTGCTGGCCGGAGCGCTTGTCGGAATCATCTGTGCCTTCGCCGCAAAATCAGCCCTGCAACGTGAAAATCTCTAATCCACTTCCTATACTAAAAATCCTTGTCGCCTGTATCATCCTCCTGATTGCGGCCTTTGTGGTGGCCTTCTTCTCTCTGAACTTCTTGGTCAAGAAAACCGTCGACACCATTGGCCCGCAGATAGTAAAGGTCGATGTCAACCTCAGTGTGGCGGATCTCTCACCCCTCTCTGGCAGCGGGAGTCTCCTACACCTTCAGATCGGCAATCCCGAGGGCTACAGTTCCCCCTTCGCCCTCCTCCTTGGGGGAGTCCAGATCACAACCCAACGCACCTCCCTCTTCTCCGATCCCGTCATCATCAAGGCAATCGCCATCCGGAACCCGGAGATTAATATCGAGGGCACCCCGTTAGGAAACAACCTCACCAAACTTCTCTCCAACCTCAACTCCGCCTCCACCAATAGTAGCAATGAGGAAGCCGCTGCAGACGCCAATAAATCAAAGAAACTCATCGTCACGGAAATCATCATCACAGGAGCCAAACTCCATGTGCACTTCAGTGCCAGCGATCAAAGCCTCGATCAGATACTCGTTCTGCCGGACATCGCCATTCACAACATAGGCTCCGATGGTTCTGGCGTTTCCCCGTCCGAACTCGGACGACAAATCCTGACGCCGCTGCTTAACAGCGCCATTGAGGAAGGCGGAATAGCCCTGGCAAAACAGGGAATCAAACAGCTCGAAAAGCAGGGTGTCGATCAACTCAACAAGGTGCTCGGAAATTTTTTGAAGTAAAAAAGATGAGTCCCCTGAAATGAGGAGTAGGTATTGTGTCATTTTTTGGCTGCCAGTTTGAACTGAGTGAAGAGTGACTGCTAGGGGTTAGCTGCAGCGCCTGGCTCGGCATTCGGAGTTGTACGAATGGAGCTGACGGTCATCACGAGGTCGCGAAGGTGATGAACGGTATGCGCGTGCCAGAGCTTTCCCTCAACAACGACAGATGAGCCTTCTCGAATCTCATCTCCAACGCCTCCAAGATCAATCTCAGTGGCACTCTTGATACCAGGGTGAAGTCCGTCGTCGACACCTGCCTCTACAGAAATAGGTTGGTTTAATGTAAGAATTAAATGCCGATTTGGTTTTTGTAGATATGCTTTTGAGGGATCGGGAAATTTGACTTTTATTCCAGAAGGGTCCTTGACTGGACCCATGTCGGAATCGACTAATGCCATATCGTAAAGGATTGTTGCCGTGCCTTTCAATGTGACAGGCGTTTCATATTTTAATTCGTCCGCGTGTAACATGGAAATGCAAGAGACGACCACTACCATCAAAGCGACAAGTTGTTTCATATTGCTAAAGCAGAACGTAGAAAGCTGAGCCACTGCCGTCTCGCGACGAGAACCGCGACAGCAGAACGGCCAGCGGCGGGTGCGGAGGCGACTTGTTAGGCGACAATGATAAAATGTTCATTTTTTTGAAATACTCTGACAGCTTGATATGCCGTATCAAACTGCCCAGAAACGGGCGCATATCTCGACGCGCCGTCTCCGACTAAATACAATACGAACTGGTTATTGTTAGTTGGCGTCAAATAAATCAAAACTTGGCTGTTTATATCATCCCCATTGGCCGAAGCAGGATCGGAAGTCCTGTAAGGAGTATCCCAGCGATAATAATGTAATACAACTGTTCGATTTGTGTAATCACCCTTGAGGACTTTTGAGATCTCAAAAGTCGCCTCAACTCCGAGAAGCTTACTGCCGCCCGGCCATAGCACAGTATTCGTTTCATCCAAATCTCTCACGCTTGTCACTGTGCCAATCAATTGTGAGTACTTTTGAAGTTCCTCTTCCGTCCACATTCGAACAATTCTGGCAGATACGGATGTGCCAACAAGCAGCAGTAAAATAATTGGTATTAATTTTTTCAAGGCGTCCTTATGCGGCCTACCGTATAAGATCAGCGACGACCAAAGGGCGTTCGCTGCATCGCCTTGTTAGAAATTTTCTATGTTTTAGTGTTTGATAGATTTTCGTTTTTTGCTTCTGTCTGTGCAATAATTTTTTGATATATCACAGCATATTTATACCCATTTATTATATTATTTATAATCATGTAATAAAGTATAATATATGATACCATTAAACTTGATTTATCATTTTTTGTAATTCCTATGAATGCAAAAAATGACGCTGTTAAGACATAAATGCTACTGTATATTATAACATTTAATAGCGTCCACTTCTTGCATCCTTTTTGCAATGCATCTATCTGCTTTTTATCAATTGTGTTTCGATTGTCACTCATTGCTGAATATATGTCTAACGTCCAAGCTCATCTGAGAGGAATAAGGATAATCTATTTTAAAAGTCCGTAGGCAATCCATGCAGCAACACCCGAGTAGATCAACATCGTGCTCCAGTAGAAAACTGGTTTTTCTTTACGGGAAAGGTCCCAGATATAACAGGTTGCTAGCCCCATATAGAGCTGGATTCCAATGAAGCCTAAAAAGCCGATATAGAAGAAATAGAACCAGAAATTCCCTTCTCCTCCAATAAGAGCCCCATGCATGCCGGTCACACCCAAGAACATCATCGCAGAGGCACTAATCACTGGTGGCACACTGTAGGCAAAGCACCATTCCGCTCAAGGAATGAAGTAAATAAACCCCTTGGCGTGAGAGACAAACTTGTCCACTGGCACTCGTTTGTTACGCGACCCCTCGCCCCATGAATCGGTACGAAGGATTTCATTCTGGGCCGCGTTGTAACCGGTAACGAGGGCCACATGCCCAGACTCGTCAAACCAGATTGGATTTCCGGCATCAATGCTCTTTTGTATCTTTGTGAAATCAAATGTCGTTTCCCAATCTTTCGTGAGTGCCGCCGCTCCATCGATTCCCTTACCACCCCCTCGCTTATCGCTAAGCATCATTTCCTGAAAGACATTCAGACCATAATACCGCGCCACCTCTGTCCAACAAGCAGGTCCACAATCAGGCCTCCCATCTTGATCAATGACTGGCAGGTGAGTGATAAGGACATCGCCATTGGGATTACGCACCACATTTTGAGCAAGCGCCGTGCGGCGAGCATCAGCCGATGGCATCACTAAGAGATTGGTGGGTGAGTCCTCAGGTTTACCAATCATGAGACAGATCGACTTTTTGTCCTCTACATATAGCCGAAGCACTAGGCCCTTAAAGGGATAATCGGTGACATTGAAGGAATAGTTCCACCCATTCGCAGTCAGCGTCGTGGCTTGTCCAGGAGTTCCGGTTATCTGCGCCAGGGCTTTGGGAAGATCAGTCTTCAACTGATCAAAGACAGTATTATACGCCTGCTTTGCTTCCGGAGTGGACTTCTTCCATTCATTCATGTTGTAGCCGCTTTGCATATAGACGACCTCCGCTTCGTAAACAGTGCTGCTACGGCAAAAGATGATGATACGCTTGGGCGTGAAGCCAAATACAGGATCTGTCTCCTTCTGACTGAGCACCATTGGATCCGCGCTAACCGTTTTCCATTTCCCAGGCAAGGGGTTCCGTAGCCAATCTACATTTTGCTGGATCGCAGACAACAAGGCGGACTCATCGGCAAGTGCTCCATGCAGTGTGAGGGAAAATGCCGCAATGATTAAAAAACTCCTGCCAGCTTTGATGGCACGATGCGCTATGGAAGGGGGGTATTTTTCACAGGCATTCATGGTCTTTACGCTGCCGCCCATAGCCAAGATTCAAGAGCCTGAACCAGAGCTACATCTGGCGGCACTATGGAAGGATCGTGGAAATTTGGAAAGAGGAAAGGAGGGGCTCTATCAAAAGCACGCTTGAACCACTCCCCCATCCACCCTAAGGGCAGCACCATTGGTCGCGACGGATAGCGGACTGCACACGTAAGTCACTAAATTAGCCACCTCTTCGGTCGTCGCGAACCGCTTTAGCAGTGAAGATGGCCGGACTGTCTTGAAAAACTCCGTTTCAAATTCTGCGAAAGGTTTTCCGCCACTGAGCTGCCCTACAAACTCCTCAACTCCTTCGGAACGGGTTGGTCCCGGCAAAACCGCATTCACCGTGACTCCTGTACCGGAACACGATTGGGCAAGACCGCGCGAAACGGCGAGCTGTGCTGTCTTCGTCATGCCGTAATGGATCATCTCGACGGGGGTGTTAATGCCGCTCTCGCTGCTGACGAAAACGACGCGCCCCCAGTTACGCAGCTTCATTCCAGGGAGATAGACACGGCTCAGGCGCACGCCGCTCAGGACATTAACCTCGAAGAAACGTCTCCAGTCCTTATCGGAAATTTCCTCAAACGGCTTCGGTTCAAAGATGCCGAGGTTATTGACCAGAATGTCAACATTGGGAAACTGGGTGAGGAGCGCCTCGGTCGCGACCTCGGTAGAGAGGTCGCCGGCAAAGCCATCGATTTTTGATTCTGGCAGAATTTTTTCAATCTGCTGCTTCGCGTCGGCAACCGACTGTTCCGTGCGCCCGTTGATAATGACCTGTGCACCTTCACGGGCCAGCCCTATCGCAATGGCAAATCCAATCCCTTTGGTGGAGCCCGAAACGAGCGCCGTTTTGTCGGTTAATTTCAAGTCCATAGATTCAAGGAAAATTGATGCTGCTGCCACTATCGAGGGTTCAAGCGCCTGAACCCGGAGCTACTTCAACGGCACTATGAAATGGGTTTTTTAGAATGCAAAGGCCAAAGTTGGGGCCGGCGTGGGACATGGGAGGGGGTGCAGTTGGTTGGTCCAAAATGCTTTCAAATTGAAGCAATCAGGAGTGATTCTCTACTGTTGGGTGGAAGCTTCCACAGTGAATGTACAGGATGCAGAGCGCCCAAGATCATCTAGAATAGTGGCTGCGTGAGTAACCACTGTAAAGTGGTCAGACCTTGCTTATTGACATCTCCATTCCACCTGAGCATCGACTGGCCCCATGAAAACTCTGGCACTCGATGTCCCTCATACAGCTTTTCAAGTTTCACCTTTCAGCATTTTTATCCGCCCACCTTCCTACTTTCCCACCTTTGACTTTTTACCAACTTCCCTGCACCAAAAGCCCCAGCCCCTACACGAGCATCGCAAGGCTATCGCTTAACTGCTGATCCCATCGATTGCTAAGTCCCGCCCAGAATTGGGAGGACTCGTCGCGGGTGCGGCGTTCGTAGCGTTCTCGGGCGGCACGGAATTCCTTAAGAAACGCTTATGGATCTTTTTCAGCTTCGGCCAAGGCTGCGCGGGTTTGAAGCCCAGCCACGCCATCCACCGTGAGTCCGAGTGCATCCTGGAGGATGCGGATTGCCCCGGTGGGGCCACGGTTGAAGGCGGCATCCCGCAGGGCAAATTGAATGGCTGGCACCGTGGAGAGCATCGCCACCAAATCGGTATACTGCTCAATATGGGCTGCTGCGACATCTTCGGACTCCTCATAGCGTCTTTCGGCAAGAAGTGCCTCGATCCGATCGAGTGCCTCGGGATGGTAGCGGTCGTTGATGCCTGCCACCTCACGGGAACCGCCGCCGTCTCCCGAAGGAAGATGATAAACCTTGATGTGTCCATTCGCATCGCGACGGGCCTCGTAATCAACAATTTTACGGGCTTGTTCTCGGGAGTTCATGGGGATGGGATGGGGAAGCGGAAAGTCGAAGGATGAAACTTGAAAGCTGAAGGTAAAGAGGTCGGAATTCAGAGTGGCGTGGGAACGCCCGAGTCAATGCCTAGCAAGCAGCAACGCTATTCTCTGCCAATCTCGCAAGCCTCCCAAGAGCTATTCTTCTCGTTTGCTAAGCTTGGTCAGCACCGACAAATCCTCCAGCGTTGATGTATCCCCCGTGAGGGAATGTCCTCCGGCTACCTGTTTGAGCAGGCGGCGCATGATTTTGCCGCTACGGGTCTTGGGAAGCATTTCGGCAAAACGGATTTCATCGGGCTTGGCGATCGGACCGATTGAGTCGCTGACATGCTTGCGGATCTGTTCCTTGAGTCTGTCGCTCGGTTCGTGACCGGAACGAAGGACGACAAAGGCTACGATACCCTGTCCCTTGATCTCGTCGGGACGACCGACGACGGCAGCCTCGGCCACGGCAGGGTGGCTGACCATGGCGCTCTCCAACTCAGCGGTGCCGAGTCGGTGACCGGCGACATTGAGCACATCATCGATGCGGCCAACGATCCAGAAATTCCCCTGTTTGTCACGACGGGCTCCATCGCCTGTGAAGTAGACACCCTTGATCTCACTCCAGTACTGCTGGCGGTATCGGGTTTTATCCCCGTAGATGCCCCGCAGCATGGAAGGCCAGGGTTTGCGAATGACAAGCTTGCCCCCCTCACCATGCGGGACTTCGTTGCCATGATCATCGACAATGGCGGCATCAATGCCAAAGAAGGGAAGCGTCGCCGTGCCGGGTTTGCAGGGAGTTGCTCCGGGGAGCGGGGTGATCATGTGCGCACCTGTCTCGGTCTGCCACCAGGTATCGACAATGGGGCATTTTTCGTTGCCGATGTGCTTGTAAAACCACATCCAGGCTTCAGGGTTGATCGGTTCCCCAACCGTTCCGAGCAGTCGGAGTGAGGAGAGATCATGACGGGCCGGATGTTCATCCCCCCATTTCATGAACGCACGGATCGCGGTCGGAGCCGTGTAGAAGATGGTGACGCCGTATTCGGCGATGATTTTCCAGAAACGATCGGGTTCAGGCCAGTTCGGCGCCCCCTCGTACATGAGGCAGGTGGCTCCGTTGGAGAATGGCCCATAGACCAGGTAACTGTGCCCGGTGATCCAGCCGATGTCGGCGGTACACCAATAGACATCATCCTCACGGAGATCGAAGACATATTTGGTCGTGGTGTAGGTACCAACAAGGTAGCCCCCGGTGGAATGAAGGATACCCTTGGGCTTACCCGTGGAGCCACTGGTGTAGAGGATGAAGAGCGGGTGCTCACTATCGAGCGGTTCGGCGGGACAATCCGCCGTTACATACTCCATTTCACGGTGCCACCAGACATCGCGTCCCTCCTCAATATGAATGTCGATGTTGGCCCGGCGGAAGACGATGACACGCCGGACGGCATCGCTATCCTTCAGGGCGTGATCGACATTCTGCTTGAGCGTGACGAACTGTCCCCGGCGATAGCCGCCATCGGCGGTGACGACCACCTTCGCCCCGCTGTCGGCGATGCGGTCCTTGATGCTCTCCGCGCTAAATCCTCCGAAGACGACGGAATGGACGGCTCCGATGCGGGCGCAGGCAAGCATCGCGATGGAAGCCTCGGGAATCAGCGGCATGTAGATGAGGACGCGATCCCCCTTCTTGACCTCGTTACGCTTGAGGACATTGGTAAATTTACAAACTTCCCGGTGCAACTGTCGGTAGGTCAGGACACGTTTTTCTCCCGGCTCCCCCTCCCAGATGATCGCCGCCTTGTTGGCCCGGGGGGTGTCAAGATGACGGTCCAGGCAGTTCTGTGCGGCATTGATTTTCCCCCCGACAAACCACTTGGCATACGGGATCTTCCAGTCCAGAACCCTGCCCCATTTCTTGAACCAATGAAGTTCCTTGGCCTCGTGGGCCCAGAATTTGTCCGGTTTGTTGATGGACTCGGCGTGGAGCCTTTTGTACTCGGCCATGCTGCCGATGCGGGCCTTCTTGGAAAAAGTCGGAGCCGGTTTGAACACACGGTTTTCGACGAGATGGGATTCGATGTTGGATTCGGTATGCTCGGCCATAGGGGGAAAAGTCGGGAATGCCGATTCAATAGAAATTGCTAAAAAGTGGAAGTGTCTTTTAACGGAAGTGCTTCATTTTTTCTTTTGGGAATTTCTGGGCGGATGTATCTCGTTTTCAGTCCTTTTATGAAGCGCCCATTCCTTTTCCTCCAAGCAGCACTGCTTTTTACATTCAGTTCCGTATTTGCACAGACAGCCACATCCCCTTCCCCGACACCTGCGCTGTCACAGACTGCTTCCCCTGCCCCCAAAAAAATTGTGGCTGGTGTCTTCATCAACCAACCTTTCGCCTTCCAGACAGCGGAGGGCTATGAGGGCTTCTGTGTGGATCTCTGGAAGCAGATCTCAGCAGATCTCAACCTCTCGTACGAATTTGTCACTTACACCAACCTTCCCGAACTGCTGACGGCAACATCACAGAACAAAGTTGATGTGGCGATCGGCAACATTTCGATCACCGGAGAACGGTTGAAAATCGTCGATTTTTCCCAGCCCTATCTTCAGGGTGGGCTTCAGGTGATGGTGGATGAAAAAAGGGGGTCTTCCTTCATCAAACTCTGGAACGGTCTCCGTGACAGTGGTCATCTCACGATCTTTGGAATAGGCCTCTGTGTGATCCTGATCGGCACTCTTGTGCTTACACTTGGCGAGCGCAAGTGGAACAAGGAATTCCATGATGACTGGGCAAACGGACTCGCTGAATCCTTCTACCATATCATGTCTATTACCATCACCGGCAAGAGCACACACAAGGGACTTCCGGGACCTTTTGGTAAAGTTCTGGCCGGAATCTGGCTCGCCTTTGGAACAGCCGTGGTTGTCTACATCACCTCCTCGGTGACCAGCGTCATGACCGCCAATCGTCTCGAAGGAGCTATCAACGGGCCCCAGGATCTTCCCAATCATCATGTCGCCGCCATCAACGGAACCATTTCGCAGAAATACTGCGAGGATGAGAATCTCAATGTGACGCTCTATCCCAATCTACCCGATGCAGTGAAGGCATTGGTCAATCGCGAAATCGACGCCATCGTCTTCGACGCCATGACGCTCCAGTGGTATGACAATGCCCATCCCGAGCTTCCGATCACCGAAGTCGGTCAAATCTTTATGAAGAAGGGGTATGGATTTGCCTTCCCCGTCAAAAGCACCCTTCGTCACGGCCTCAATGAGTCGATCATCAGGCAGCAGGAATCAGGTTTCACGGAAACCCTGCGCAAACATTACTTCGGCGACATTCCTTGATTGGCGGGAGAAAGAGAGTTGGATCTTCAGGGCGTTTCAAGAAAAGATGTGGCCACAGGAAACGACTTCTGGATCATTATCTGAGGTTCTCACGCGGGGTTTGCGGAGTGCGCGGGGAGAAAAGATAAAAGCTTCCCCCTGTATTTTCCTCCGTGTCTCCCGCGTTTGCCTCGCCATCTCCCGATGGCCTCGCCTTGCAGGCTGCTAGCAACAGGCCAAATCGCGATTCCCATCAATCGGTTTTCCGCGTGAGACTGCTGTTATTCTTTTCATGAACTTTGTGGTCATGACTCGACTTAAACCGCTCTAAATTCAGGCCATCTTAATTACTTCCAGACGGAAACGCTCGTGGTAAACCCCGCCTTGATGGCGGCGGCAGCAGGCAAGACAGGCCACGCGGCGCTTGGGCATGCGGACACGTTCATGGCTCTCACCGCAGACAGGACAGCTCAAGCGGTAACGGCGTTTCAATTTGCGTCCCGGAAACGGCAACTGATGAGTCCTGCTTTCATCGGCAATACCGAGATCACGACAAGCCTGCCTCCACTCCGCGCCATGAGGTTGCAGGCGACGGCGGCCACACCTGAATTGAGCCAGCAGATGGGCCAACTCATGGAGGAGTGTCCTCTCAACCTCCACTTGGGAAACCTCGCGCAACGCCGGATTAAGCCAAATCTCCCAGCGGGCGGCGATGGCCACACCGGCGGTCGTCCTCATGCGGGGATTCCAACCGATGAGAAGTCGGGAGGAAAGTTCCGGAGCCAGGGGATGGATCGCCTCCGTTGCCCGCCTTTCCAGCTCAGGATCACGATACTTGGAACTCCTGCGACGAATCGCAGGAGATGAACTGATCTTCGCCTCCCCTCCAAAGAAGAGCCGCAGTTTCCCGATCATGGCCGTTTTTGACGTTCCAACACCCGGGTCAGGGCCATCACGGTGGCGTCAATTTCCTCTTCATCCGTTTGATGACCCAGTGAAAAGCGAACCGTCGCCAGAGCGGTCTCCTCCTCAACACCCATGGCTAGAAGGACATGTGAAGGCTGAATGGAGCCGACCATGCAGGCTGATCCGCTAGAGGCGGCGACACCTTCCAGATCAAGCGCCATGAGCAGCGTCTCACCGTCACAGCCGGGGAAGCTGACATTCAGGGTATTGGCGATCAGAGGCGCTTCCCGGGCATTCCAGAGAGCGGTGGGATCAAGTGCTGCAATCCCCTGCCAGAGCCGATCACGAAGGGTGGACTGTCTCGCAGTTTCAAGACCTTCACGGACTTCGAGAACGGCAGCCTCGGCGGCGGAAGCCATTCCGGCGATCGCAGCCACATTCTCGGTTCCAGGACGCCGTTCATTCTCATGATATCCACCATGCTGGATTGCCTCGATGGAAACACCGGAACGAAGCCAGAGAAAACCAGCACCCGGAGGACCGTAGAATTTATGGGCGGTCACCGAAAGAGCATCCACGCCGAGATCGTGGGGATGACACGGATTTTTTCCGAAGGCCTGAACGGCATCGGTGTGAAACAGAATTCCCTGTTCACGGCAGAGCGTGGCGAGTTCCTTTATTGGCTGAATGACACCCGTCTCGTTATTGGCAATCATCACGGAGACCAGCAGGGTTTCCGGACGGAGAGCCGAGGCACAGACTCCAAGGTCGATCAGGCCATTGCGATCGACGGGAACCACGGTCAACTCAAACCGCTCCCTCTTCGCCAGCGAGCGCATGGAGTGAAGGACGGCGTGGTGTTCCGTGGCTGCCGTCACCAGGTGATGTCTCTCCGGGGTGCGATGACCACGGGCTAATCCGGCAAGAGCGAGGTTACACCCCTCGGTTCCACCACCCGTAAAAATAATCTCGTGGGATTTTGCCCCCAGCAACGCGGCAATCCGGTCACGGGAGGCATCCATCGCGGCACGCGCCCGCCGCCCAGGAGCATGGATGCTCGAGGGATTCCCGGTCAGTCCGGAGAACCAGGGAAGCATTGCCTCACGCGCCGCATCACACAACGGAGTGGTTGCATTGTGATCGAGGTAAATCATGAGCGGGAGATAGGGGTTTAGACTGAAGGCTGGCTGTAGGTTCTGAATTTGGAGAGACTGAAGATTGTCGCGCA
>Ga0302197_10004640_pt1 | contig 11993 bp, 9 predicted proteins | sample II_Bog_N2_1_FD_193526 | JGI IMG/M metagenome (GOLD analysis project Ga0302197, IMG submission 193526) | Peat permafrost microbial communities from Stordalen Mire near Abisko, Sweden - II_Bog_N2_1 | ecosystem: Environmental > Terrestrial > Soil > Wetlands > Peat | place: Sweden: Abisko, Stordalen...
TGCATGCGCGGCTCTTAGTGTCGCTGCGTCGAGTCACCTAAAAATAAATAGCAGAAGACATCCTAAGAAAGCCTTCGAGGTGGGTATTACCTTATAGGAGTTCAATGCAATGGAATGCAACCAGAGTGAAGCAGCGCAAGATGGTGACATCATGACGGCAACCGAAGTGGGGAAGTTGCTCAGGATTCACGCCGTGACGGTGCGGCTGAAGGCGGCTGCCGGGCAAATCCCCGGCCGCCAGATCGGCAATCGTTGGAGGTTCAGTCGTACACGGATCAATCATTGGATGCGGGAAGCGGCTTGACACGGAGTTTTGCGCCTATCGCTTCGTTGAATGGCCGCATCTGCTCGACGGGGGTACCGCCGTACATCAACCCAATCTCGATCGAGGAGTGACCCATCAAATCCTTCTGCTCAATCAAAGTCGCAGAACTGCCCGATATCCAGGACTTGAAGGAGTGCCTGAACGTGTGCCAGCCGATTTTCGGCAGACCCAATTTTTCCGCAGCGGGCTTCAGAACTTTCGCGAGGGCCACACTCGGCGTATATGGTCGTGGCGTAACCGGTGAAGGGAAGAGCCAAGCGTCGGGGTCTCCTCTACGCGCCAGCAATACCTGAAGGAGACCATCAGCGACAGGCAACACTCTGTTGGATGCTTCCGACTTGACATCCTTGATCTCTCCGCGACTGAAGGCCCGCGTAATATGCACGGTCTTTTGATCAAAGTCCCAATCACCCCACTTCAGTGCAAGACTTTCCTCGATCCTCAGCCCCAGACTGGCCGTCACGAGGGCGACCTCGTTCCAGGGGAAGCGAAGAGCCTTAAACAGCGAGATGACTTGGTCAAAGGTGAGCAGCGTAATCTGCTTCTGCCGCCTAGTACCCCCGCGAACCTTGACCAGGGTCATGGGGTTCACGCCAACTGGCATCATCTCCCAAAACATAGCCTTGTCGAAGAGAGACTTCATAAGTCTCTTCACCCTCTTCTTAGTCAACGGGGCCAGCTTGAGTATCTTGATCCATGCCTCAACATCCATCGCCCGGATGGAATTGATCGACACGTCCTCCCATCTCGGTCGGATCGTCGCGTTGAACATCGACGTATCGGTCTGGCGGCTCGCCTTTGAGAGTTCGGGTAGATATTCCTCCTCATATTTTTTCATCACAGCGCCGAGGGTGACTGCGATCGGAACCGGCTCTGCCATGCCGTCGTTGAGGCGGTTGAGTGCCGGCTCCAAGTGCTTCCACAGCTCCTTCTCAACTTTGAACTTAGTGGCCGGGAAGGTCTCCTGTTTCATGATCCCCTTCACCCGGTATCGCCATACCCAGACATCGCCACCTGACCGTGGCTCGCGCCGAACCGACCCTCGCTGGTATCGTATTGACATGACTTGCTCCCCCTACATTCAGGCGGTTGACCCTGCCCAAGGATGCCCGAATAACCCCATCTTACTCTCTGTGGGGTTTGTGGGTGACGCAAATCTGTATGTTGTTGAAACAAAAGTGGCCCCGTAGCTCAGGTGGATAGAGCGACGGTTTCCTAAACCGCAGGTCGGAAGTTCGAATCTTCCCGGGGTCACCATAACGAAAACAAGAAATGAATTAGATTTATTGCCAGCGGCATGGACCAAGGAGAATCGCATGGCCTTTTTGCAGAACTTATTCGGTCCAAGCACCCAGGAAATCTGGAGACAACTTTGCGCCGAGATTGGTGCGCAATACGTTGAAGGAGGTTTCTGGAAAGGAGACAAGGTCCAGGCAACGCACGGTCCATGGACGATTACTCTGGATACCTACACGGTTTCTACCGGCAAATCCTCAATTGTCTACACCCGCATGCGAGCGCCTTTCGCGGATACAGAGGAATTCCGATTTACCGTTTACCGGAAGGGAATCTTCAGCGACGCAGGTAAGTGGTTCGGCATGCAGGACATTGAAATTGGGGATGAAGACTTCGACCGGGATTTCATTCTGAAGAGTAATCAGGAGCCGAAACTGCGCGAACTGCTTGGGAGCACTAAAATCCGGGAGCTGATCAGCCAGCAGCCGCAGATCTACTTTGCCGTCAAAGACGATGAGGGTTTCTTCGGATCCAGCTTCCCTGGAGGAGTGGACGAGCTTTACTTCCAGGTTGTAGGCATCGTCAAGGACGTGGAGCGATTGAAGTTGCTGTATGCACTCTTCGCGGAGACGCTCGATCAATTGTGCCGCATCGGATCAGCCAGGGAAGACACGCCCAATCTGAGCTTGTAATTGAATGCTTTTGACTGCTGCGCGTGAGGGCCGGTATAAGTGTTGATGTCATGGAAAACGGTTTCATGACGTTTACGGCTGCTTTGTAAATTGCAGCTCGACTTATAAAGGCAATTGCCAGGATGCTCGGGAAGGCGGTGAAAGTCCGCCACTGCCCCGCAACTGTGAGCGCCACTGCTTTAAAGCCCGTCGTACAAGGGTGAAGGGCAGGAAGTCAGCCTGGGATTTTGGTGCGAACCGAAAGCCCTATTGAACCACTGGCGACGAATCTTTGGATTCGCTGCTGGGAAGGTGGCTGAAAAAGGCGCAAGTCAGGAGACCGGTCCTCGGCGTTTAACCCCGCTTGCGTTCCGAGGGGAACGAAGGAGCTATTCATGTTTGTCGCGGCACCCTTGCGCGGACTCCGGTCCCGTGCATTCCTTCGCATCTTTGTTTTGATTCTTGTTGCCGCGTATGCGGCATTGTGCCCTGCCGCGTCTATTCGCGGCGTGGTGACGGACGCCTCGGGCGCCAAAGTAACGGGCGCTACTGTCACGTTGCTCAGCAACGGAAAGCCGGTGGCTACCGCAGTTTCGACGGCGGATGGCAGCTTTCAGATTTTGACCGGGTCAACGGGGCGGTTCTTCCTGGTGGTTTCGGCGAAGAGCTTCAGGCAGATTGATACGCCGATGTTCTATGCCGGGGCGCTGGATAATATCGAGCGGAACGTGGTGCTGGAGCCGGAGTGGGTGCGGGAATCGATTGTAGTGACGGCGACGGGAACGCCTACGCCGCAACCGCAGACGAGCGCGGCGACCAGCGTGCTGGGGCCCCTGGATTTGGATTTGCGCGACGACTTTGTGAGCACGCTGCGGCTGATGCCGGGAACATTCGTGGTGCAAGGCGGACAGCGCGGAGCTGAGGCAACGCTTTTTGTGCGCGGCGGCGATTCAGACGATAACAAGGTGCTGGTGGACGGAGTGAGTGCCGGAGATCTTGGCGGCCAATTTGACTTTGGGACGCTGGCGACGACGGCAGTGGAGCGGGCCGAGGTATATCGCGGGCCTGACTCGGACTTGTATGGCGCCGATGCGGAAAGCAGCGTGGTGAGTTTTACAACTCCGCGGGGGACGACGAGCTTTCCATCGCTGCTGTTCAGCGGAGATGCGGGAAATTTTCAGACGTCGCATGAAGATCTGGAGCTGGCCGGCGCGCATAACAAGCTGGATTACCTGGGCGCGTTCAGCTGGCTGCAGACCGTGAATGATTTGCCGAACGATGAGTTCCACGTTGCGACGGCGGCGGCGAATATTGGCTGGCAACCATCGGGGAGCACGCAGATTCGCGGGACCATTCATTATGGTGTGGATGCGACGGGGGTTCCGAATGCCTGGGACTACTATCACGTTGCGGACCAGGCTACGGAGAAGGATCAGAACGTTTTCGCGAGCGCGTCAATTGATAACCAGACGACGCCGTCGTTGCACCAGAGCGTGCGGTATGGGGCGACGCGGAAGCGGGAACAATACCATTTGTGGTCGCAGAGCGGGAGCGGCACGTACGACGCGTATGGCGACAGCTTTGGTGAGCCGGTAACGATTACGGGCGCCAATGGCTACTCGGCGAGCGGGCAGGCGCTGCTGGATTATGCGGGAGTTTATCCGCAGGGTTACCAGCTTGTTTCAAACCGGGATCAGCTTTTGTATGAGGGCGATTACAGCTTTACTCCGCATGTGACGGGGATGGTTGGTTTCCATTATGAGGATGAGCGTGGCGCGGAACCGGGGAGCTCGTACTACTCGCCTGTGGAGCGCACCAATTATGACTACCTTGCAACGGTGCATGGGGATTTCAAGAACCGGGTGTTCTATACGCTGGGCGGGAGCTTGGAGCACTACTCGCTGTTTGGAACGCAGACATCGCCGCGCGCGGGAGTTACTGGATATGTGGTGCGGCCGCACAAAGGGATCTTCAGCGGTACACGATTGCTGTTCAACTTTGGGGATGCGGTGCGCGAGCCTGCGCTGACGGATCAGTTCTATTCGCTGTATAACTTTCTGGTTATGAACGACGGACAGTCGACTGTCTCCGCGTTGCACATAACGCCGCTGAGCGCGCCGCAGGATCGCACGTATGAGGGCGGCGTGGAGCAGATGTTTTTCAGCGAGCGGCTGAAGTTCAAGACAAGCTTTTTCCACAATGAATTTGGGCGGCAGATTGAGTATGTGGGGCTGGACCTGGTGCCGGAACTGCTGCCGAGTTTGACCAGCGCGCAGCAGAACCAGTTGGAGCAAGTTTTGCAGGCGAGCGGAGCTTACGAGTTGAGCCTAAATACGGAAGCGTATCGGGCGCTGGGCGTGGAGACAACGGTGGAAGGCGGGATTGGGAAGAACATCTTTTTACGGGGTGGGTATACGTATCTGGATGCGGTTGTGCAGCGGTCATTTAGCAATGATGACGTGACGTTGCTGGGGCCGGTGCCGACGTTTAATGGAATTCCGGTTGGAGAGGATTCGCCGTTGCAGGGAGCGCGTCCGTTTCGGCGTCCGCCGCATAGCGGATTTGTGTCGGCTAGTTACTCGGCGAACCGGATTACGGGCGTGCTGACTTCGGCATTTGCGAGCCGGTCGGATGACTCGGACTTTCTGGCGTATGACGACCTGTACGGTGGCAATAGCCTTTTGTTGCCTAACCGCAATCTGGATCATGGTTACGCTAAGGTGGATCTGGGCGGGAGTTATGGACTTACTAAATGGCTGGGGATTTATGGGCAGGGGGAGAATCTGACGGGGAATCGGCACATCGCGCCGATTGGTTTTCCGAGCTTGCCGGTGAATGTTCGTTTGGGGTTGAAGCTCCAGTGGGGGTTTGGGGCGGAGAAGTGAAGTAAGTAGGCTCTGGTTTCGACTATTCCGGGTCTGCGGCATTTTCGGAGGATGAGAATATCCCCATCCCACTCATCACGATGAAGCTGTGATGAATGGGGCACAGAGTATTTTACGATGTATGAAAACAGAAAGGCCGCGCTGAATGCGCGGCTTTTCTGTTTTGCAAGCTGGCATTGATTTATGCGACGCGCTCGATGGTGACGGATTCGAGGACTACTTCCTTGTGGGGCTTGTCCTGATGGTTGCGGGCGACCTTGGAGATCTTTACAGCGATGTCCTGACCTTCGACGACTTCGCCGAAGATGGTGTGCTTGCCGGTCAGATGAGGGGTGGGGGCTACGGTGATGAAGATCTGGCAGCCGTTGGTGTTGGGGCCGCTGTTGGCCATGGCGAGCTTACCGGGCTTGTCGAACTTGTGCGGAGAGCCCGCGGTTTCATCTTCAAAGCGATAGCCAGGGCCACCCATGCCGGTGCCGGTGGGATCGCCGCCCTGGATCATGAAGTCGGGGATGACGCGATGGAAGATGGTCCCGTCGTAGAGTTTGCCGGTGGACTTGGCGCGGGTGGTGGGGTGGGTCCACTCCTTGCCGCCTTCGGCGAGGGCGATGAAGTTGGCGACGGTCTTGGGCGCGACTGCCTCAAAGAGCTTGACGGTGATTTTGCCTTCGGTGGTGGTGAAGACGGCGTAGGTTCCTGCTGCGAGTGCCATTGATGCTCCTGTATTCGTGTGTGTTTGAAGCCGTCCCTTCTCTCAGAATCGAGACTTGGGCGTCGGCGGTTACTTACCCAACGTGAAGATTACGTTGATTGTTGTATTAACTCCGACCGGCTGGTTATCCACCAGATAGGGTCGATAGTGCCAGGTCTTTACGGCATCGAGCGCGGCTTGTTGAAGGAGTTGTGGGCCGCTAATGACATTCAACTGCTCGACTGTGCCGTCGGCGCCGATGATAGCTCCGAGAACAACTGCTCCGGAGACGCGAGCCTGCTTGGCTTCAACGGGATAGTGAGGAGGGTTTTGAATGTCGAGCTGTTTCATGGCCAAGGGGCCAGAGAGTTCAACGCGCTTGGGCTCGGCTGCGGGTGGAGGCGCCAATGCAGCGGCTGGTGTTTCGCCGGGGAGGGGCTGGCCTTCCTGCACGATGGTTACCTTTTTGAGGAGGACGGGCGAGGTTGGTTTGTCGTTGCTGTCGCGTTCTACGCGGGCGATGGTTTTGACGACGAGCACGCTTGATTCGTCGCACTGGCCGAAGAGTGTGTAGTGGCCGTTGAGCGTGTCGTAGGCCTGCTCGGTAATGAAGAACTGGCTGCCGTTGGTGTTGGGACCGCTGTTGGCCATGGCGAGGCGGCCGGGCTGATCGAAGTTGAGGTTGGGATCGACTTCATCGTCGAAGGCATAGCCGGGATCGCCCATGCCTGTGCCGCTCGGGTCGCCACCCTGGATCATGAACTCCGGAATGACGCGATGAAAGATGGTGTTGTCGTAATAGGGCTTGTGATGCTGCTTCTTTTTGGTGGTTGGATCGGTCCAGTCGATTGTGCCCTGGGCGAGGCCAATGAAGTTGGCTACGGCTTTCGGAGCCTGGCGCTGAAAGAACTGGCAGGTGATGCGGCCCATGGATGTATCCATAACTACGGTGGGGCCGTTGGGATGGATCATTGCGGCCGCAGTGGCCTGGGGCGCATCGGGCAGCTCTTCAGCCGGTTTGGTGGGAGTCTGCTGGGCGAAGGCCGCGGTAGCCAAGGCCACGGCGAGGGTGGGAACGAAAAGCGCGCGTGTGGATTTCATGCCATGTTTAAGGGTAAATCAGAGGACAGGGAGTAGGGAATAGGGACCTGGGCAAAGGTTCTTTGTGAGGTCCCGAAAGAAGTGAAGCAGATCCTTCGACTCAGCACCCCCAGTCTGAAAAACGCCTGGGGCCCCGTTCGCTCCCTATGAACAAGAAATCCGGTCGAACAAATTCAGCAAGTTAGCCGCGGCTCCGCCGCGTTAGCAAGTCAGCGAGTCAGCGCAGGACCCGATCTCCGACAACTGTTCATTTCAGCCGTAACTCGGCGCGGCGAGTCAGGCTGCTCCTGATGACCGGGGTTGATGAGGTTTGTGCTCTCCCGCCTTCGCGCCCGACCACCCCACGGACGAAGACCTGTCCGCGGGGACCCCGGTAAGGCGCGAAAACGGGGCAAGGTGCCTTTTTTGTTGGTCCGGCGCGGGTTCATTCCAGCGGTAACTTGCGACGCGAGTCAGAATGCTCAGGATGACAGAGGTTTGTTTTGAACTTTGGTCTCAGAACACTCGGGACCAGGGAATAAGGGACCGGAGACTGCCAGCAAGCATTGGGGCTGTAAATTAACCATTGACTCCCTACCCATAGATAAACTATAGATCGATTCATGGCTAAGAAACCTGACCTTTTGCCCGGGACTCTGGACATGCTGATTCTGAAGACTCTTACGCGGGCTCCCTTGCATGGATACGGGATTGCGCTTTCTATCAAGCGGATATCGGACGATGTGCTGACTGTTGAAGAGGGGTCGCTCTATCCGGCACTGCAACGATTGCTGCTGCAGGGGTGGGTGAAGGCGGAATGGAAGATGACGGAGACGAATCGGCGGGCGCGGTTTTATACGCTGACGGCTGCGGGGCGGAAGCAGTTGGGGATTGAGTTGACGCAGTTTGAGCAGATGATTGCGGCGATTGGGCGGGTGTTGTCAGACGCGCAGGAGGCTTAGATGAAAGGACTCACTCGGTTTGTGAACAGGCTGAAGTTGTTGATTGGACGCGAGCGGTTCAGCGGAGAGCTGGACGAGGAGATGGCGTTTCATCGCGAGCAGGCGGAGCGGGAGTTTGTTGCTGCGGGGATGACACGGGAAGCCGCGCGGTATGCGGCGATGCGGCAGTTTGGGAATGCGACGCGGCTGAGGGAGAAGAGCCACGAAGAGGTGGGGTTCAGGATGGAGATGGTGATTCAGGATTTGCGATTTGCGTTGCGGCAATTAAGGAAGAATCCGGGATTTTCGCTGACAGCGATTTTGATTCTTGCGTTGGGGATTGGGGCAAGCGTGGCGATTTTTGCGTTTGTGGATGCTGCGCTGATCAAGCCGTTGCCTTATCCGGAGCCGACGCGGTTGGTGGCGTTGAATACGAGCACGCAACTGTTTCCGCGCAACAACCTATCGTATCTGGACTTCGTGGACTGGATGCGGATGAACACCGTTTTCAGTTCTATGGATATTTATGATGCGCGTCGCTATGAGTTCGCAACTCCATCCGGCGCGGAGTCTGTGCACGGGATGCAGGTAAGCGCCGGCTTCTTCAGAACACTGGGGATACGGCCGGTGCTGGGCCGGGATTTTCTTCCGGGCGAGGACGCGGTGGGAGCGTCTCCGGTAGTGATATTGAGATACGGCGCGTGGCAAAAGCGATTCGGCGGCAGGCCCGATGTTGTAGGGCGGACAGTGACGTTGAGCGGACTGTCCTACACAATTGTCGGTGTGCTGCCGCAGGAATTTGAGTTTGCTCCACGAGAGATCGCCGAGTTCTTTGAGCCGCTGCGACCAACTTCGGAATGCGATAAGCGGCGCAGCTGCCACGATCTGGATAGTGTGGCGAGGCTCAAAGATGGCGTGACTCTGGGGACAGCATTGGCGCAGATGAAGTCGATAGCCGGTCAACTTGAGAAGCAGTATCCGGACTCGAACCGCGGCTACAGCGCGAGCGTGATTCCGCTCTCCGATGCGATTGTGGGGGAAATCCGGCCTATTCTCTTGATCTTGCTGGCCGGTGCGGGATTGCTGCTGCTGATTGCGTGTGTGAATGTGTCGAGTCTGCTGCTGGTGCGGGCGGAGAGCCGCAGGCGCGAGATTGCGGTGCGTGGGGCATTGGGCGCATCGGGAAGCAGGCTGAGCGGCCAGTTCGTGACGGAGGGATTGACGCTGGTGGCGGCGGGAACGGCGACGGGTCTTGGGTTCGCCTATGTCGGCATGCGGGGATTGGTTTCGCTGATTTCAGAAGACAGAATGAGCGGCATGCCATTTTTGCATGGTATGGGCCTGAACGCGCATGTGATGGAGTTTGCAGGATGCCTGGCGGCGCTGGCTGGAATTCTGTTCTCGATTACGCCGATACTGCACTTCCGATTTTCAAAGATGCGGGATGGTTTGACCGAAGGGGGACGTGCTTCCGCAGGAATGCTTTGGCGGCGGATGGGCGCAAATCTTGTGGTGGTTGAGTTGGCGACCGCAGTGGTGTTGCTGGCGGGGGCAGGTTTGCTGGGCAAGAGTTTTTACAAGCTGTTGCACGAGGATCTTGGATTCACTGCAGATCATCTTGCGACTGTCAACGTGCATTTGCCCGAGAAAACCTACCCGAAGGATGAGCAGCGAGTGGCGTTTGAACATGCGCTGCTGGAGCGGGCGAGCAGGATGCCTGGGGTCGAGTCAGCGGGCGCGATCGATGTGCTGCCTGTAAGTTGCAATTGCAATACGGATTGGGTTCGATTCGTAGGCAAGCCTTACAACGGCATTCACAACGAGGTGAACGATCGCGTGATGAGCACTGAGTTGTTCAATACCTTGCGGGTGAAGCTGAAGAGCGGTCGTTTCTTTACCGATTCGGACGATGTCGGGAAGCCGAAGGTGATTGTGGTGAACGAAGCCTTTGCGCAAACGTACTTTCCCGGAGAGAATCCGGTTGGGAAGAAGCTTGGCGATACAGCGCTGACACCGAATTCGATCCGGGAGGTTGTGGGCGTGGTTGAGAACTTCAAGGAGGCAGGCCTGGGGGAGGAACAATGGCCTGCCGAGTATGAGCCGTTCGATCAGGACCCATCTTCCTATTTTTCAATTGTGCTGCGGACCGGGCAGAATCCGGGCTCGATTTTGCCTGCTCTTGCGCCGATGATTCATTCGGTCAATCCCAACGCGAGTGTTGATTGGGAAAGGACGATGGATGAGCGGATTGAAGATTCGCAGGCTGCGTATATTCACCGGTCGGCGGCTTACCTGGTGGGTGGGTTTGCGGCGCTGGCGCTGTTGCTGGGGGTAGTGGGGCTGTATGGAGTGATTGCGTATTCGGTTAGCCAGCGGACACGGGAGATTGGAGTGCGGATGGCGCTGGGTGCACAGCGGAGTTCGGTATACAAACTGGTGCTGAGCGAGGCTGGACGGCTGATTTGTGTGGGGATTGTGCTGGGGCTTGCGGGGGCGGTGGGCGCGGCGATGCTGATGCGGAGCTTGCTGTTTGGCGTGCAGGTTTGGGATGCGGAGACTTTGGTTGCTGTGGCAGTGGTATTGGGGGTTTCGGCGATGGTGGCTAGTTTTATTCCGGCGCGGAGGGCGGCTTCTGTTAATCCTACGGAGGCGTTGAGGGCTGAGTGACGAGCAGATTACAGGTTACAGGTTCGGATATTGGGCTGCGTAGCTTCCCACTCATCGCGCGGTGAGACTGCGCGATGAATGGGGCACCGGACTTTTTTTCTGGAACTCGCTTTGAGAAGCTTGCTAGATGAGACGGAGGAAGCTGTTGGGTTGGAGTTTGGCACCGGGGAAGACTATGTCAAGGTTGTTGGCACCGATGGTTTTTGCTACGGCTTCGCCTAAGACCTGGCGGAAGTCGGTGGTGACAGTGAGGTCGCGGCCTTCGTTGAGCTGCTCATTGGCGAGGCCGGGCCAGCGGCCGTAGACCTTGCCGCCCTTTACGTGACCTCCGAGGACAAACATGGCGTTGGCGTGGCCGTGGTCGGTGCCGCCGGTGCCGTTTTGGCGGGCGGTTCGACCGAACTCCGACATGGTGACGAGGGTGATGTTTTCCGCTGCCGAGCCCATGTCTTGCCAGAAGGCGGCGATGGCGGAGGAGAACTCGCGGAGCCGGTCGGCTAGCTGGCCGGTAACGCCGCCCTGGTTCTGATGGGTGTCCCAGCCGCTGACGTCGGTGAAGGCAGCCTCGACGCCGAGGTTGGCCTTTAGAAGCTGGGCGATCTGTTTCATGTTGTTGCCGAATTCGTTGTTGGGATAGTTTGCGCCGGCGACGGGAGTGTACTGGCCGGGGTTGGCGGCGCGGAGCATTTTTACGGCGTCGAAGGTTTCATCGCCGGTGGCGTGGAGGATGCTGTCGCCGCTTTCGCCGTACATGGCTTGAAAGGCGGTTGCGGCAGGGGATGGCGCGGGACCCTTTCCGCCGACGGTAAAGCTGTTGATGTTGGCAAGCGCGATGGCGGGGACCTTGCCTGCGAGGGTGCGCGGAACCTGGGAGCCGAGAGCTACAGCGCGGAATGCGGTATGTTCCTGGGCATGACTCATTATGCGGGGGCGCAGGTCTTCGGCTTGAAGGGCGCGATTCAGCCAGCCGTCGTCCGTGCTCTTGACACCGGGGGTGCCGGATTCCATGTAGTCCTGGGCGTCGAAATGGGAGCGGGACATGTCTGGCGAGCCGGCGGCGTGGATGATGGCGAGATGGCCCTGGTCGTAAAGCGGCTTGAAGGGGGCCAGGGCGGGATGCAGACCGAAGAAGCCGTCGAGGTCGATGACCTGGTTGTCGGGGATAGCGATGCCGGGGCGCATGGCGTAGTAGTTCTTCTCGCGATAGGGGACGACGACGTTGAGGCCGTCGGCTGCGCCGCGCTGGAAAATGACGACCAGTTGACGTCCGGGGGCGGTGACGGCCGCGGCTTCAGCCATGACGGAACGGACGAGGAAGCTGGGGATGGCCGTTGTGCCTGCGATGGCAAGTGCGCCGTTGCGGAGGAAGAATCTACGACTGGTCTGCATGGAGTACCTCTAGAAACAGTTCACTGTTCTTAGTTCACAGCGTTCAACTATTGCTCTCTGATGCCTGTGAAATCTTGCATTGGTACAAAACGCAATTACCTGCGCTGG
>Ga0302197_10004648_pt1 | contig 11979 bp, 7 predicted proteins | sample II_Bog_N2_1_FD_193526 | JGI IMG/M metagenome (GOLD analysis project Ga0302197, IMG submission 193526) | Peat permafrost microbial communities from Stordalen Mire near Abisko, Sweden - II_Bog_N2_1 | ecosystem: Environmental > Terrestrial > Soil > Wetlands > Peat | place: Sweden: Abisko, Stordalen...
CTATCTTTTAGGACGTCATACATTGCTTTCAAGCCTGTGACTAAGTGACTTTGAGAAGATTTTCCTAAAAACTTATCATTTTCAACTTAGATTTAGAATGTTTTGGTGTATTTTACATTTTTTTTGCGCATTTTTTCTGTTTTTCCTCGTTGAAGCGACAGCTATTAGACTAGTTTATTAACTGTCTATTTTAAATTCATAATTTCCTTTGTCATCTCTTCTTTTTTCTTTGTGATTTTTACCACTTTATTTGTAGATTTATCTTTATTTAAAGTTGATGATGCCTGTCTAGCGGTTAAGGCCCTCGTACTGGAAGTTTGAAGAGGTTGAGTCACTGAATGCCCTGTATAAATATTTTCAATTAACTCCTGACGAGCCAAAATTTGAGCTGAATTGCCTGTTAATGGTCGAGATTGATAAGATTGACGATCACTGGATCGCCCTGATATCCTCGCACTCAATAAGCGAGGCTTTTTTATTTAAGTTTCAAAATTCATTTATTATTATATTTATTAAAACAATAAAGAAACTGCTTGCGCATCATTCATTGAATAAACGAAACAAGATGACTTTTATGATTATATTATTGGGATAAATGCATCTTAAAATTATCTTTGTGAGCTACATACATTTATTAATTATCCTATACCTTTTATATTATTAAAAACATATAGGATCAATTATTCTCAAAAGCGTTTCGTCGAAGGCAGGTGAAAGCTTGCAGGTTTTATTGATTTTCTCAAGGGCTAATCTTCATGATCGAGATTTTTATCATTTTCAGTATTTAAAAGATTTCCATCCTCCCAAACACCTTTAATCTCCTTTCCGTCTTGATAAGTTAGACGCCCTTTTCCATGTCTACATAAGATAAAACATACTTCACATCATTTGCAAAACCACCTTCATACATGCAGCCATTAACCCACACATAACGACCATATCCATTTTTCTTGTCATTTTCATAAGTTCCTATGTAGATATCCCCGTTAATCTTGGCAGACTTCCAGCTACCTTGTCCGTGTCGAACACCTTCATTGAACTGCCCCTAATAACAAGATCCGTTCAGCCATGTATACTTTCCCTTCCCATGAAATTTGCCTGCTCGATATTCTCCTTTGTATTTATCACCATTTATGAATACTTCTGACCCAAAGCCATCTTTAATAGATTTTACAAATGTTCCATAGTAATACTCCTTTTCTGAGAGTTTAAGCAAACCATGGCCATCCTTTTTCCCTTCTTTCCACTCCCCACTGTACACAACTTTGGTAGCGGCGTCGAAATAAACTCCATGCCCATTTTTAATTCCATCAACCCACTGTCCATCGTATAAGTTGCCGTTTGCCATGCGAATAATACCAGTACCATGTTTCTTGCCATTTAAAAATTGCCCACGATAAAGATGTTTGTCTGGAATGAGTTAAACTCCTTCACCGTGCTTTTATCCCTATGCTCCTTCGCCGCTTTTCCAACCACCCATATAAAATTTGCCTGAGAAGTGCCACAAGACACACTCTAAAGGGGAATTGTTGACTGTAAAGACAACACAGTTTTTATATTTTTTAACACAAAGCTGATACTCTTCCTTATCTACATCTTTCCCAAATGCCTTATATGTTGCTTTTGCCAGTTAAAGTAACTCTTCTTGAGTCATTTCACTTGATGGTGGGTTTGGCAAAGTCGGAGCTTTTATATCCCTCATATGGATTTATGGCAAAATTTATTCTTACTATGGATTGTTCTTTTTCATTTCCTCCACCAATCTAGAGTAATTTATTTTATTAGTCGTTGATGCTAACCCAATTTTACTGAAATTTGTAAATCCATTCGTTGCAGTTAAATCTGGCAGTTCTTGCTTGTTACTGTCTTCTGCTATGACTCTGCTGCTTTATACAAATTGATGAAAATCGTTATCTTTCTGTGAAAAACGATCAATTATATCATGGCGTCGAGTATCGTTGTAAATCTTCTGATTTTTAGAATTGGTTTATTCAGGCAGATATGGATCAAGGACTACGTCATCCTCATTACCTAAGTATTTGATTCTTTGATTGATTTTTTTTCGAGGAGACTCTATTAATTTTTATGGAGAGTTATTATGGATAATTTTGCCGATTTCCTTCGGTTATCTGGACTTGATATTGCTGCTTGTCCAGCTTTGTTTCTTGGTGGACCTCTCTTCAATATTGATGGACTATTTGTCAATATTCTTTGATGGTTTTTCAATTTCTCTTGAATTCTATTGCTTGAGCACTACTGAATCAGACAATTAATTGTCCTGATCAATAGATTTAATCTTGTCAATTTGCATATCTCGAATTATCTTTTTTAATCTCGAAATTTATTATTTCAGTTTTGTTTTTTAGTGGAGTTATCCATCTTTTTATTGTTTTTTGCGCTGTTACTCCATTGTATTCACTTGAATTATTGAGCTTTCAAGCTGCAGTCGAGGCTGAATTCTAGTGCTCAGGTTCACTTCACCGAGATTAATGAGTGGAGTTTCAAGTGTTTAAATAACTTGGGTTTAAATAACTTGTTTTTCATTGTGTTAATTGTGATCTCCTACCGAATCGTTGGGGACTTGCAATTTTGAAATGGTTCCTTCTAGTTTTTCGATTTGTTACTGTCTCTCCTCAACTTTTTTTAACTTCTCCTGAAGAAGATAAATCTGTTCATGCAATTTCACTATTTCTTCCTTTGTTACTGAATCATTTTCTGCATTTTCATACTTGGAAAATGACTACTCCTCCCCTTTGCCTTTAGACGAAGCCTTGCTTCTGGATACTTTATCATAGTTCTTCTCAGACCTTTCTTTGACTGATCCATTTCTAGAATGGATCACAAATGATTTTGATTTCTTCTCGCTTTGATTATCGTGTACAGCATATTCTTTCCTCTTCTTCATGTTGATCTCTTGAACAGGCTCTTCTAAATTTACTGAAGCCTTTAACTCATTGTTTAATTGCTATAGTTTTAGATGTGAGCTTTAGTTCATCGATTGCTAGTTCAGATTTATAAATGAGCTGTTCTGTGAACTAGCTGGCTGAAATTTTATTTCGTTGATATGACTGTTATGGGGCTCAGCTTCAGATATTCTCGACCACTGAATCGATTTGTCCAGTTTGACTACTTGCTACTTTGGAGGAGGACTCTATATTTTAACTGTTTCAGGAATTATTTCCGGGACAGCTTAAACTTTTTTAAAAGCATTCTTTTAAGATCTCACCACTGATTTTCTATCATTGACTTTTTACTCTTTAATTTCTACTACATCTAAAGAGTGTTCTGAATTTTTTATAGATGGTTCTTTTTAGACCCTTTTTTATTTCCTAAAGGGAGAAGATGATTTTTTGCTTTTAATTTATTCTGCTTCTTCAATCTTATTGGAGTGAATGCTTTTGCTGTCTTCTGGTTGTTTTAACACAGTAATTCCCTCTGATTACAACTTCGCGGATTGTTTTATCATAGTTTCTTGGACAATAATCACTGGTTGTATTTACTATTTATTATCTTTTTTCGATAGCTAGGACTTTTTACTTTTTATATCATCGACCTCATGGTGTATGCTTTTACTTTTTACCGATTAGTTTCCTTTAATGCTTGATTTTTTGCTTAAGACGTCTACAGACTTCAAAGGTTACTTTCTATTTTCAGCAATTTCATTCGTTTAAACATAAGATTTTTTACTTTTTACTTCTCCAATTATATCCTCATGGCAAATTTATTTTAAAAAAAAGTCTTCGCTAACGGCAATTAATGGACTTTTAATGGATTTGGCATCTTGTTCAATTTGATTAATTGGGTGACTAGACTTTTTAGACTTAGCTTCTCCCTTTTCTTAAAATAGCAAGTTTGATTTTCTTGATTTGGAATCCAATTCTTCAACTGCTGCAATAGGAGAGTTGCTGATAATTTAAGATTTTTTGCTTTTTTTGTCAATCTTTTAATTTTCCTATTTTAATTATCCATATTCATTAATGATACTAGATTTATGAGATTTAGTATCATTCTTCTCAAATAGTTCAGCCGCAGCCGGAGTTATCTCTATCTGAATATTCATTTAATCCTTTGAAGTGTGTATCGAAGAATGCTGGCTCTAATGGGCAACCTGTGATTTTTTAGAAGGAGATCGAAGGGATTGCTAACGAGAAGATTTCATAGCTTCGGGAAGCTCTATTTGATTAACTTATTCATTTTTTACAGAAATTGGTTTGGATTTTGATGAGTTCTTTTAAGACCTCTTCACTGACTTATGTCTAGATTGAGTTTTATGTGTCTTTGGAGATTCATTTTAAAATTCTTTCACAGAGTGTCTTTCCGACTATTTTGCTTCTTAAATCTACATGCAGACTGCCTATTTTTGATGCTTTTGAGTGTGTCTTTCTGACGGCTTTGCTTCTTCTATTTACATGCAGACAACCTATTTCTGATCCTTTTTTGAAGCAGTGTGCTTTGCTACACTTGACTAAATTTTAGACTGTATTTAACTTTTATTTGCCAAATCATCATTTTTTACATCTTTATTTATCGCAATTTATTTCTTTTATGATGGTGGTTTTATTACAATTTATTTAATTTGGCTGTTTTATTTGATAGATTTTTAAATGCGAGATTTATGGTAACTTCCTTCCTTTTCGCGAACTGATTTTCTTGGTGATGGCACAAGTTGGTCGGCTTAAATCTGATTCAAATGTCCTTCCATCTGTTCTTTTGCTTTAGACTTTCGTTGAGAACGAGGAGCAACAAATTATTCCTCTTTTGGTTTGATCCCTTATACTTCTGTATTTTCAATCAGTTGCATATTTTGTTTGATTTATAACTTCTTCTTTTGCATATTACGTAAGTTTTATTTATACTTATCCTCCTCATTCTCCAGCTCACCTTTGTATTTTTACTTTCGATTCAGGTGCTTACTTTAGTTGAATTATGATTCGCAGAAACTACTGTTCGATAGATGAACTGATCTGTTCTACTGATAGGTCAAGAAAGACCCATTTTGCGAAAGGTTATCAAACTATAATTTGGCCAGCCGTGCTTTTTCTTGCTAGATTTCGGCTTCAATATTCTTTAGCTTAGTCATTGATTCTGGATCTGTGAGGAAGTATTGTCCATCTATATAGGTAGCCACCCACTCATACTGCTGTCGATTAGCAAGATGTTGATGGGGATATTCGGAATGAGGGGGTTGAACATGTTTGGCTTGATTGAGATTCGACACGGGTTTCTATTTGTTTTCAGTTTGGATATTGGAATGAATCGACATGAACTATTAAACTATTAAATTTATTGATCTATTATTTTGGTGCAGCAAGATTCAAATTCTATAAACAAAATTAACTTTAAAGGACTATCATCAATAGTTAAATAGCATTTAAAAATAATTGTGATGGGACGATTTGTCCAAACTATCTTACTGCTATCAAATTATCGGTTAATATTATCCACTCAATGATTTGTCTTCAAGCATGTATTGCCAAATTAAAATCTTAATAATTTACAAATAGCAATTTCAAGTTATTGGTGTTGATTTTTGTTAAGCATTTATGATCAATTCTATTCGAATCAAACTCCCAACTCTGAAATGTCCTCCCATTCTCCAGTGTCTAAATTTATTGCAATTTACTTCCTTTCTTCAGCTTATAGTGCAAAAGAGTATTATTGGTAATACCCTGATCATGTATATTGGATTTATCATCGAGCAGCTAATTGATTGCAAAACTACCTGCCTTGTTATCAATGTACTTTATTGGCCTGATACAATCGAATATCAGCAAATTCCAATCCCTTGTGAAAGATGAGAAGCTTGCGTTTTATGGAATCAATGCTCTCAAACGGACCACAAGTGAGAAAGTAAGTTGTTTTCTATCGTCGTACGCGTAGACTGAGTACAATATCTTCGCTGTTCTGCATTTATTATACAACTTTATCTCCAAGATATTAGACTGAGTTTAAAAATCAGATTTAAGCAAATTAGTCTAACATTTTAATATTCAATTCAAGTTGTGTAAATATACTCATGTAAATATGTAAATATTATCAAATGGAGAAATTTATACAAACAATAAGTTCGCTGCTGAGGCATACCAAGGGTATTTCTTCCATGGCTTCAACCCTAAAAACAGGAGACAACCCAGAATTGACTGAATTTCTCAAGAAAAATTAAAAATTCGTGAATGCTGCCAAATCTTTCCATAGTTGGAAAGAGGGATTGAAGAAATAAATGGATCATAAATTGCTGGATGATGGTAAAATAAAAAAAGGACCGGAGTCAAAGGGTTTCAAAAAGAAATGATTCATTCAAAGGTTATACTCATCAACTGCATTTTATCAAAATATAGAATCAATCTCAAATATTTTTAGAGGGAAGATTTCATCTTTCACACTGAATAAAGATGGCATTTATGAATATTCAGATTAAATCATTTCTATTAAGAATTAGTAGACTTATTTATTAGGAGATTGCTTGTGTCCTTTTCACTCAATGAAAATACGTCCTCAGTTTTGGCAGCAGTGCTCTTTCCCCAACTCGAAACTTTCTTCATAAGCTGTTTTTGATAATACGAGCAAGGAACTTCCACAAAGATAGTCATGAGGAATCCTAAAGTACAACTCAAGGCCAGACATCCAACATATAAAATGAATCCATCATTAATGGAATAGTAAACATCATCAGTCCTTGAAGTACAAAACTGATAAATTACCATTAAATGGATTAGATAAGTGCAGAATGATATTTTAGCCATCACATTGAAAAGGGATGTATTTAATAAACTATTAAAGAGAGAATCCTTGATGCCAAGTAAGGACGGCAGCAGAACCATAACCAGGCCAGTGATAAAAATTGGTTTGGAAAAACAGAGATACAAAGAATGAAATAGCTGAGGCCATTGATGGCCTTATTGCAAAGTGCGAGGAATCAATACTAAAAATGTCATGAGACCGATCCCTATCCATTAAATTATCCAACGAATTCCTCTATTTTTTTACATTTTTAGCTTTAACCTACAGAGCAATAAAGTAATTGCGCTTTTTTTAATTGTATTATTTTTTGACTGATTTTGATAATCAAAAAAAAAAATACCCAAAAATAAACCCATGAAATAGGGCGTCCAGCGAGTATGAGGTTTGATATATACATTGAAGAAGTAATTTTGAAGACTGGCGAGGGCACTAAGATCAGTGAATAATCTTTGATTTTATCTCTGAGAATATAAAATATTCATGACAAAAGAGAAAATTATAAGGCTCCCTGTAAGCAAATACGAGGATATTTTTGACTTCTGATATAGGAATAGTATCACAACGCAGGCCAAGAATATTTGAAAATCTACTTGCAAGTACCACCCCCACCCAAGGCATATCTCCTATCCGTTATCAATTAAATTCTCAACAAAAAAAATTGATCTCCACATGTTTTGGCAAATCATAACTATTGGCTCATTGCTACTTTGCCAGCGTGGCCCTGCTCCCATATGCATATACACTCCATAATAGATCATCATTGTCAAGATATAAGCAGGCCAAATTCTTAAAACTCTTTGCAAAATGGCCAATGGATATTTTAGTATTGATTGAGATTTTTAGCGCATGAAGACAAAAGATAGGAAGAAGCCACCTAAAAAGAAGAAAACATCCACCGATAAAAGGCCTGCTTCTACTATCAAGAAGAATGGTTTTTTAAAGATTTATTCAATGTTAAAAGTGTTAAGAACTCCTGTTGCGCTGTTGAGAAAAAAGTGCCCAAATACAACCCACATCATTGCAAATGATCTCACTCCATTTAGTATATTTAAATCTGAGGATTAATTTCGCTTAAATACTTTCAGACTCTATCCGATATCAAATCCTTTTAGTGAGGGAAGCTTTTGTTTGAATATTGATCCCACGCAAATTAATAGAGTGAATAAAGACAAAATTAGACAAACTAGGATGAAGACCCATGTGTAGGGAAACTGATAGTCTTAAATTGTTGTCTCGAGAGAGTAGACATTCAATGGTAACCCCAATGTTGACAGCGTTTGAGACACTGCTGTCTCTACAATTTCATGTGTACAATATTTAGGAAGGCACATTCCAATGTACATTCCGGAATTCGCCTTACCAATCCCTAAGGTTAGGAGATTGTAGGTAAAATCTGAAGTTTCAAGACAATCTTGGTACTGCCCATATGAAAAGACAACATGTCCGGATTACTTTAGCAGCGTCCGCATATGCAGAGTTATTTGGGTTAAGCAGTTGATCATATAATTTTTTAATCACATAATCCGATGAAAGATTTTATTGTATTAGTAAGTTTAATTTCCTATATATTTCAATTAACCGAAATTTTAGTAATTTTGAGTTTAATAACCTTCCAAAGATTAATGCTCAGAAATGGTAAAGAAAACTGCTATATCAGTAAATTTTAATTTAATCATTGGTTTAAGAAAATAGGTGCATTGAAAGCAGAAATATAGAAAGTTTGGTTGATTCGGTCCATAAGTGGCGACAATACCAATTCTTATATTAGATAATGTTTTACTTTCTCCTTATTATATGATTTAAAACAAAAGAATTTTCATCCATCAACCATTCGAATTATAGAATATCTATTATCCTTAGATTCCTTCTAATAACGCTGGACTAATCAATTTTCATCTTCATATTTGCTTCTCTATAATCGGGTTGGAATATAATAAAACTAATAATGAAGATGATAAATTCGACCAATCTATTAATGGTTCCACAAAACCATGCCAGCGCTCAGTTTATGAGATAAAATTTCAGTAAGTCTCCCATGCGAAGAATTTAATCAAAGTTAGAGCTGTAAAAATAGTCTATTGCTGCCAACACTTTGGTCTCATACAATTCTTCTCACTCTCCTTTCTCTCCTAGAACCCCCAACAAGAAAGATAGTCATGTAAATTTACCCATCAGTCCTTCACAAATGATGAAAACCCCATAATCTCGCAAAACTCCTCAAGCAATGAACAGTTATTCGTAAGATGTATCAAAATTTGGGACAGGGAAAGTGAGAAATCGTAAATAGTCATAGAATAACATCCTCTTTGGCTATGCCAGCCATCATATTGCAAGCAATGTTTCAGTAAAGGATTGTCATGGGAAGAATGGTGATAAAAATGGGCATAAGGCAAGTCGTTTAACCCCTGAAATATCAAATAGATAGCGCAAAACTAGCTGCAACCTTGAGCAATCAACTTTTTGGAAAAAGCCAGTCCTAAGAATCGGATAAAACGACAATTGCCCTGAAAATAAAAGCCAGAATAAAGTTTATACTCCCAGATTGGCAAAGAGCAAGGTAGCAAACTGGGATGTTGTAAATAATTACCAGCTATAGTCAAACTACAGCACTCCAGATATAAACAAACCAGATTTGGCGCAATCTTCACGAATTGAAACAGCAGTGACGCCTAAATCAACTCATCTACGAAAAAATTCCGATAATGAAAATGTCAAGAAAGTACCATCATTTCTGTCCAACATGAAATTTCATCGTAGTAACGTTGAAGGTTCAGTGTATCATCCGAAGTCTGCTCTAAGTTTGGATAATTTTGTTGTTCTAAGGGAATTGGGGAAGGGTGCTTTTGGTCGAGTCGTGATGGCTGTTGAAAAAGCAACTAAATTAGTCTGTGCAATAAAAATTATGTCAAAGCAGTAGATCAAAGAAGATGGAATGATTGAACAACTGATACGCTAACTGAAGACCCAGATGTTTATTAATCATCCAAATATCGTAAAGGTTTATGGATTTTTTTAGGATGTTCTCAACCTCTACATCATTATGGAATGTGCGCTCGATGGTCACCTCAGCGATTTCATCAAAAAATCACCTAAACCAACTCCTGAACCTTAAGCAGTCATTGTCTTTTATCAAATTTGTTCCGCAGTTTCGCAGATGCATTCTCTATCAATTATACATCGCGACCTTAAACCGTAAAATGTGATGATTCACGAAGTACAAAATAGTATATTTAGGGAGTTGTTAAGATATGTGATTTCGGATGGAGTGTGTACCGGGGTGGGTCATTGCGTTCAACTTTCTGTGGCACCCCTATTTATCTCTGTCCCTAGATCCTTGTTGGTAGTGAATATGATGAAAGTATTGATATATGGGCGCTAGGTGTGATTCTGTATGAATTGTTGCTAAAATCGAACCCTTTTCGAATCACATGTAAGTAAGAGTTAATAAACATCATTAATTCACCCATTCATTACGACTCAAACAAGGCTATATCCGAAATGGCTAAAGATATTATAAATCGCTGCCTAGCCAAAAGAGCATCCTAACGTCCCAGTATTCGATAGCTACTTCAGCATGGATTTTTAGCAAAAGCTCAAGGAAATGATGATTTTAAGCGGTGGGGGAAGTAATGAGATATTTATACTTTATATTGTAAGTCAACAATAGATAGATATCATTTTGTACAAACGTAGGCATAGTAAGACTTGGAGCTATCAATCTCTGCGAATATAGGAATTATCGTCTTTGGAAATTCGTAGACTTTTACATCCCACTTCTTAAGCATATTTATCCTTGCTTATGGTGGACAACAACTTATGTGAAAAAATGTTCCTTTTTACTTTAGAACAGAGTTGATGTAATCCATGCTCTTTTTAAGTTAACGAGCACTCAGACAATCAAGGGTCGCCTTTTAGATTATACAGTTCACTTCGAAGTCACCCCATTATTTGGTAATGTCCACTCGCTACCACCGAATTCCCCTCTTTAAATATCTCTCTTCCCCCTTTTTTTGGTTTATGAGTGTCCAACTGAAATCAGAGCCAATAAGATCCTTATAACCCCATTTGTAGAGACTGTCAAGCATGGCGCTTTTTCCACTGCCTAGTTCTAGAATTCTGCAGGCGGGGTCTACTATCTCAACAAATAACTCCTTCAGTACCTGAGGTTGTATGTACCAGTCGTATATCTCCTGTTGTTAAAGCTCATAACGAGAGTTCCAGTAGGATTCGGTATCATAGTCTGGCAGATTTTATGGAAACCCATTTTAAATGAGAAACTGTTTGTATTTACTGAGTTTCGCCAGCTCATCTTTTTGTTCCATGATAATTAAAACTATGCTTCAGTATTGCAAATAATTTATGACTCTTTTGTCACTTCTTTAGGCAATTCGCTGGATTGATGAACATGAAACAGCCTCTTCGAATTAAAAATTGAATATAATAATGGAGTTGATGGCCTGGAAATAATAATAATATTTACCACAAATTGGAAATGATTGCTGAATTGTCATTAATGTTATCTACCCCCAAGAAAATATATGAAACTATACTCACTTGTAAAGAGCAGTGTCCTGTTCTTTAACAAGCGCTGCAATTGCTCATCCGCAGCACACTTGTATCACAAGAACATATGAATTTTCTCATTCATAAGATTAACTGGTTTGCTGAGCCCTTCACAAACTACCAAACTTAACTCATCAAGATATTAAGAATATATCGAAGTCAGAGCAGACAGAGTGCAAGAGTTGCATATCATCTTCTCATTGAAGGGCTCACTATCCCCGCATCTCACAAACTGGCCTTTGACTGCCTAGTGGTGATGTTCAAGGAAAGTTACGATAAGACCACCATTATTGAATGTCTACGAGAAAATTACCCTCATAAGCTATGCAGTTTGGAGATGCATCAGTTGTTTCTAGAAGGGGTACTTGACTTAGGAGAACAATTCAAGGACTATCGCACTGATTTATTAGAAATAATAATTGAAAATTTAGCCAGCTTTGATACTGAAGTGCTTGTCGGTGACTAATGGGTGCATCGTCCTTTTGCTCAAGTAATTGTTTGCTAAATCAGGACTAAAAAATTATCCATCTTCGAGAGAGAAGTATAAGCGAAATGGCCAGCAAGTTTGATTCTCTAATGCATTACTTGCTGACTAGATTAATGGAACAGAGAGAGAACAGTATAATATTAAGCTAAATGCTGCTGATATTTCAGAATAAGATACTACCCATAAAG
>Ga0302197_10004668_pt1 | contig 11952 bp, 9 predicted proteins | sample II_Bog_N2_1_FD_193526 | JGI IMG/M metagenome (GOLD analysis project Ga0302197, IMG submission 193526) | Peat permafrost microbial communities from Stordalen Mire near Abisko, Sweden - II_Bog_N2_1 | ecosystem: Environmental > Terrestrial > Soil > Wetlands > Peat | place: Sweden: Abisko, Stordalen...
TATCGCCTGATAAACCGCATCCTGTATCCTTGGCCTGATATTCAGGCTTGATAATTTACTGCCGACGGTAGGATTAACACGGTTCGACAGGAATACATATACCAAATTATATTTCGGATCAACCCAAACACAAGTGCCGGTATACCCTGTATGCCCGTAAGTTTGCGGCGAAGCCAGTTTTGATGGATAATGATGATCTTCCAATGGGTCCCAGCGGTCAAAGCCTAACCCTCTGCGACTAACGGCCGATTGCTTGGCCGTAAACAGATCAACAGTTTGTGGTTTGATATATTGAACGCCACCATAAGTGCCCCTGTTTAAAAGCATCTGATATAGTATGCCCAAATCATTCGCGCTGGCGAATATGCCCGCATTTCCTGATACATTGCCCATTAATGCCGCGGTTTGATCCTCGGTATAACCATCCAACAAAGTATGGCGAAAAACCGCATCCTGTTCAGTAGGTATTATTTGCGATACCGGGAAACGGTAAAGCGGTAAAAAGCCAGCTGTTTTCATACCTAATGGCAGATAGAACTGCTGCAATACATAATCATTTAACGGTGTAGAGGTAATGGTTTCCGTAATCTCTTTCATCAACACCATACTTACATCGCTATAAACATATTGTCCGCGGGTGCGGAGCGGCGATTTTAAGATGTCCTGCCACATTACGTCTTTAAAATAATCCTTCCGCAAAAAATAATTGTCGGATACTTTTGTGGGATAAGCCGCTGATGAATCAACGCTGTGGTCGCTTGGTTTTAGCTTTTCATAAGTTGGTATATCCGGCACTAAGCCCGCCTGGTGTTCCATTAATTCGCGAACGGTAATGTCGCTCTTATTCGAGCCGCGCACACCCGGTATATAATCGGCGATGGTTGAATCCAGGCTTATCTTTCCTTCATCATAAAGCTTCATCACCTCCATTGTAGTAGCGGTAACTTTGGTTAAGGAGGCAACATCGAATATGTCGGTTATTTTATCAGGCAATTGATCGTCATAAGTGTGATCGCCGTAAGCTTTATTAAATATTACCTTACCATCCTTGGCAACCAATACTACGCAGCCGGGGGTGGCGTGTTCCGAAATAGCTTCGCGGGCAATATCATCAATAGCTATCAGGTTGATGGAATTTACTCCGGCATCCTCGGGGACAGTATATTGCAGGCGGGTTTTAGCGGTAAAGAAACCCATATTAGCTGCATAACGGGGCGTAAAAGTGCTGGTAAGTTTTTGGGTGATAGCAACCCCGCCAAATATGGCCTGCGCGCTAAAATAGGCAGATACCGCTGTTACCCTTTGCGACCAGATGATGGGCGCGGTAACACCATTCAGTTTATTAAACGAATCGCCGCTACCGAACAGGGCAACAATAACTGTTTTTATTTTTTGTGTTTGTGTGATAAAATCGATGATCTGCGGATTGTTTACATCGGTGCCGTTTAGTTGTACGATGATGGTATTGTACCATTTTAAATCAGCGGATAGATCGTTAATGTTTTTTGGGCCATTATATAAGTTGCCGTTTATGGCATCAACTTTGGTGTATTTGTTTAATAAACTATCAAAACCGCTGGCATATTGATTGGCAAAGTGTATGCTCGCAATTTTCGCGGTATTCAGGTTTTGCAGCGGGATGGTAAAATCGGCATTATTTAACAAAAAGGTAGAATTTTGAACCATGGCTTCTTCTTGCACATACGCCCTGCCCGTCGGTGGGTTTTGCGCGCAGGCGGAATTAAACAATACAAACGCCGACAAAAACACTATAACAGCATTAACCCTATTTTTTCTCATAAACCTTTTCACCATTAACATACGTTTTTAGCACTTTAACCTTTGGCAAGTCGGCGCCGTTTATTTTCATAATATCATTATCCAGTATCACAAAATCGGCATACTTGCCAACCTCTATGCTGCCTTTTTCTTTTTCCTCGAAATTTGCTTTGGCAGCCCATACGGTCATCCCGCGCAGGGCCTCAATACGGCTCAAAGCATTCTCGGGCTGAAAGCCATCCGCCGGGAACCCTTTTAAATCTTTACGCACAACAGCGGCATAAAATGTGTAAATGGGATTGATATTTTCAACCGGAAAATCGGTTCCCAAAGGCAGCCAGCCATTCTGATCCAGCAATTGCTTATAAGCATAGGCTGTTTTTAACCGTTTTGTCCCTATACGGCTAGCAGCCCAATACATATCTGATGTTGCATGGGTTGGTTGTACCGATGGGATAATGCTGTACTGCCCAAACATATTAATATCCGATGGCGCCAATATCTGCGCATGCTCTATCCTCCAGCGACGATCGTTTTTGCCTTTTAACACGCTCGCATATATCTTCAGCATCACCCTGTTTGCCGAGTCGCCAATGGCGTGGGTAGCTAATTGAAAGTTACTTTTGATGAGCTTTTCCGCTATTTGCTGAAAATGTTTAGGATTGCTCAACAAAAAGCCCTTCCAGTTTTTTTGGTCGGAATATGGCTGCAATAAACAAGCGCCGCGAGAACCTAAAGCGCCATCTGCAAACATTTTAAAGCCACGCACATCTAAACGGGGTGTTTTTATGATGCCACGTTTAAATAAAAAGTCGTAATTCTCAGGCCTGTCCAATAGCAAAACATACATGCGTATTTTTAAGTCGCCTTTATGCTGCATTTCTGATATAGTGTTCACCATGGTATAAGGCAAGCCGCAATCATCAATGGTAGTTAAACCGTCCGCAAAACAATTGCGTTGGGCGGCTAATAATCCGTCCTGTACCACGCTATCGTCTGGAGGCGGTATTTTTCGCCTGATGATGCCTATAGCGTTATCCAGCAATATACCGGTGAGTTTTCCCTTTATGGTTTCAATTTCGCCTCCGGTAATGGTTTGTCCCGGTTTTATTCCGGCAATATTTAGAGCCGCCTGGTTGGCAATAGCCGCGTGTTCATCAACACGGGTCAGCAATACCGGCCTAACCGGAAATAAAGAATCGAGTTTTGCCTTTGTAGGAAAAGCTTTGTTTTTCCAAAGATTTTGGTCCCACCCATTGCCAATTATCCATCCATCAGTATTGTGGCGCGCATAGGTGTTTATGGTATCAACAATTTCTTCCCAGCTATGGGTTTTGGTTAAATCGGCTTGCTGCAAGCCCATGCCATATTCGTAAAAATGGGTGTGTGCATCAATAAAACCGGGATATACAGGGTGCCCTCCGGCATCAATCACTTCACGGGCAGTATATTTTTTTGATAAAGTAGTGCTATCGCCAACGGCAATAATTTTACCTGCACTTACTACAAAGGCCTGGGCAGTACTAAAACTGCTATCTACAGTATAAATCAGCGCGTTTTTAACTAAAAGGTCGGCATTATATTCTTTTTTTTGTTGGCACGATAAAACAAAAAAGAACAGGATGGGCCATAATTTTTTCATAAATGTTTGTCGTACAAGTTTAAATAAAACTATAAACTATATACAACTGACAAATGATAAAAAAGTTATATTTAATTTAGCATCCAAATACAATTCGTGCACTATTGTATCGGTTTCATAAGTGCCGGATAAAGGAGAACTAATTTTAGATGTCAGATATAATACAACTTTTACCGGATGCCGTTGCCAACCAGATTGCCGCTGGCGAAGTGGTGCAACGACCTGCATCGGCAGTAAAAGAGCTGGTGGAGAACGCGATAGACGCGGGTGCGGATAAAATACAACTCATATTAAAGGATGCGGGCAAAGCACTGATACAGGTGATTGACAACGGTTGCGGCATGAGCCTTACCGACGCGCGCATGAGCTTTGAGCGCCACGCTACTTCCAAAATAAAAAAAGCCGAGGACTTGTTTGCCATCCGTACCATGGGTTTCCGTGGTGAAGCGATGGCATCTATAGCCGCGATTGCCCAGGTAGAGTTAAAAACCCGCCGTTATGAGGATGAATTAGGCACCTGTATTTTGATTGAAGGATCGGAGGTATTGAGCCAGGAAGCTTGTTCAGCCAATAGCGGCACCTCTATATCCATAAAAAACCTGTTTTATAACACCCCCGCCCGGCGTAACTTTTTAAAGAGCAACCCGGTGGAGATGCGCCATATTATTGACGAGTTTCAGCGTGTAGCCCTGGCAAACCCGCAAATATTTTTTACGATGCATCATGACGGGCAGGAGGTTTACCACTTACCGGCATCGCAACTAAAGCAGCGCATAGTACATTTATTTGGGAACAACTATAACCAGCGATTGGTTCCGGTTGAAGAGGATACGACTATTATAAACCTGCATGGCTTTGTTGGCAAGCCCGAGTTTGCCCGTAAAACCCGTGGCGAGCAATTCTTTTTTGTAAACAACCGCTTTATAAAGGATGCCTACCTTAACCACGCGGTATTTACCGCTTACCAGGAGTTATTGCCAGATGAATGCTACCCGATGTATGTTTTATTTATCGAGATAGATCCATCCAAGATCGACATCAACGTTCATCCAACCAAAACAGAGATTAAATACCAGGATGAAAAGTCGATCTATGCCATTATCCGCTCGGCGGTAAAACGTTCTTTAGGCAGATATAACATCACCCCAAGTTTGGATTTTGACCAGGAAAACAGCATCGAGCATTTGATAACGCCAAAGCCGTTTGAAGAGATCGTCGCGCCAACCATCGCTTTCAACCCGGATTTTAATCCTTTTGCTCCTGAGAAAAAACCAAACCGTGAGATCCCTTTTTTGCGCAATACCGGCGAATATCGCGATTCACCCATCCCCCAAAATTGGGATACGCTGTACGAGATCAGCAAACGCGAGCCATCTATTCAGCACAAAATGCATGAGGAGGCTAATATTGAGGTAGATGAGCAGGAGATCACCAAGTCGAGCGAGCGCCAGCTTTTCCAGATCCATAACCGATTTATACTATCGCAAATAAAATCAGGTTTTATGCTGATTAGTCAGCAGGCGGCGCATGAGCGTGTGTTGTATGAGCGGTTTTTGCAGCAATTGCAAAGCCACTCGGGCGTTAGTCAGCAAAGCTTGTTTCCGCAATCCGTCACACTAAATAGCAGCGATTTTGAGTTATTAAAAGAATTATTGCCCGATGTGCGCGCTTTAGGATTCGACATACGCGAGTTTGGCAAAAACACAGTAGTGGTTGAAGGCATACCCGCTGATTTAAATAATGTTGGCGAAGAACAGCTATTAGAGCAATTGCTGGAAGGTTTTAAAAATAACCTGGCGATATTGAAACTGGATAAGCGCGATAACCTGGCAAGGTCGCTGGCACGTAACGCGGCGATTAAATCGGGCACCAAAATGTCATTAGAAGAAATGAATTTGCTGATAGATCAGCTTTTTGCTTGCCAAATGCCTAATCTTGCATTAAATGGAAAGCCTGTAATTAGTACCTTTACATTAACTGAATTAATTGAACGATTTGAAAAATAGCCTTGGGCTAAATACATAATATTTAAACTGACATGCAATCCCCTTTCGGTAATCTATCTCCGGTTGTAAAAAACCTATTAATCATTACTATACTTTGTTTTTTGCCATCTGTTTTGTTCAATGAGAATATTAACAATATGATCATTACTCATTTCGCGGCTTTTTACATCTACTCCCCGTTTTTTAGGCCGTGGCAAATTATAACCTACATGTTTTTGCATGGGGGTTGGGGGCACATCTTCTTCAACATGTTTGCCCTATTCTCTTTTGGGCCCATAGTGGAATACAGTATTGGCTCAAAACGCTTTTTTACGCTTTATTTTGTTTGCGGCATTGGCGCTATTCTGTTGCAGTTGTTTGTACAAGGTATAGAAGTATATCACCTTGTAGGGCATTTTTCTGTGCCAGATACACTACAAACCGATGATATGGCGTTGGTAAGTCAATTACGGGAGATTTACTCCTCTCCAACATTAGGTGCTTCAGGTGCTATATTTGGTGTGCTGATCGCCTTTGGTATGCTTTATCCAAATATGGAACTGATGATCATGTTTATTCCTGTGCCAATAAAAGCAAAATACATTATTCCCGTTTATATATTAATTGAATTAACTTTAGGCATAGGGCATTTTGGTGGTGATAATGTGGCTCACTTCGCGCATTTAGGCGGGGCATTAATAGCCTTTATTCTGATAAAAATTTGGGGCATTAAAAAGCCAAACAGTTTCTATTGATCTACGTTTAGTATTAAGACAACATGAGTAACAGCTGGCAAAATATACAATCAAAAGTGCTTAAGTCGGATAGTAAGCTTAATCTGCTTATTGCCATTAATGTTGCTGTTTATTTACTGATAAACATCCCCGCTGTTTTTGAATGGCTGTTTACCGGCAGCTCGCAAATCATCTCATTTTATTCTAACGAATACCTGGCCATACCGGCATATCTGCCCAAGCTCGAAGTACGTTTCTGGACGCCACTTACCTACATGTTTATGCATGCCGGCATCTTTCACATCCTGTTTAATATGCTATGGCTGTACTGGATTGGGCAAATATTTGAGGAATACCTGGGCAAACAGCGGATTGTTGGCGTATACCTTTTAGGTGGCTTAGCCGGCGCGCTGTTTTATGTACTCAGCTATAACTTTTTCCCGGCATTTGCCCCCGTATTGCCAATAAGCACCGCTGTTGGCGCATCCGCCAGTGTAATGGCCATTATTGTGGCTACCGCTACACTCCTTCCCGATTTCTCAATTTCACTGATGATCATTGGCCCGGTTAAACTTAAATGGATAGCTATTTTTTATGTAGTACTTGATTTTCTGAGTATCGCGGGCCCTAATGCCGGGGGCGAGATAGCGCACATTGGTGGCGCGCTACTTGGTTTTATCTACATCAAACGCCTGCAAAAAGGCAGCGATTGGGTAGGTAACATCGCCAACCTTTTCAAATCTGGCCCTAAACTTTCCAAATTAAAAGTGGTTGCCCGTAATAACAATAAACGTTCAAACTCCCGCCCAAGGCAGGATGAGGTTGATGTTATCCTCGATAAAATATCCAAGGTGGGTTATGAGCACCTAAGCAGCGAAGAAAAAGAAATATTATTCCGCGCCAGTAAAGATGACAATTAAAAAAAGCGGGCTTAATTTTTTTGATAAAATTGTACTGTGGCTAAACTTTTTGCTTTGTGCCGCCTTGTTGCTAAGTTACCTTGCACCTGTAGCAAACCCTTCAAATTACTGGATCATCGCCTTCTTTGGGCTGGCTTATCCTGTTTTATTGGTGAGTGGCTTGCTATTTGCTTTTTATTGGCTGCTGCGTAAAAGTATATGGGTTTTATTACCGTTGATAGTTATTGGCATAGGATGGGGGGTACTGAATAAAAACTTTGGCCTGCGTACCTCCACCAAACCCGGCACGACCAGAGATTCCAACGCTATCCGTATCATGACCTATAACGTGCACGATTTTAAACGTTACGGATCAAACAATGATACCTCAACCCGAAACGATATTTTGGCCATTATAAAACAGGAAAAACCGGATTTAATCGGCTTTCAGGAGTTTTATACCCGAAACTACGGGCCATATCACATGGTTAATGCTTTAAAAAAGCTTTTAAAAACAAACAGCTATTATCTTGTAGGGTTTGATGCAAACCAAACCGACTCAATAGGTATGGCAATTTTTTCTAAATACCCAATTGTATCACGTGGTTTAATTATGCTTTCTAATGATCCCACCGACGAGAACCAGTGTATATATATAGATGTTAAAAAAGGCAAAAACATCTTCAGGATGTATAGCGTACACCTCGAATCGATACATTTTGAATCAGAAGATTATAGTTATTTAAAAGGTGTATCACATGGTAAAACCAATATGCACTCAACCAAAAGGCTGGCCGGAAAATTAAAATTAGCTTTTATTAAACGTGCTCAGCAGGTTTTAAAAGTTAAGCAGAGTGCCGCGACGTGTCCATACCCCTACATTATATCCGGCGATTTTAATGATACACCCAGCTCCTTTGCTGTAAACCAAATGAGCAAAGGCCTAAAAAATGCCTTCTGCGAAAAGGGATCAGGTTTCGGCAAGACCTATAACGGCGATTTTCCAAATTTTCAAATCGATTATATTATGGTAAACCCAGGCTTTAATGTGCTGAATTATGATATTATTGAAAAGCGCTTGTCAGACCATTACCCGGTGGTGAGTGATGTGATATTACGATAGAGCAAAGAGTAAAGAACCAAGATAAAAACCAACGTAGCGTAATTTTCATTGTCTTGACTCCTGATTCTTGACTCTTGATTCTATATTATATACTCAAAATTGTAAGTTTGTCAGCATGAAACAGGATTTGTTTGTTTACAATACTTTATCACGCAAAAAAGAAGAGTTTAAAGCCATAAACGCGCCGCATGTAGGCATGTATGTTTGCGGCCCTACCGTATACAGTGATGCGCATTTGGGCAATTGCCGCACTTATATCTCATTTGATATTATTTTCCGTTATCTAACCCATTTGGGTTACAAGGTAAGGTATGTACGCAATATTACCGATGCCGGTCACCTGGAAGGCGATGCCGACGAGGGAGAGGATAAAATATCCAAGAAAGCAAAGTTGGCTAAATTAGAGCCGATGGAGATCGCCCAAAAGTATACCGTTGGGTTTCATGATGTGATGCAGGTATTAAATATCCTGCCGCCAAGTATCGAACCGCTGGCCACCGGCCATGTTATTGAGCAAATAGAGCTGGTTAAAACCATATTGGAAAAAGGCTACGCCTATGAAGTAGATGGCTCGGTTTATTTTGATGTAGAAAAATACAACAGCACCAATGATTACGGCGTTTTAAGCGGCCGCAACCTGGACGATCTGTTAAACAATACCCGAAGCTTGGGCGGACAACAGGAAAAACGAGGAAAATTAGATTTCGCGCTTTGGATAAAGGCCAAACCCGAAACCTTAATGAAATGGCCTTCGCCATGGAGCATCGGTTTGCCGGGCTGGCATTTGGAGTGTTCCGCAATGAGCGATAAATACCTTGGCGAGCACTTTGATATCCACGGCGGCGGTATCGACCTGATCCCGACGCATCATACTAACGAGATCGCTCAAAACATAGCAGCCTGTGGTAAAACACCGGCCAACTATTGGGTGCATACCAATATGCTCACGGTTAACGGACAAAAAATGTCGAAATCGTTAGGCAATAGTTTTTTGCCATATGAATTATTCAGCGGAGAAAATTCTATCCTGAATAAAGGCTACAGCCCAATGACGGTGCGCTTTTTTATGTTGCAAGCCCATTACCGAAGCACGCTTGATTTTAGCAATGATGCCATGGAAGCATCAGAAAAAGGATTTAAACGCCTGATGAATTCCTTTGGGTTGCTAAAGGATCTAAAAGCATCTTCCAATACCGAAGTTGAAATAAAATCGCTTTCTGATCGTTGTTATGAGGCTATGAATGATGACTTTAACAGCCCGGTGCTTATCGCCGAGTTGTTTGAGGCATCCCGGATTATCAATTCGGTTTATGATGGTAAACTGAAAATTGATGCCAAAAACCTTGAATTGTTAAAACAATTGATGAATATTTTTGTACTTGATGTTTTGGGTTTGAAAGATGAGCAGGCAGCAGGCGATGATTTGCCGCAGGTATTAAACTTTATTGTTAACCTGCGTAACGAGGCAAAAAGCAGTCAGGATTATGCAACATCAGACAAGATAAGGAATGGCTTGCAACAGATAGGCTTTCAGTTAAAAGATACCAAAGAAGGAACAAACTGGACTAAAATTTAAAAATAAAAATTATAAATGGGCGCGGGATTAATTCCCGTGTTACCACTAAATCCCCCCTCACAATTCATTATTATATGAGAAAAATATTTTCAGCCGCTGTTATATTAACTTGCTTTGCAAATTTAGCCATGGCCCAAAAACCCGATCTGGCGCATGTAGATAAAGTTTTGAAAGCAGAGGACAACTTTAACAAGTTAGTTGCCCATAAAGGAATTAAAGACGCGTTTTTAGAAGTCGCGGATGTTGAGGGCATAGTTTTTAAACCGCAGCCGGTTAAAATAACTGATTTTTATACCAATATTGATAAACAACCAGGCACTTTAACCTGGGAGCCTAAATTTGCGCGCATATCTGCCAATGGCGATCTGGCTTTTACTGCAGGCCCATACGTTTACCAAAACGGCAAAACCGATGACGATAAAGTATACGGCGATTACGTATCCATATGGCGTACCGATGAGAACAACAAATTAAAATTGCTAATGGACCTGGGCATTCAACACCCGGAACCTGAGCAGGATGCGATTACCGACTTTCAGGAGCCTGATTCATCAAAGCTGGTTGCGCCAAGTAAAGACCCCTTCAACGGCAAAAGTGTAATACTGGCTACCGATAAAATATTTAATCACTCATTATCAATATCAACTTTAGCAAGCTATAAAGAGTTTTTAAGTCCGGAGGGGCGTTACTATTTCCCGGGCTTTGAGCCAATGATTGGCCAGGAAAGGGTCATGAAATTTATTGACAACGAAGCCATTACTATTACTGCAGAAACAACTGATGCAGGCCGCTCAACCAGTAATGACCTCGCTTATAGTTACGGAACTGCCCGTATAACCAAAGGGCAGGTTGTTAGCAACTACAACTATGTACGTATTTGGGAGATCGACAAAGATCACAAATGGGATATTTTGCTGGAAGTGTTTTCGGCTGTTGAAAACGAATAACTATAATATGGAAACAAAAAGGAGGCTGTTACAATTTGTAGCAGCCTCCTTTTTTTGTAATAAACTCCTCTAAATTAATTACAGAGTTTATTACATTCTGTGATGATGGTGCCAGTGACGACGGTGATGATGATGACCTTGTGCACTTACTGCGGTGTAGCTAAATAAAGCAATCATCGCAATGGCAAATACTTTTACGATTTTCATAATATTAATTTTTGTTGTTTATAAATCATAAATATAAACTCTATAAGTCCGTTAATGTTTAATCATCACATAAATATTACAAATGATAATTACCTATTCTTCAAGCAAACCCACAACCAGTTTTTTCCATTGTGGCCCTGATAATCCCGCCCTCGCTGATAATGCCACTATAGTATTGCGTACTGTATCATAAATATTAACATCGGTATTGTTAGGCACTTCGTTTCGGCCATGCACAGCAGCGCTTACATGGTTCAGGTACCGTTCAATAATAAAAGTACTGGTAGAACCATGATTAAAGAAATGTGCTATCGAGCCTTCATTTGTACGAGGATTTGCAACAGGCCTAACCGTTATGCTGATGTATTCAGATTCTGCTTTAGCGTCCTCTGCATCAATTATTTCTTCTATCCTTACCCATTCCAGTCCACCGCCGGTAATTGAGCCGGGAGCGGGTAAATTAATATAGAAATGATCGCCCTTTTCAGCCAGCTTATAATCCTCATTTCCCTTAGTATCGGTTATAGAAAATTTAGAAGAGCCCGGGCCGCTGACGGTATGCCAGTTGGATATGTCTTTTAATCTACCTTTAGCCAGTTGGAATAATTCATGTGCCTTCTCCTTGCTCTCGCAATCAACAAAATGAATCACGTCGCTATGCTCACCCACATGCTGTGTGGGGATATTTTCAGATGCGTTGTTCATGTTTTTTATTTATCTAACAACAATCCGGGATAACAGTTTTACGCTATAATTGGATAAAAAAATCATTCGAAACAACCTTTTATTAAATTAAAAACCTCATTTTTAAAGCGATATATAGCTAATGAAACTTTTTTCAAATAAGCCCTTGTGTAAATATAAAATCTCCTTATATTTGCCATCCCAAACGGAGTGGTAGTTCAGCTGGTTAGAATACATGCCTGTCACGCATGGGGTCGCGGGTTCGAGTCCCGTCCATTCCGCCAAAAGCATTTTAAAAATGTTCAAAAGCCTTTAAATCATATGATTTAGAGGCTTTTTTGGTTTTAAGCCCCTCCAAAGCAACCCGTATTATTCA
>Ga0302197_10004678_pt1 | contig 11941 bp, 10 predicted proteins | sample II_Bog_N2_1_FD_193526 | JGI IMG/M metagenome (GOLD analysis project Ga0302197, IMG submission 193526) | Peat permafrost microbial communities from Stordalen Mire near Abisko, Sweden - II_Bog_N2_1 | ecosystem: Environmental > Terrestrial > Soil > Wetlands > Peat | place: Sweden: Abisko...
GGCTCGCCACAAACTATCGCTCTCAGCGGGACGGGCGATTAAGGCAGCGAGGTCGCCCTTTCAGCCAATCGGCCGCGATTGGCTGAAGCCTTACGCCGGGAAGCATGCTTGGCCGAGCAGGGCGTCAGCGCCATTCGAGGTATCTCCCTCCAGAAGCCGGGGCCTTCGTCCGACGGCTCACCCATAGTTCGCGTCTGCCCGATCAGACCGCCAAGGTGGAGGACGCACGCTACAGGATCGGCTATCCTATCCTTGCACCCCCGGAGGTCGCCGGATGCTTTCCCCAGCCGTAACCCCGCCTGCCTGTCCTACCCCCGTGGAAACGATCGCGGAGGCCATCAATCGCATTGGGCCGCTGACTGGCTTGCCCTTTGAAGACCGCTTTTGGCTGGCGAAAAACGGCAATGAGCTGATCGCCAGCGCCGGCGATGTCTTGTTTGAAGAAGGTGCGCCCGCCGAGCAGATGATGCTCATCCTGAAGGGCGAAATCCACGTCCGCCGCCAGCAGGGCGGCCCGATGGGCCTGTTCATTGGCCGCACCGGCCAGATGACCGGCCTGCTGCCCTTCAGCCGCATGAAGGGTTACGGCGGCCAGGGCTTTGCCGTCACAGACTGCTGGGTACTGGCCGTACACAGGTCGAAGTTCGACGAGATGCTGCGCGCCATTCCCTCCATGGGGCAGCGAGTCGTCTCCACGCTGCTGGACCGGGTGCGCGAGGTGACGCGCATTGAGCAGCAGGCGGAAAAACTCAGCGCCCTGGGCAAGCTGGCCGGCAACCTGGCCCACGAACTGAACAACCCCGCTTCGGCCGCGCAGAGAGCCGCCGCTGGGCTGGTCAGTGAACTGCGCGCCAATCGCGCCAACCGCTTCAAACTGGTAAACCTTTGCCTGACCCACCATCAGGCCGAGCAGATTGAGGCATGGGAAGAGAAAGTCTTCACCCGCAAACCCCGTGCCGCCGATCAGCAGGCCGGCCCCCTGATCGTCCGTGAAGAGGCTCTGCGCGACTGGCTCGACAAACGCTCCTGCGAGGACTCCTGGGAGGTGGCCGCGCAACTGGCCGAGCAATCGGTCACCGTGGCCGACCTTGATGAGATCGCCGCGTTTCTGGGTCCGTCGGAGATTTGCGTGTCTCTCGGCTTTTTTGCCCGCTACCTTCGCTCGTCGCGCTCGGTTGAAACGCTGGTCAACTCTTCCGCGCGCATCTTTGCCCTCATCAGCGCCGTGAAAGCCTACGCCTACATGGACCGCGCGCCGATTCTCGACGTAAACGTGCCGGCCGGCCTGGACGCCACGCTGCAAATGCTTCAGTCGCGCATTGGCCGCGTGCGGGTGGTGCGCCACTACGCGCCCGACCTGCCCACCATCAGCGCCTACGGCGGCGAACTCAACCAGGTGTGGACCGCGCTGATCGAAAATGCGCTCGAGGCCCTGGCCGAAATGGGGGATGAGGAGGATCCAGGCGAGCTCCGCATCTCCGTCCGCCGGGAACCGGAGATGCTGCTGGTGGAGATTCAGGACTCCGGCCCCGGCATCCGCACCGAACTACAGGACCGCATCTTCGAGCCGTTTTTCACCACCAAGCCGCCCGGCCAGGGGCTGGGATTGGGCCTGGACAACGCCATGCGCATCGTCCGCAAGCACCGTGGCCACATCGGCGTCCGCTCCGAGCCGGGGAACACCTGCTTCCTGGTACGCCTGCCGCTCGATCAACTGCAGGCGTACTAAGCCATATCGCCCGATGATATGGAATAGATCTAAGCTCTGCTCAATGCCGCCGGACGCCGCAGGATCAGATGTACCGCTGGCCTCCCGGCCGGCTGTAGCGTGGGCCTCCCGGTCCACGTTACACCCTGCACCGACAGCAAAAACACAGAGCCGCGCCCAACAGCAGCTACTGCCCCGGTGTGTGGCCGATAAACTTGTCGGCCCACTGAATGAACCACTTCATGTTGGGCGCGTCGGTGTGGCCGCCGTCATGCTGCCGCCACGCCAGTTGCCCATCCAGATGCCCCTCGTTGATTGGCGGCATCTTCGCGGTCCGATAGTCACCGGGGATGTCGAGCCCCTTGGCCCCGAGCAGTTCAAACACCCGGCTCGCGTCGATCGTCGCCATGAAGCTGCCTTCATGGTCCAGCCATTTGGCGTCGCCTTTTGCGGGAGCGCCATAGCTGATAAATGTGAGCCGTGGCGCGCACAGGGCGATCAGTTCGTTGGAGTCGACCGGAATGTCGTTGGGCGTTTTGCTGCCAAACGTCGCCTCGGAGGCGCCATACTTCATGAAGTTTCCAGCCATCCAATAATATTCGCCGCCCGTCAGGCTCTCAACCGCCTCGCCAAAATTGCGCCGCAGCAGCGTTGCTCCACCCTTACCGGAGGAGCCCACCAGCACCATGGCAAAGCGCCGATCAAAGGCCATGGTCACCAGCGCCGCCTTGCCGTAGCGCGAAACGCCGTCGATGCCGACGTGTTTTGCATCGACCGCCGGATCGGTTTCAAGATAATCGAGGCCGCGGGCCGCTCCCCATCCCCACGCTCGCAGCGCACCCCAATCTTCCGGCTTGCGCGGCTGGCCTTTATTCACCAGGCCAATGATGCCCCGCGTGATGCCCGCCCCATTGTCGGCCTGCACGCTGGCCGGATCGAAGAGAACAAATCCCCAACCCGCACCAATCAACTGCCAGGTGTTGGGCAGGTCGCCATCCGCATTCATCTCGGGGAACGTGAAGGGCGTCGCCTTTACCGGCTGCCACGCCGGATGCTGCGCCATGACATCCTTGAGCGAGGGGTCCTGCTGCTCCAGCACGGCCTTCCAGGCTGCGTTCACTCGGTCCAGTTCGTCGGGCGAGGGCTCATGCGGTGCGGGAAACCCGGCCCGGCCAAACATCATCAGCACAGGCACCGGGCCCTTGGCATTGGCGGGCGTTACCAGCGTCATGTGAATGCGCACCTTGATCGCCGGATAGGCCGAGTTGTCTACCTCGCCAATCAGGTCCTTGGCGATCACCGGCGAAAAGCCGATCATCTCGTGATCTACCGCGGTCACCGTCCATTTCACATTGGGCACGTCAGCCGGCTCGCGGCCATAGACATACTTCGAAAGCGCTTCGACAAGCTCTGGACGGCGTTGGTCCCACCACACCTTCGCCGTCGTCACTTTCTGGCCGTCGTTCAGCGTGAGCGGATCGGGAATGTTGGGAAAAGGGTTGGCCAGGGACTCATCGTTGTTGGCGTGGTTGGGCGCTTTATCATTTCCACTCGGCCCCGGCCTGAGCGCCTTGATGCCCAACTGGTCCATCATGTTCTGGTGGTCCTGGTCGTCGGTGAACGTGACCGGAGGCGGCGCCGCGGAACTCTGCGCAATGGCAACCTGCGTGATTGCGGCGATTGAAACTCCCAGGCAAACGAGACGGACGGTCAGTCGGAACGAACGATTCACGGCGATACTCCAGAAGTGGTATGCTTGCAGCGCTCATTGAAAAAAGCGATTTACTACCGGCGGCAATGGTATACCTTTCCCGATGAAACAGACACTAAGAATCTTGACGTTGGCGGCATGCGTTTTAGTTGCAAATTGCGGTTGGGCACAAGCCAATTCTCCGGCTGTGCCCCCCGCACAGCACTGGGTCGCCAGTTGGGCGGCGTCGCAGCAGATTCCCGAACCGCAGAATGCGTTGCCGGCTGACGACCTGCGCGACGCCACGGTGCGGCAGATCTTCCATTTGTCGTTGGGCGGTGCAGCACTGCGCGTGCACCTGAGCAACGTGTTCGGACGGGAGGCGCTGCACTTTACTTCTGTGCACGTCGCGCGACCGGTTTCCACCGCATCTTCGGCAATAGTCCCGGGAAGCGACCGCCCGCTGGCCTTCGCGGGCAGCCCCGATGTCACCGTCCCTCCCGGCGCGGAGTTCGTCTCCGACCCGCTGGAGTTTGCCGCGGCTCCGTTGTCCGATCTGGCGGTCACCTTCCACATGGACGCGCTGCCAGCCGGCCAGACAGGCCACCCCGGCTCGCGCGCCACCTCGTATTACGTCCACGGCGAACAGGTCAGCGCGCCAAGTCTCGCTGACGCCAAACACATCGACCACTGGTATCAGGTTGCCGGAATCGATGTGCTGGCCGCGTCCGGAGCTGCCGCGGTTGTGGCGCTTGGCGACTCCATCACCGACGGCCACGGCGCCACCACCAACGGCAACAACCGCTGGCCGGACGTGCTGGCGGCACGGTTGCAGAACTCAACCGGCACGCGCTACATTGGCGTGGCCAACGAGGGTATTGGCGGCAATCATCTGCTGACCGATGGCCTGGGCCCGAATGCATTGGCTCGCTTCGACCGCGATGTGCTGGCCCCGCCAGGCGTGCGCTGGCTGATCGTATTTGAGGGCGTGAACGACCTCGGCGGACTGGCTCAGAAGGGCGATGCCACCCCCGCTGAACATGCCAATCTCGTCCAGCGAATTCTCGAAGCGTATCAACAGATCGTTGTCCGCGCCCACGGACATGGGCTGCTGGCCTATGGAGCAACGATCACCCCGTACGTCGGCTCAGGCTACTATCATCCCGGCCCGGCCAGCGAGGCCGACCGCCAGGCCGTCAACCAGTGGATTCGCGCCGCAGGGCATTTCGACGCGGTCATCGATTTTGATGCCGTGGTGCGCGACCCCGCGCATCCCGAGCAGTTGCTGCCCGGCTACGACTGCGGCGACCACCTGCATCCATCGCCGGCAGGGTACAAGGCCATGGGCGACGCCGTTCCGCTTGGGTTGTTTCTCCGCTAGAACGAAACGTCCACCGCCTGCGTAACGCGCAACACCGACTGGTCGCCGGTCATCTTCTTCCATGCGGCCCTGATCGCATCCACCTTGGCCTGGTTTTCGGGTGAGTCCGGGTAATCCACAATCAGCATTTTCGACCGCAACCGCTCCGGCGTCGGCTGCTTGGCGCCCTGCCATTGACCGTATACATCCACCACGCTCAGGCCGTCTGGAAACCGCGGCGTTACCTCTTTGTCGAGGAACGTGCGCCAGGCTGCCTCGCTCACGCCCTGTTCGGGGCGATCCGCCGGGCCCAGCCCGAAATAGAGCTTGGTGTCGACCCAGCCTGCGGTCTTTGCCGGATGGGCCGCGTCGCCTGACAGCGTTGGCGCCGCAGCTGTTTGAGGAAGCGGAGGTTGAGCATCACGGTGCGCACACCCAGCAAGGCAAGCAGCCAGAAGGGCTGCTGGAAGAAAAGATACCAGGAGGGAGGTGCGGCTACTTTTCAACTTCCACGCCCCGCCAGAAGGCCACATATCCCTTGATCTTGCGCGCCGCCGGCTTGGGGTCCGGATAGTACCAGGCCGCATCCGGATTATCCTGCCCATCCATCAACAGGTTGAAATAGCGTGCCTGGCCCTTCCAGGGGCAGGTCGATGTGGTGCTGCTGGGGCGAAAGTACTCCCGCTTGAGGCTGGATTCGGGAAAATACACGTTCCCCTCCACCTCTTCTGTCGTCTCGCTCTCGGCAATCACCTTGCCGTTCCAGATTGCTTTCGCCATGGCGTTTACCCAGTCAAAATCCGCTGACCGCCCCCCTCACTTCGTTGGGGAACGAGTGGAAGCAAAGTCAACGGATATGACATTACCAGAGTTTATGCGCCGTGGCGAGTCCAATTATGCGCAAAACTTGCCTCATGAGCCTATTTCGCGTCGGCGATTGAGCTGATATGTACGGTCTTCTTGTCGGCGTCCGCCGTGGCTGTCACCGTCACGTGGTCTCCGTAAAAGCCCTTCACCGCATCCGGGTTGTCGATGGTCCAGACTTCTTTCTTGGCCTCATCCACAAACACCGGCGCCTCGCCGCCCTCGATGCACTTCTTTACGCACGCCGCGCCGCTGCCGGCATGCTTGGCTCCGCACATTGCGTCGGATATCCATCCGTTGATGGTGGTATCTGCCGCCATAGCTGAAATGGGGGCAAATGCAAGCACAACCGAAATCAAAGCTGCTACACGCTTCACGCTAGACCTCCAGGGGAAATACGATGTCTCGATCCGTATCAATCATCCTCTTCAAAAAGTGTTTCCGCAAGGATATTGCATTGCCGGCTTTCGCCCCGCAAAATCTCTACCCGTTCTCTTGCACTGCGGCGGCCATCCTTGCCTGCCGGGCCTGCATGCCTTTCAGCGCAACTTCGAAGCGCTGCGATGCTGCGGAAAAGCGTGTGATCAGTTCCGAAGTCTTGATCAGGAACCCGGGATTTTTCTCCCGAATCTCGGCCAGAATCGGCGTGAACTTGGCCAGCAGAAAGAATCCCTCGCCGTTGCAATCGACAAACAGCTCGGCCGACACCGCTCCGTGCAGCACCATGGCCGCCGCCATCTCCCAGTAGGTAATCACCTGGCGAAAGTGGGCATTGTGGGCGTGGGAAGGGTTGTTGCTCACGGCAAAAAATTCTTCGGCTGTGGCCGGCCACCATTCGCCCCCGATCCACGCACGCGCTTCGCGCATCAGGGTTTCGGTGCGCAATTGGTACAGTTTCAGAATGATCTCAGCATCGGCCGGTGTGGCAAGCATACGTTCCATTGGGCTTTTCTCCGCTGAAACATAGTAACGGATTGAGCCCGCAATGCGCTGTGCCGGAATGCACGCGCCTGATTCGCGCTCGGCTTCCTTGTTGTGAAGGCAAATTGGCCGACGCAGACTGCGCCGGCCAAACTGCCTTAAGCGAGGCAATTTCGCTGATGGATGATTTCGGTTTGCTCTACGCCGGCTGCAGTTCCCGGTTGCCGCCCTTCTTCTCCACCACCGGCCCATGCGTCTCCGCTGTGGGCAAGGCCGGCGCGTCACCAATGCGCTCGCTGAAGCTGCAAACGACCGGCGCATCCGTGCCGGCGGGAGCAGCGTTTTTTCCCGCGCCCTTTGATGCGAATTTCCTGGCTGCCTTTTTCGGCGCGAACTCGTCCTCGCCGGCTTTCTTCTTGTTGGGGCATTCCAGATAAATCCCCGACCGCAGGACCTTTTCCACCAGGTACGGGCTCGCGCACTCCGGGCATTTCTGCGCTACCGGCTTGTTGTTCGACGTGAAGTCGCACTTGGGATAATTCGTGCAGCCCCAAAAGATGTTTCCGCGCCGCGCCTTGCGCTCGGCCAGGTCCCCGGTGCCGCACTTCGGACACTTCATGCCTTCGATCAGGTTCTGCTTCACATACTTGCACTTGGGATAGCCGGAACAGGCAACGAACTCCCCATTCGTTCCCTGCCGAAGCACCAGCGGCTTGCCGCACACCGGGCAATCCTCACCCGTGGGTTTCGGCGCGGACTGCTTCTGCTGCTGCTTCTGGCTCAGCTTGCGAATCGTCTTGCATGGCGGATCTTCGTTGTATCCAGGGCATGACATGAACGGCCCAAATAGCCCGCGCTTGAGAATCATCACCCGTCCGCAGTTGTCGCAGTACTCTTCCTGCTCGCCTGCTTCCTGCACTTCCGGCGTATTCAAGTCCGGCTTGCCGGCGGTGTTCTCCTTGGTAAAGTCGCAACTCACCTGCTCGACAAATACCTTCTTACCCTTCGCAGCTGATTCATCGGCCGCCTCTTCAATCGCTGCAACCAATTCCTTGGTGTTGGCCACTTCCTTTGAGTAGAGGCTTGTGTCCTCAATGCTGGCTCGAACCGTCATCGGGAAACTCAGCGCCGTCGTGATCTTTTTCGTGACTGCCTTCGAATCCTTCTTCCACGGTCCCATTGCAACTGTTACCGGCGCATTCTTGCTGAAGTTGGAGCAGGAAAAGAAACTGCCGAACTTGCCCCACTTCAGCACCAGCGGACTTCCGCATTTTTCGCAGATCTCCTCGGTCGGCTGTTCCCTCCGTTTGATGTTTTCCATGTTCTTGTCTGCATCTTTGAGTTCCTCCTCAAAGTGGTCGTAGAACCCGTTCATCAAGTCGGTCCACTTCTCCTTGCCCTCTTCAATATCGTCCAGCTCTTCTTCCAGCTTGGCCGTGTAAGCGATATCGAAGATATACGGAAAATTCTTCACCAGCAAATCGCAAACCACCGTGCCGATTTCGGTCGGATAAAAACGCCCGGTAATCTTGGTCACATACTCGCGATCCTGAATGGTGTTGATGATCGACGCATAGGTGGAAGGCCGCCCAATTCCGCGTTCCTCCAGCACCTTCACCAGCGACGCTTCGTTGTAGCGCGGCGGCGGCTGCGTCGCATGCGGCTCCGGGTTCAGCTTGTCCAACTCGAGCCGCTTCACGTTGTCGAGATTCGGCAACTTGGTGCTTGCTTCATCGTCATCGTCCTTCTTGTCTTCGGAAACCTCGTACACCTTCAGGAATCCATCAAAGCGCAACACCGATCCCGACACGCGGAAGTCATAGGTCTTCCCCGTCTTCGCGGAAACCGCGCCAATCCTGGCCGTGGTCACGTCGAAGACCGCAGGCGTCATTTGCGACGCCACAAAGCGCTGCCAGATGAGCCGGTAAAGCTTCAACTGCTCCTCGGTCAAGTAGCGCGCAATCGACTCCGGCGTCCGCGATGCATCCGTCGGACGAATCGCTTCGTGCGCATCCTGCGCGTCCTTCTTGCCCTTGTACACGTTCGCTGTCGCAGGCAGATACCTCTGCCCAAGTTGCTTGCCAATCCACTCACGTGCGCTCGCAATCGCATCCGGAGACACACGCGGCGAATCGGTACGCATGTAAGTGATCAGGCCGGTGGTGCCCTCTGAGCCCAGATCCACGCCTTCATACAACCTCTGCGCCACACCCATGGTCCGGCGCACATTGAACCCCAGCTTGGTCGATGCATCGCGCTGCAACTGGCTGGTGATGAACGGAGCCAGCGGACGGCGCTGCTGTTCGCGCGACTGCACGGACACCAGCGACCAATGCGCCTTTTCCAGCGCCGCCAACACTGCGTCCATCGACTCTTCGTCGGGCAGCGCATTGGCAATGAACTGGTCCTTGCCGTCCTTGTCCGTGCCGTTGACCACGCGCGCCGGTTCGCCATCGATGCCGATAAACCGCGCCTTGAAGCTCTTGTCCGCCTGCCGCTCCGGGTGAAGAATGGCATCCAGGGTCCAGTACTCCACCGGCTTGAACGCGCCAATCTCCCGCTCGCGTTCCACAATCAGCCGCACCGCAACCGTCTGCACACGGCCGGCCGACAAGCCGCGCCGCACCTTGTCCCACAACAGCGGAGAGATCTGATACCCCACCAACCTGTCCAGCACGCGCCGGGTCTGCTGCGCATACACCAGGTTCTGGTCCACGTCCCGTGCGTGCTTGAACGCCTCCTGCACGGCCTTCTTGGTGATCTCGTTGAAGGTCACGCGGCGAATCTTCTTCCGCTCCTTGGCCGAGGTCCCAAGCTGCAGCGCCAGGTGATACGCAATCGCCTCGCCCTCGCGGTCAGGATCGGGCGCCAAAAAGATTTCGTCCGCGGCCAGCCCCAGCTTCTTCAACTGGTCCACAACCTTTTCCTTGCCCGGAGACACGATCAGCTCCGGCTCAAACGTCCGGTGTTCCAGCTCCACGCCAATGTCGTTCTTGGGCAAGTCCATGATGTGCCCGATGGACGCCCGTACGTCAAAGCCCTTGCCCAGATACTTCTCAATCGTCTTCGCCTTGGCGGGGGACTCGACGATCACCAGTGATTTGCTCATTGCCATCCTTATTCCTAGAACACTCTATCCTGTCAGCCCTGTTTGACTCGCAATCGGACAATTCCGTTTAGCGCATGGGAGGCCCAAAATGCCCCCGCAGCCGCTGCTGCCTGAACCACTCCGGGAAAAACCACCCGCAAATGTTGCACCCTACCACGGAATACCGCTCCGTTTCCACTCCACCTTGCGCATTTCCCTCGGCCGAAACCGCAGCCTCTCGATGCGCAGACAACCCCCATGCGGTGCCGAAGCCCCGCAGATTTCTCCACTTACCTGTTTGGTTAGTCGATGAATATGAGGCTAAATCTTACAGTAAACCCGCCGCCGAATTTTTTTGCCGTCAAGACCAACTTCGCCACCTTGAGTCCCTTTACCACCGATCACTCCAATCCCCCTGATGCCACGATTTAGCTTTTGTTACAATGGGGCAAGAAGTAGCAAATCTTACTCCCTCCTTGCGAGGTCTTTGCATGGCCGAAGTTCAAAAGATCAGCATCGCCTTGACCACCGAGCAGATCGGATCCCTCAAGGCCGCCGTAGAAACCGGCGAGTACGCCACAACCAGTGAAATCGTTCGCGAAGCCATCCGCGACTGGCAATTCAAACGCGAGTTGCGCCAGGAAGACCTCCACCGTCTGCGCCAGCTTTGGGATGAAGGCAAAGCCAGCGGTCCAACAACCCAGGTAGATTTCGACAAAACACGCCTAGAGGCTCGCCGCCGTCTGGCCGATACCTCAGAAGACCAGGCCCGTGCCAGCTGAACTCCTCTGGACTCCGCAAGCCCGTGAAGACCTTATCGAAATCTACACCTACATCGGTCTCGATAATCCGTCTGCAGCCGAACGCATTTTCGATGCAATCCAGTCGAAGACCGAAATGCTGATCGAATACCCCCGCCTCGGTGTCCGCCGTTCCGATATCCGCAGGTCCACCCGAATGTTGATCGAAGGTCCCTATCTGATTCTTCACCAGACCCATCCGGACACCGATGAAGGATTGATTGATCAGGTGGAAATCGTGAGAATTATCGACGGCCGCCGCAACCTGAAGAACCTCCTCTAAGTCGCGGCCCTGATGCCTGATGCCTGATCCCTGATGCCTGATCTCTGATGCCTGATCTCTGACAGTTGCCCCTCGTTCCCTGCTCTTCACCCCATCGTCTTCACATAATTCTTCCCCGGCAAACACCGCACCCGCCCCGCCATCTCCAGCTCAAACAGCGCCGTAAACACCTCAGACGAAGTCAGTTGCGTCTCCAGCAAATCCAGAATCTCATCGATCTGCAGGCTCGCATCGCAGCGCAGCACCTCCAGAACCATCGCTTCCTGGGGCCGCAGCACCGGGTCCGGTAAGAGAGATGCCGTCTTCTCCACTTTGGATTCATTGGTCCCCGCCGCATCCAGTTCCAGCCGCACCTGCGAAGGCAGATCTTCCCACACATCTTCCCACGTCGCGGTCAGCGTTGCGCCCTGCTTAATCAGCGTGTTCGGCGTCCAGGAGCCCTTGTTGGTCACATTCCCCGGCACCGCAAACAAGTCCCGGTTCTGCTCCGCCGCGCAGCGCGCAGTCACCCGCGTCCCCGAGTTTTCGCTCGCCTCCACCACCAGCACCGCAATGCTCAGCCCGCTCAAAATCCGGTTGCGGCGGGGAAAGTTCTGCGGCGCCGGAAACGTCCCCATCGGCAGCTCGCTCACAATCGCCCCGCCCAGCTCCAGAATCTCCTCGGCCAGCTTCTTGTTCTCCTTCGGATAGACCACGTCGATCCCCGTGCCCCACACCGCCACCGTTGGCATGCGCGCCGCCAACGCGCCCCGATGCGCGCAACTGTCCACTCCCCGCGCCATCCCGCTCACAATCAGCAGCCGCCGCACCGCCAAATCGCGCGACAGCATCTCCGCCATCCCCGATCCGTACGGCGATGGATGCCGCGTGCCCACCACCGCAATCGCCGGCCGCTTCAGTAGAGCCACATCGCCCCGCACCCAAAGCACCGGCGGAGGATCGTAGATCTCCTTCAGCCGCTCCGGATACTCCTGGCAGCCATATGTCACCACCGTTGCGCCCTGTGCGGCCACCTGCGCCCACTCCCGCTCCGCCGCCACACGCGCCTTGCCGTCAAAGATGAATTGCGCCGCCTGCGCCGGAAACCTGAGCGCCTCAAGCCCCGTCAGCGGCATTGCAAAAATCTCACTGGCCGACTCAAGCCGCGCCACCGCATCCACAATCCGCTTGGGCCCCAGGCCCGGACTCAGAACCAGCGCCAGCCACGCCAGCTGGTCTTCATCAAGT
>Ga0302197_10004682_pt1 | contig 11934 bp, 6 predicted proteins | sample II_Bog_N2_1_FD_193526 | JGI IMG/M metagenome (GOLD analysis project Ga0302197, IMG submission 193526) | Peat permafrost microbial communities from Stordalen Mire near Abisko, Sweden - II_Bog_N2_1 | ecosystem: Environmental > Terrestrial > Soil > Wetlands > Peat | place: Sweden: Abisko, Stordalen...
CTCTTTGATCCTATTTCATTCTTCATCCATAAAAGCACAATCACAGGAATGAAAACTATTAATTTTATAAACATATCACAATTATTTCATGCTATGATATGAAACGCGCTTTAAAAAGAGTCACAATCGAAGTGCATATGGATTTCACCTCCCAATTTATAAAAATTGACTTTGGGATGAGTTATTTGTTAACTTGAATGTTTTATTGCCAACTTTATTACCATGAATTATATTCAAGAATAACTTTAAATTGATAACGAAATTGTCAACTGCCTCCTCGAAGATTATAACAATTACCACTACGAAGAACTCGAGATAGAATAGAATTAGGATTGTATACCAACACAAGATGTTACTTATTTCTTATATAGGAAATTAGACATACTATTGAGGCTTTTCATCAGCAATTTCCCCATCTCTCGATTCATAGAGTGGTGGAGCTTCTCTATAAAAGATAAATTTTGGACAAGCCGAAAAAAGGAGGTTTAGTTGATTCAAACTGCGCGCAATATTTCTAACCATCATTAAATAGGAATAAACATCTCGATAAGGCAACCAAAAAAATAGTAAATTTTAGAGATTAATAAAATAATTAGTTTTAAGTGAACAAGGATCGAACTTTTAATGAAAAATAAAATAAAATGACATCATCTATAACTGACTAAGGTTCTTCTGCCAGGTAAACCAATAAGATAAGCGAGTAAGTATATTCTCGTTTTCGACCAAGTCAAAAAAAATAATCTACAATCAATAAGGTTGACTTTGATGCATAAAATTAATAAAATTTAAGAAGAATGAAAGAATGGAAGGTGGAGATAAACTGTGAGCATCACATTATTGTCAATAAGATTGCTCCAAAATTTAGAAATCGAGATGATTAGCTTAAGTATCATGAAAAAAGAATAGCAGCAAAAGCTTTTTGTTCTAGAGGCTTGCGGGATGGAGGGGAACCATAGGATGAGGAGACTGAATCTAAATTTGTTCCTACCAGGCGACCCTATCACACATGGAGAAAAAAGTTAAGGCAGTTGTATTATCAGGAAAATTAAGAGCTTCCTCGATCTGAACGTGCACCACCTCTGATTTATAATGAAAGCACAGATAAAATGGATTAGGGATTTTTAAATCAAATAAGCCGTCATTTTCTAGCCAATGGAATGAACTAGCTTCGTGATAAACGTAAGTACAGGCTTATTTGCTGTGCATTTGTTAGTGAAAGCTATTTGCGATTAGAATAATTTCTTATAGAATAGTGTGGAAGAAAGCTGAGACCAATCACTACCTTTGAAATTAAAGCTCTACACTCAATTCTGTTAAATTGTCAACAATTCTTTGATGAAGAATAATATTTAACCTTTAAAAGATTCATAAAGTTAACATTTTAATTAGGAAGCGTGTCAATCTATGAAGATGCTGCCCGTCGATTGTATATCAAGATACATACCTGTCTGAGAAATCATGTTGAGGTCATCAATCGCTAGCGTCAAATAAATTCGAGGATTCTAGCTAGAAAGCTTGAAATTAAAGCTTAGAGAAGAAGAGATTTCTTAAATACATAATTAAAAGATTTGCCGAATGAACCAATACAAGGCTTAAACATCTCACCTCTTCAAAAGTAGCCAATCGATAGTGCTACTTCTCAAACTACTTGATATATTATGATATATTAAAATTAAATTCCATTTTATAGTGGTTACTTTCCATGATTGTAGTGCAAGGTCAAGAGGTAATTGTTGATTTAACCTTTTTCGACAGAAAAGCTCAAAATACTCAATTTGATTGCTTGCTGATCATGAACTATCACATCGAATCATATTTCCTTGAGTAACTAACTCTTTTAGCAAAGAATGTGATACTTGTAGATGGTGGCGCTAACCGCATCTATAAATCCTCCATGAGAGATGCAAACAATATTATGGCGATAATTGGTGATTTGGATAGCCTTTAGTAAGAGACAAGGGACTATTATTCGAGCAAAAAAATTCCAATAATTAAAGATGATAGTCAAGACAGCAATGACTTCTAAAAGGCGATTATTTTTGCTCAGGAACATCAACTAACAACTATTGTGTGTCTGGGTTTGTTGGGTGGCCGAATAGATCAAGAGCTAGCTAATCTCAGCATTGTTTCTAAATATGGTGCTATAAACAAAGATTTACATGTGATAGCTTTGGGAGTCTCGTCGCTGATGTATTTGGTCAAGCCAAAGATAAAGACCTGGATAAAAATAGGAAAGAGATGTATCTTAAAGGAGAGTGGAATGGTATGCTTTAATAAGGCTGAAGTCTAAACGACGGGGTTTAAGTGGAATTTGGGAGAAAAGCATAATTTGACTAATTTATAGTGGGGACAACTTGTCTCATCCTCAAATCTTATAATTTAAAATGAGGTAAGCATCTTAAGCTCTGCTCAAATTTACTTTATGATCGAACTTTTACTACCAACCATTGAAAAATGATTTTTAAGATAAAGTTATTCAGAATATACATGAAAGGATTTCCATTATTATAATAGACATCAAATATAATAACAGTATACTATTCCCTTCTCTTTGAAAATCATCTGCAAATATAAGCCATTAACAATTATCAGTATATTTTGAAGAAACTATAAACTCATGCTAATTTAATGATACAGTATTAATAAATTAAATCATCCAAATGCAAACTACCAGCAGTGACGATGATCTACGCTTAGCCGTGGGAAAAGTATTCGATGCGTATGACATTGACCATAGTGGTACATTGTAGGTCGGAGAAGTCATAAACCTAATTAACGATGCAATGAAGCACATGAAACAAGACAGATCTGTATCGCAGGAATAAGTAAAATAATTTTTAGCATTAGTCGACCAGGACGGAGATGGTAATATCAGCAAAGATGAACTTTTTCAGTTATTTAGGCAGGTAATTGACTCTCAAATCTGATAAATATTTCGTTTATTTTATATTTTTAGGCAATAATGAAAGATCAGATTCAGAGGTAAAGCAATATCAAATTTCCTTTCGGAATCATAGATTTTTGGATATGCTTTTTTATTATGATTAATATCAAATCATGAACATAACAAAAATTATAAATCATGAATAAAATAGAGAGCTCCACTTAAAAATGGATTGAAAAGGGTAAATATTTTCTTAATTAGGCCGACGAGTGTGGGTAACAGCCAAGTCATAAATGCTTAATCCATCAGGAGATGCTTTTTTGTAAGCCACAGTTGCAGGTATCCTTCCTAAGTTTGTTTACATAAACCTGCGACAAATGTAATAAGAAGGGCTGACTTATGATTCACAAACTTACAAGGTCACTTACTAAGACTGCCAAAAATTAACATACGGCGCTGTCGATGTTTTCGATATGGTCGATCTTGAGGAACTTAATGAGCCTTAACTATTGTATAACCTTAAAAGAAGATATCTCAACGATAGCATTTTTACATATTGTGGCCCTACTCTAGTTATAATTAACCCCTATGGCTACATTTAAAGATTATTCAACGACTCCTGTATGCTGGACTATCAAACCTATGTTTTTCAGGATAATTTGGAGTATAAGACTCTCCCGCCACATGTTTTCGGACTGGCAGCTTTTTGTCTTTGGCAACTATTTTAAAACTCTCGCAACCAATCTATTGTGATCAGTGGTGAATCGGGATCCGGCAAGACTGAAAACACAAAATATTGTCTCAAATTTTTAGCTTCGCTCGGTAAAAACTTACGTGGAATGATTAGTGAGAATAAATCATCAAAATCAATTTCTGCTCGCGCATTAAAGAGTGTGGTGCGTGCTATAGCTAACGTACGCTTGCAAGGCATTGAGGATAAAATTCTAGGCTGTAACTAAATTTTATAAGCATTCGGGAACGCCAAAACCATCCGTAACGATAATTCCTCTCGCTTTGGAAAACTCATCCTTCTATTGTATGGTTAAACTCAGATTGACATACGTAGTGCTTTTATAGTATGCTATCTGTTATAAAAAAGCCGCATTGTTTCAATATCGGAGGGTGAGCGTAACTATCACATCTTTTATTATGTACTAAAGGGTACTACCTCCGAAGAAAAGAAAGATTATATGCTCATTGATACTCTTGAGCACTATAAATATCTTAACCAGAGTTCAGTCAAAGACATTCGAGGGGTTAGTGATTAACGTAAGTTTCAAGAAGTACAGAATGAATTTGCACTCTACTTTACAAAAGAGTAGACACGGTGCATATTTCGTATAATATCAGTAGTCCTCAACGTTGGTAACCTCATCTTTAAAAAATAATTAACCAAGAACAACGAAGAAATGGCTGTGCTAGTCAACAAGTAGTACTTAGCGATGGTAGCAAAGCTATTAGAAGTAGACCTTGCCGCTTTAGATCATAGTTTTCAATTCAAGATGCGTAAAATGGGCGCAAGTGTTATTAACTCTCCCCTCCGTTATGACGAGGCAGTTGCTCTTCAAAACTCTTTCGCAAAGAATATCTACGAGCGTACTTTCATGTTTTTAGTGGTAAAATTGAACGAAAAAATTTAACTATAGAAGGTGAATCTTTAATAGGGCAGTCGTAGTTTTCGCAAAAGCATTGGATTACTTGACATCTTTGGATTTGAGGTGTTGGGCATAAACTCATTGTAGCAATTCTTTATCAATTTTGCCAATTAAAAACTACAGCAACTTTATGTCAGCTACATTTTCAAAGAAGAACAGAATGAGTTCCTCAAAGAAGGACTCAAGGAGTTTTCACATGATATTGGATTTCAGGATAACAAACCAGTTATTGATCTGTTTGAACTCTACCCTCTCGGCTTATTCCATCTCATCAACGAATCCTCAGAATTAAACAAACCAGATGAGGATCTACCTGAAGCCATTTATAAAAACCATCAAAAGAATATGTTCGTGCAATTACCCAAATCCAAACGTGGTATTTTCCTCATTTCGCACTCATGCTCCCCAGTCAACTACAGCACTGCAGGTTTTACGAGTCGAAATAAGGATGAATTTCCTCAACAGCTCCTGGATGTTATTTTAAATAGCAGTAATTCTGTACTAAAGTCTATTATTTTTGGAGATGGCAAGGTTGAAGTCTCCAAAAACCGCACAGCAGCAAAAAAGTTTTTAGGGTCAAAGTTTCTCAATGAGATGAATAAACTTACTGAAGAACTCTATGCATCAGATTGTCATTTTGTTCGATGCATTAAGCCAAATAGTCTTAAAGCTCCAAAAAACTTTAACTCGGAGGCTGTTCTCCAATCTTTGAGGTATTTAGGCGTCTTAGATTCAATCCTAATCCGTAAATTAGGGTATATCTATCGTCGTCCTTTCAAATAATTTCTTAGAAAATTTTTCGAGATAGAACAATACGTCTTCGGTTACTCGAAATTTATCGAAGGAAAAAATTAATAGGACTTCAAATAATATAGTAAAACCTTCATCTTAAAGCATGCTTCAAATTAGCTGAACAATCGATAGATTCTGCAAGGTCACAAGAAGATCCTTATCAAGTAGTCAGCATTGAATCATCTTGAAGCAATGGCGAAAGAGAAACGTAAAATGCGTATACAGTGTGCTAATAAAATAAAACGCATGTATGTGAGTTCCGTGTTTCGGGGAAAGGTATCACTATTTTTAAAGGCTGTAAAAGTACTGAAGGGACATATGCTGTCTCTAGTGCAGGGAATACGTTTAAAGTTAGTAAAGAAAAAATGTATAAAAATAGAGCGATACATCCGCAAGTATTTGCTAGACAAAAGATTGCAAAAGATAAAGGTACTGGCTTAAAAATCAGTGTCTAAGATCGTGTCAGTTATGAAAATGAAAAAGCAGCGTCGAATTTTCCTAAAAATCCGGTAGCAAGTGGTAAAAGTGCAGGCCAACATTCGTTTCTATCTGAACATGGCAAAATATTTTAGAATTAAAAATTGCCAATAGGTTGCTCTCGATATCTTCGAGATGGGATGGCTTAAACTTCAAAATAGCAAGGCTGTGCTAATTCAAAAATGTTGGAAAGGTTGCAAAGTTAGAAGACGATTAAGATTGGTAATGTAGGAGATTCGTCGTAAGCTCAGGCTTGCCAAGTATCGAGAGTATTTGATGTAGATACTCTTTAAGCGAAAATATCAGAATTTTATTGAACTCCTCAATCGTTACAAAAAACCTATTGTTATGATGCAGGCTGTTGTGAGGGGCAAATTTGCTAGACGCAGCCTTTTACTAATGCGAGCCAGTGCGATACTTATCCAAAAAGCCTTTCGGAGGCATCTTAGGAAAAAATATTATCTGATTCGACTATGGAGGGACTATCGCAAAAATATATATCAAGAGGAGCGGCTTAAGGCCAAAGAAGTGGGAAGATTAGGAGTAACTACAGATGAGGTCGATGGAGTGAAGTATTATCCTGAGACAGTGGGGATGATGGTGCAGTTGTACCCTCAGTAGTTACAATACAGATATGCGAGAGGATAGCAAACAAAACAAAGTTGGCAGTTAAATGAAACTGTACTCTTTAATGATAAAAATACTTTTCAAATGTACATTGGCGATTATGACATCCTGGGAACTCAAAATTATGAAGGTAAATGGTTGATGCAGTATGCAGACATCAAAGAGGAGATGAGACGTAAAAATTAATACCCAATTTATTTATCATTAGGAGAAGAAACGACCTCTGTACTATCAAATAAGGATAAATTGTATACCTTTAGCGCTGGGGAAAAAGAGGGAGTTAGAAAGATTGATGTAAACTGCGCAGTTTAAATGATAAGCTCTGGGGATAGAACTGCCTATTTGTTAAAACAAGATGGCAAACTATATGTATGGGGATCTAATTATCAAAATTTTATTGATAGCACTGATAATGAAGTTGTATAATATAATGAAGTTCAGGACTTGTCTAAATTATCGATTTCATCACTTTCTTGCAAAGGTAGTAAAAGGTATTTTGTTGGTCAATAAGGCAAAGCTTTCTTTTATCCTTAGTTCAAATCATTTAATCAATAATTGAAAATAGATTTAGTCAATTTTGGATAGAAAAACATCATCAAAACTGTAGCAGCTTCTTACAATTTTATACTTTTTTTAACCACTCAGGGACATGTATACGCACAAGGTACCAATCGTCGAGGGGAATTAGGTTTGGGATTCACTTCAGGCAAGTAACTAAGTAAGCCATAACTTATAACTTACTTTTCCAAGCAAATAAAGGATCAAATTGAAACGATTTCTGTGGGAATGAGTCATTCGGTGGTCAAATCCAAGCTTGGGCATGTCTATACTTGGGGAGACAACTGCTATAAACAAGTTACCCCTCAAAAGATTGAATTTATTCATACTCCTTTAGCAATCGAATCAAATTAAGAAGGAAAAATAAAAGTTTGCCAGGCAGTTGCAGGGGCAAGGGCAACTTTTTTGCTTACCGATAATTTACGAACAATAAGTCTTGGCACAAGTTCTAGTTTTCCTTCTCAAAAAGGCATTTTTAATGTTACTTTGGAACTACTAAAAGTAAACTAGACTTTATTCAGCAGACAAGCAGCTGTAAAAATTTGGCAGAGATTAAGATAAGCACTAGATGGATCAGATAACTGTCAATTTTAGTTGTTAATGCTATTGATATAAGTCGATGCAAAATAGGCACCAAACCCGATATTATCTTTAAATACGCAAAGATGATGGCTAAGGAGTGGATTGATGATACAGGTACTATTAAAATTAGTTAGTTTATCCTCAATATCACGAGTGGACTGACAATATTTTGCAACTCAGTGATCTAAGGAGGTTTAAATTTAGTAATGGAGGGACGAAGGGTAAAACTTCACCTGCTAAAGGTAAAAATGGAAAAAGTGGTAGTAAAAATGAGCTTGAAGAGTTGAGAGCATTGCAATAGCTACGAAAAACTTCAGGCGTATTCAAGAAAGCTGCAGCCGCGAAGATGTAAGAACTTTTGCAGCGATTAAATTCTATAGCATAAGTGTATTGGAGTGAATCAGATCATGAGTTGCATAGGTACATTCAGTAAAACTCTAAGATTCTAAAATGATAAAGATTATATTTATAGTTATTTTTGACGGATGAAATGATATAATTTTTACGAATCGATAGATTATAAAAAATATAAATGTGGTTCATTTAATTGCCACATGATGATAATTAATTGTCTATTAAGATAGTTATCTTTTTGTTTTAATAAATTTGATAATTATAAACAATTATTGCTCGAATAAGTTAAAATAGTGCTTGTGAAGAGATTTAGACAGTTTTATAAAGAGGATAATATAAAAGGAATATACAAGGAATCAATAGATAGAGAAATGAGCCAGGAACAACAAAAGGATAAGGATCATTCTCAGTTCGTAATATCCTTGTTATGTAGATCGCAGTATTAACAGCAAGAATAGCAGCTTTTATGAATTAAATGACAGAGTATTGCTTACAAAACCTTTAAAACGGACCATAAAAGAGACCATCCAAAAAGAAACAGCCCTCAGAATAATCATCTTCTTCGAATTTATAAAATGATATGACTAAAGGAGAATAATAACATAAGAGAAAATTTTATAAGGCTAGAAATCGCCTCCCCATTAATGCAGATAGCGAAAGACCCAAGGCGCCTACTTCCAGTTTCCTCATATATTATCATGAAAATAAACTAAAACTGGGGCAAAAATATGGATAGACTAATGTAAGCAAGCTCACTAAGCTAGCTTCTCAAGAATGGAGATCTCTTCCTTAATAATAGCGTCAAAAATACCTAAAAATGTCTTAATAATCGAAATATCGTTATCAAAAAGAGATGGAAATCTTCAAAACAAAGTATGCTGATTAAATCTAATAAGCCATGAAAAAAAGAAGAGCTGAATACAGAAATACCTGGATGACTAAGAAGAAAGCACTATTGGCAAAATAAAAATAAAAATAAGAGATGTTGTATGATAATTCTTCCTTATAGTTCAGTTAAAGATAAGAAGAGGAGTCATGATTTACCTGCTTTATAACGGAAAATTAATATAATTGACGTTGCATCAATAAAAATGAATGATTTTTATCAATATGCTCAATTCAGGCGATTTCTGATGGGTGATTCGTTAGGCTTATACTACATTTGTATTTGCGACTCTTCGTAGCTGATAACCGGTGGACAGTTATTAATGTTCCCTTTTAAAGTTAAAGATATTTTTTGTTTTTGCTTCTTTTATTAGAATTAATGTTCTCGATTATCACTTGATGCATTGTATGGCCGAATTTCTTTTTCAGGACTTAGCAAATTAGGTTCAGTTTGGCATATTTTCCTCTCAAATGGAGACTTTGTATTTTGAGTTACTTTTATCTTTTGCTTCCTCAGAGGGCTAGTAGATCGTTCTATGAAAACTTAAGTTTTTAAACGTGCTGATGGCTTCTCCACATTTTAATTTCGATCTGCAACGAAATATTTTTCTGATTGACAGCTTTATCTCTTTTTTTTTGATGAAGGTCTTAGTTGTATTGGAGGGCGAATTTTGGAAAATTCTTAATTTGACCATTGTTTCTACATTTTCAGTTCATAACCATTTCTTTCATTATCTCTATCTATAGCCTTTTATTTTTAGATTATATATTATCGTTCATCAATTTTTTTTGCGCGTCTGATCGGTTGCTGATGATTTAGAATTGTTATCTATTGACTTTATGAATTAAAGACTATTTTGGGAATCGGTGATACTTACTGATAAGTCCATCGACTTGAAGGGAGATTATAGAGATTGTTTGTTGGGTGTAAATCAGAGTTCAATTCACTCTTTCCTGTGTTTGCTGAACCAAAATAATTACCAGTATTGGATCTGGCAGATCTAGGAGTATTATGAGTCATATGTGAATAAGTTTAGTGTTTGATGAGGTCATTTAAGGAAGGTTTGCCATTTTCAATTTATGCCTTTAGATTTTTCATCAAGGGTTAATTAGTATGTGAATTGGTAAAGTAGAGGGGAATTTGTTTTAAAGTTTATTCTATGTTTGTATCATAGTCTGGTTGAATATTATAATTCTAATGCAGTTTACTTGGATTCAATAATTTGGATGATGTTGTTAAAAATTATAATTTTTATAACTTTTTTCTGGGTATTGGGGTTTAAATTAAATTTTATTGATTAATTTAAATATTTTTAAGAATAGGGGGGATACAACGAGAAGTTGTCTTCATATTGATGAGTAATTAGATGTTCTTAGGCTGTTCTGATAATTATGATTATTCATTCTTATTTAAGACTTGGATTTATAAAATTTCATTCTTTTTTGGAATTTTTTATTTATTTAAAAAATAGCAAAAAGGAAAAATTTGAATAGCTTCGGACACAAAAGGATTGTATGAAAATAATTAAAGTCTTTTGATTGGGGCACATTTCGCTAAATCAATCGTATTGTGAGCTTCGATATCATGGTAACCTGATAAATACATTTACTAATTACTGCTGATTTGAGAGTGTAGGTTCGAAGAATGGGTGAAGATGGAAGTAGCTAACTTAGGGGGAAGAGACTGTGATAGAGGAATTAATTTGGATAATTATAACGCCTTTAGTGATCTTGCCTTAGCTAGAGAAATTGGAGAAATTTGAGAGAAAATAGAGTCATTTTGTTTCTAATCTTATATTTAATGCGGTAGCAAGTTAAGCTGGCTAGTCTCCTTGAAATTGATAGAAAGACGATAAATTTCATTATTTTTAGACTGTTAATTCTCAACGATGGATTATTTGGCTTAAAGTTGTTCACTTTCATTTTTAATCTATAAATTATTAGCTGTTGAGTATTCTTAAAGATGCTGAATTTCCTCATTTTTAGGTTCATAATTGTTAATGATGGGATATTTGGCTTATGGATGCTCAATTGTTTCTTTTTTTATAAATAAATTATTTACTGCTAACTATTCTTAAACAGGATAGGTTTCATCATCTTTTGGCTTTTAATTCTCAATGATGAATTATATTGCTTGTGATGGCTCAATTTTCTCAATTTATTTTTCCTTTTAATTTTCAATTGTTAACTATTCCTAAAGAAGGTAAATTTCTTTATTTTTAGACTATTAATTCTAGACGATATATTATATGACTTCGGATTTCTAAATTCCTTCATCCTTAGGTTATTCATTCTCAATGATAGATTATTTGGCTTAGGATTGCTAAATTCTTTCATCTTTAGACAATTAATTCTCAGCAATGAATTATTTAACTTCGGATTGTTCATTTTTTGCCTCCACAATCTAGCCTGCTGACTATTCTTGAAAAAAGTAGTTTTATCCAATTTTTTCTTATTAAATATCAACTATGATCTCCTCTAATTATTTTTAAGTTTTCATGAATTAATTAATTTCCTTTTCTCTTTCCGTGATTTCAAAATGCTGCTCTTAATATTATTCTAATTAATGATTATTACTTTTAAATTCTTCCATTTAATGGCCTAATACATGATTCTCATTTGCCTCATCAATTGTTTTTAATATTTATATTCTTGTTATTGCATTTGCCAGATCTTCCTATTTTTATTTTACTTCATTTTCAGAGATGTTATTGGATTCTTCATTATATATTAATTATTCAAACAATTTATTGTCATTTTTACGAGGCAATTTTTATTCATACCGAGGATAAAATGACTTGAATATTTGAATATCCAGGACTGGAGCAGAGTATGAATACAATTAAGGTTTTTTTATTGGAGAAGATATCCCAATTATATGTTCATCCTCATCTTATTAATTTTCACTATGAATGCTTGAATTTTCGTTAATCTCATGACTGTGGCTAAGATCGTTTGCACTATTTTCTTAAAGCAGGCATTCCTCATCCAGAAGTTTTTGGAGAGCTTAAATTTATTAATCCCTCCTCTTTTTCATCGATTAATGATTTTTAATTAAAAGATCCGATATTTAATTCTATTCTCTTTTCTTGCCATTAACTATTTAATTTACACCATCTT
>Ga0302197_10004683_pt1 | contig 11933 bp, 9 predicted proteins | sample II_Bog_N2_1_FD_193526 | JGI IMG/M metagenome (GOLD analysis project Ga0302197, IMG submission 193526) | Peat permafrost microbial communities from Stordalen Mire near Abisko, Sweden - II_Bog_N2_1 | ecosystem: Environmental > Terrestrial > Soil > Wetlands > Peat | place: Sweden: Abisko, Stordalen...
ACTGGATAAACGCAGGCCCGGTCAATCCAAAATAACCACCCAGCGCAAGGAAAGCGATATGGTAAAAATTCTTTCAGGTGTATTTGAAGGAAAAACCACCGGTACCCCAATTGCCATGCTGATCCCAAATGAGGACCAGCGCTCAAAAGATTATACCCATAACGTAGATGTATTCCGCCCGTCACATGCGGATTACACCTACCAAACCAAATATGGCATCCGCGATCATCGTGGCGGAGGCCGCTCATCAGCCCGCGAAACCGCGGCACGTGTTGCAGCAGGCGCTTTAGCCAAACTGTTATTAAAAAGCCAGGGAATTGAGATTGTTGCCCACGTAAGCAGTGTAGGCAAAATCAATGCGCCAAACGTTGATATCAGCGATGTGAAGGAGTTTATTAACCAGCGCGAGGAAAACATCGTCCGCTGCGCCGACCCTGCCACAGCCGAAGAAATGATCGAATTTATCGATGGCATCCGCAAAGCAGGTGATACCGTTGGCGGCAAGATCAGCTGTTACGTTAAAAACTGCCCCGTTGGTTTAGGCGAACCTGTTTTTGATAAACTCCATGCTGAATTAGGTAAGGCCATGCTCAGCATTAACGCTGTACATGGTTTTGAATTTGGCTCCGGCTTTGCAGGCAGCGAAATGCTGGGATCAGAGCATAACGACATTTTTGTTAAAAACCATAACGGCGATATTACCACCATTACCAACTATTCAGGCGGCATACAAGGTGGTATCAGCAACGGTATGCCTATCGAGTTTAAAGTTGCCTTTAAACCCGTAGCCACCATTATGAAAAGCCAGGCCACCATCGACAGCGAAGGCAATGCCGCCGAAATATCCGGCAAAGGCCGCCATGACCCTTGTGTGGTACCGAGAGCCGTAGTTATTGTTGAAGCGATGGCTGCGCTGGTTTTAGCAGATCATTGGCTACGGAATCGCAACGCGATACTGAAATAGATCTGCAAATATGCAGATGTGCTTATGTGCAGATGCTTTGAATTGCACCTTATTAAATAATTATTCATCTGCATATTTGCATATACGCACATCTGCACATCAAAATTTTTTAATTATTCATCTGCATATTTGCACATACGCACATCTGCACATCAATAAGCCATGCTCACCTCACCCATCCAACTCTACAAAAAAGCTTACAGCGGCCTGTCGCTCAATAGCTGGTACTTGTGCCTGGTGATGCTGGTGAACCGCAGCGGCACCATGGTTATCCCCTTCATGACCATTTATTGCACTCGCCAATTACACTTTACCATCATACAGGCCGGTTACATTATGGGTTTGTTTGGTTTAGGCTCGATATTAGGCGCATTCCTGGGTGGTAAACTGACCGATAAAATAGGTTTTTATGATTTACAGATCGGCGCGCTCTTTAGTGGAGGCATTTTATTCATCGTTTTAGGCTTTCAGCATACCTTTATAACTCTGGGCGCGGGTGCGTTTGTACTCAGCCTATGTAATGAATCCTTCCGGCCGGCAAATTCAGCCGCTATAGCCTATTATAGTTCGCCGGAGAATAAAACCCGCTCCTATTCCCTGAACCGTTTGGCCATCAATTTGGGCTGGGCATTTGGTGGTGCGCTCGGCGGCTTTTTGGCATCATTCAATTACCATTTATTGTTTTGGGTAGATGGTTGTACCAATATGGTTGCGGCAGTAATATTATTAAGGTTGATACCCCGTTCAGGGATTTTAAAACCTAATAAAAACAAAGAGACAAAAGCCAACACTGCATCAGCCTATAAAGACACAACCTATTTAGTTTTTATCGGCTTGATCACGTTGTTTGCCATCTGCTTTTTCCAACTGTTCACTATGCAACCTTTGTTCTACAAAACAATATGGCAATTAAACGAACGTGTTATCGGCGCATTAATGGCATTGAATGGCATTTTAATCGTAGTAATAGAAATGATCCTCATCCACCAACTCGAAGGCCGCAGGCACCCGTTAAACTACATCAGTTTTGGAGTGGTATTGGTAGGCATTGGCTTTGTACTGCTAAATGTATTACCACACGGCATCCTATCAGGCTTGGCGGTTATTATCTTCATCACCCTTGGCGAAATTATGGCGATGCCATTCACCAATTCCTTCTGGATAGCCCGAACCACCGAAAATAACCGCGGCGAATACGCGGCATTATACAGCATGTCCTGGTCTGCAGCGCAAATTTTGGCACCTACATTAGGTAGTTTAATTATCGTCGGCGGTGGTTTTGCTTTATTATGGTGGATATTGGGTGGGGTTTGTTTGGTTGCGGCGATAGGATTTTCGGTACTTTATCAATACTTAAAAGCTACTAATAAGGGCAACCTTAATCTTTAAAATTCCCCTCTTGAGAGGGGGAGCGCCGGATTTGTGTAGTGGAGGGGTGTGTTTCTAAAAGCAGCTCGAAGAACACACCCCTCGCCCCTCTCAAGAGGGGAACCCCACGCGCGACTTTATGACTTTTACCGTTACCAACAACTGCCCCACATGCCTCATTGTATGCTCTGCACTATGAACCAGCAGCCCGATAACTGTAGAAGGCACTTTCGCCCTCCCAACTCCCCTAACCTCAGTCAAAATCGCTTCATCAGTCTCACTTAATTGCTTTAGAGCGATATCGACCTGCTGATTAAAATGCTCCAACAACTCGCTAACTTTAATATAGACATTCTTTCCTTCCGAAGCCAGATAATCCAACTGCTGCTGACCAAGTTGCTTACCCCGTGCATAAGTATATAACCTATCCAACACCCCGGCCATATGCTGCAAATGAAATCCCGGTGACGCCAGTCCCCCAGGCCTCTCCCACAGCAATTCCTCCGGGAAATCTGCCATTAGTTCGTTAATCTCTTCCCTCGCCTGTAGTAAAGCATGAGCAACAGGTTGCAACAATGCAGATATCCCTTCAAGCGGGCCGCGTAACCAAACTTCAGCTTTGTTGCTCATACTTATTTACTTTGCAATACAGCGCCCACCACATCATGGCTAAGCGTTTGTGGCGATGAATATACCTGCCTTACCCTATCGAGCGTGTTATCGCTCCATAAAAAGTTCGTCCACACCATAAAATAGGCCCATTCAGGTTGGGCGGCTAATACCGCTTGGTTGGGCAGCTCACCGGTTTCGGTAAGCGCCATTAGTTTGCCGTGGGCGAGTTCCTTCAGCTCGTTATAATCCTTTTGTTCGTAATCAAAGTGGTAAACATCGGCGCCTAAAATATCAACATAATTATCGCCTGGGTAATAGTCTTTATAACTATAAGCCTCATCCATCGGGATGTCTCTTATGCCATTCGCCCCAAAAACCCAAATCAAATTATTCAGGTGAAAATGGTTCGTATATCTGTCATACATCATCTTCCACAATTTAGCTATGCCGTTTTCACCTTTTTTATTCCCCCACCAAAACCAAACGCCGTTCATTTCGTGGTAAGGCCGCCATAATACGGGTACATGGGCATCCTGTAATTGTTTAAGGTAGCCTGCCACCACATCAATCTGCGCAAGCCAGCGTTTATTCAGTTCGGTATTAGGGGTAGTTAATTCCGTCCATTGCGCATCGGTAAACTTGCCTTGTATACTTTGTTTCCAGTCGAATGGTGGGTCATCGGTTGGCCTGCCTTGGTGCCACATCAGCGTAACAATATACCCATCATGCCATTTTTTTATCGCTTCATTCACCACATCCTGCCCGCGGTCGGTCTTCCAGTCCCAAATAAAATCCGATCCCCAAAGCGCGGGATATTTACCGGTTTTGGCGTAAACGCTGTCTGAATAGGTATTCAATTGTGTATTAAAATTATGCTGGCCCGAGATAATATATTTCCCCTTAACACTGTACAAAAAGGCGAGTAGCTTTTTTGCCTCTGCCGACGCGTTTTTATTTACAGGCTCGAAACCTTGCGCAGATGCTTTAAAAAGGGCAAACAGGCACAGCATTAATACAAAGTATTTTTTCATAATAAACAGATGTTGGCAGATATATTATACAGCAACGTAAAATTAAACTATTTTTATTTGTGGTATAGCAATTGCTATACACGCTAAAAAAATATTTGTAAGTAACATGACCACCTCTCACACTTTTATTAAACACAATATCCGTACTCTTTTTCTATTATCACTTTGCACCTTATTTATCAGCATCCAGGGCTGTAAAAAGAAACGCTCCGAACTGGCTAACCTGCTCTATAAAAAAACGCCAAACAAGGTATTTAAAAAGCTCGATCCTGATCAATTCGCCACTATTTTTCAGGCTGTGCTGGATAGCGAAAAAACTAAATTAAAATATCCGAAAGCCATCAAAAATTTTTATGACAGCCATGATTACGAACCTGTTTTCCTGTTAGCAAACCTTAAAAATAATGAACTGAATACGTTGGTTGATTATTATGATAAGGCCAACGACCAGGGTTTGGACTCCAATATGTTTCACCCGCAGCAAGTGCGTGCGCTGGTAGCTAAATTCTACAACACAAGGGCCATTAAAACAGTTGATGAGGCTTATCACGATATGGCCGAACTGGAATTGATGACTGCCAATTCACTAATCAATTACTCAAATGCCATACAATACGGCGTGGTCAACCCTAAAAACATTTATAGGCGTTACTTTACCGCGACCAGGCAAACCGACAGTACATCCATTAGCCAGGCGTTGAATGCAACAGATTTAAAGGTGTATCTGGATAGCATCCAGTCTAAAGATCCGCAATATATCGCGTTACAAAAAGCATTCGTAAGCAATACTGTTTTGCCGGGAATATCTGCTGAAGAAAGTAAACGTGTTTTGATGTTGAACCTTGAACGCTTGCGCTGGAAAAACAAACCGACTGAAAACAAATATGTCATCGTGAATATCCCTGATTTTCATTTGGATGTGATAGACAGCGGCAGATCTGTTTTAGGAATGAAGGTTTGCGTAGGCAAAGGCCGCAACTCCGACTACCAAAAAACACTGGTTAACTATGTAGATACCGACAAGGTAGACAACCCAGTACATGAAACGCCATTACTAAACAGCCTGATTTACGAGGCCGAAGTGAATCCGGTATGGAACATACCCGAAAGTATTGCTAACAAGGAAATTATTGTACAAGCAGCGAATGACCCTTATTACCTATCAAACAAAAACATCAATGTTTATAAAGACGGCAAAAAAGTTGATGATGTGGAATCAATAGATTGGGCGAACGTTGATAAATCAGATTATTCATTCCAACAACAACCGGGAGCTGATAACTCTTTGGGCAAAATAAAATTTCTGTTTAAGAATAAAAGCAGCGTTTATTTACACGATACTCCTGCACAATTACCATTTTCGCAAAGTATGCGCGCGGTTAGCCACGGTTGTGTAAGGCTGCAAAAACCACTGGATTTTGCCCACGAGCTTTTTGGCGACGGCCCCAAATACACCCTGATTGCCCAAGACATGGCAACCGATAAACCCGAACCTACAGAAATATCATTGCATAAAAAAGTACCGGTTTACATCACCTACATCACCTGCTGGGCCGATAGCACGGGCACACTGCAATACCGCAGGGATGTTTACGGTCAGGATATTATTTTGTATGCTAACTTGGTGAAAGCGCTGGGAGGAAGTATCAAGTAGTTAGTATCAAGTAGCAAGACAAAAAAATAATATAGCATAAAACAAAAATGCCGGGTTTTGCCCGGCATTTTGCATTAAAAAATCTTGCTACTTGATACTAACTAAAGCTTCGCTATTTTATTCCCGCCATTTTCAGTTGGGAAAGCATAATCAGCCGAAAGGTCTTCGTTTAAGTATTTAGAGTTGTAGTTGCTGTCGTTACCATTGATAAAGAAAACAGTTTTACCTTTTATGGTATTAATTACCTCCTCTGATACTTCAGGCGATACCGCAGGGCATCCCCAGCTACGGCCTAAACGACCTAATTGATTAATAGTGCTTTGGCTTACATAAGGGGCAGCATGTACCACAATTTCGCGGGCGCGGGCTGCATCGTTAAAACCGGCATCTAAACCATCCAAACGTAATGACCGGCCATGTTTACCTACATAAATATCATCAGCCAGGTAAAAACCTAAACTGCTTTGGTGCGATTCGTCTGTATTTGAAAAGCTGTTGGCAACATCGTCACCACTGCCTTGTCCGTGTGCTACCCAAGTGTTAATTAACAGGTGCTTTTCAACCAGGTCAATTATCCACATGCGCTTGTCATGGCTGGGCTTATTAAAATCAACCACTGTTAAAACACTGCTGAAAGGAGATATTTTTTGAGTTGATTTAAGGTTCATAAAGCCCGTTACCGCTTTTCTGAAAACCACCTCGTCTAAACCTGATGCCTGTAAATTTGCTGCCTGGTAAACTTCGTCAACATATTGTTCAAAAAGTTCTTTTGCCGATGCGGGCGCATGCTTAATAGCAGTCACTTTGTTTGTAGCGTTTACCGGTTTCCAACTGATAATGGTAATTGAAAATAGTAATGCCGCGCAGGTTATCCACCAAAAATTTTTCCTCATAAATCTAATTAGATATTAATAAAATCTGTTAAAATTAAACGGGAATAGGTTGATGACAGAGCGTTTATAATTGTGGTGATGATACAAATGTAAAAAAATTGCTTTTACAAAACATCACATCAATTTAATATTTGTTAAATAAATAACCCTATAATTAATAACCGGGGTGTTTATTTATACTTCTACGAGATAAAAATACTAATAGTTACTTATAATTACTTAATCCAGCTAATTTTTTCTTCCAGCGGGATAGTTCTTTTTCCTTCGGGATGTTGGTCGGCGTAGCCTAAATATAAAATTCCCATCACGGTATCTTCTTCGCCTAGCACTAAAAAATCTTTCATGGGCTGTTTAAGCGCCATTCCGCCTGTACCCCAGTACGATGCCATATTTAACGCGGATGCACCCAACAAAAGATTTTGAACAGCGCAGGCAGTTGCAGCCATCTCTTCAAAAGCAGGAATTTTTGGCAATTTACCACGTTTCATTATCGCGATGATCACATGCGAGGCTTTATCGCCTTGCTGACTTAGATTGGTAAAAACACCATCATTAAATTCATCAGCGGGTGTATTTTCTTTATACAAATTGGCATGCGCCAAACAAAACTCTGATGGGTTTTCATACACCACAAAACGCCATGGCTCTGTATAGCCATGCGTAGGCGCCCAATCAGCCAGCTCCAATATCGAAGCAATATGGCCATTAGGGATTTTATGGCCATTCATCATAAATGGTTTGATGGTGCGGCGGCTTTGTATGATGTTAGTTAGGGAGGTGAAATCGTTGGTATCCATAGAAATATTAAAAAAGTGCCCATTCAAGCGTCCACGCTTGGATGCGATCAATTTAAGCGTCCACGCTTAAATTATAAAAAACGTGATTTTAATCAAATAAGCGCGGACGCTTATTAAACAAAGTTCAAGCGTGAACGCTTGAACTGGCGGTATGTGTATTATAATGTCATTTCGACCGGAGGGAGAAATCTTTTGCGACTTGCAAAGCGAACTATACATGTTTTAGAAGATTTCTCCCTCCGGTCGAAATGACAATTTTTAACTAATATATCGCCGGAAACTTTACCGGATTAGCCTCGCTCATCATGCTGTAAACGGTATCGATCACATCATCAAGCGATGGTTTGGTAAAATAATCACCATCCGAGCCATAAGGCGGGCGGTGTTCTTTTGCCGTTAACGTGCGTGGTTGCGCGTCAAGTGCATAATAACCACCTTGTGCTTCCAATATCCGTTGGATAATATATGCCGAAGCTGCTCCTGGTATATCCTCATCAATAACAAGTAGCTTGTTGGTTTTCTTTAAAGATGTACCGCATAAATTGTCGGTATCAAAAGGATATAAGGTTTGCGGATCGATCACCTCGATATTGATGCCCATTTTAGCCAGTTCAGGTACAGCTTCCATCACAATACGTAAGGTTGAACCGTATGAAACCACGGTGATATCGCTGCCTTCATTTAATATTTCGGCCTTGCCCAATGGCACGGTAAACTCGCCAACGTTGGCAGGCAATTTCTCTTTTAGTCGGTAACCGTTAAGGCATTCAATCACCAATGCAGGTTCATCGCCCCGCAATAGGGTATTGTACATTCCTGCGGCCTGCGTCATATCGCGCGGAACACAAATGTGTAAACCACGCATCGCGCTCAAAATCATTCCCATTGGCGATCCTGAGTGCCAGACACCTTCCAGTCTATGCCCGCGGGTGCGGATAATAACCGGCGCTTTTTGGCCACCCATAGTGCGGTAACTTAAGCTGGTTAAATCATCGCAGATAATGGTCATGGCATAGATTAGGTAATCCAGGTATTGAATTTCGGCAATTGGCCTTAAGCCACGCATGGCAATACCCATCCCCTGCCCGATGATTGAAGTTTCGCGGATCCCGGTATCGGTTATCCTAATATCGCCGTATTTGCTTTGTAAACCGGCAAATCCTTGGTTAACATCACCTATAGCGCCCAAATCCTCGCCGAAAGCTACAATTCTTTTATCCCGATCAAAATTGGCATCAAAGCAAGCATTTAATACTTCCCGACCGTCAACTACCTTAGCATCATCTTCATATTTGGCGTTAATAACCGGCACTTTTAGGGGCGAATCTACAGTATTAGAGAAAAGCTTGGTATTATAACGTGCATTATTCTTGTTTTTTTCATCCTTAAGCCATACCTGCAATGCCCTGCGTTCAGCAGTATCCTCATTTACGGTTAAACGCAATGCTTGGCGTGCCGCCGATACTATATCTTTCCTTCCAGGATCAACACAACCGCGCAACTCTAACGCGATCTCCATTAATTCATCGCGATGAATAGATACATCCGCCAAAGCTTCAAGGTCTTTAGCAGTTTCATTTAATTCGTTGGTTATAATATCTAAAAGTTCGTTCCAGGCTTCACGTTGGCAGTCACGTACATATTTTTTGGCCTCCGCTTCAATCTGATCAAGGTCTTCAGGACTGGCAATAGCAGTGGCTATCATCCATTCGCGCATCTTTACCAAACAGTCGTGGTCGTTTTCCCAACTCAGGCGTTCTTTAGATTTATAACGCTCATGTGATCCTGATGTGGAATGGCCCTGTGGCTGGGTCATTTCAGTAACGTGTATCAGTACCGGCACATGCTCTTCGCGGCAAAGCGATATGGCACGTTCATAGGTTTCGCAAAGCGCTACATAATCCCATCCACGCACTTTAAATATCTCAAAACCGTTAGTACCCTCCTCACGTTGAAAACCTTTTAATATTTCGGATATATCTTCCTTGGTAGTTTGCAGGCTTGCAGGTACGGATATGGCGTAAGCATCATCCCAAATGGAAATAGCCATAGGCACCTGTAATACGCCGGCGGCATTAAAGGTCTCAAAAAAAGCACCTTCGGATGTTGAGCCGTTACCTATTGTGCCAAAGGCAACTTCATTACCATTAACTGAGAAGTTATCCAGGTACGATAATTCTTTATTTTGGCGATATAACTTTGAGGCATAGGCCAAGCCCAACAAACGTGGTATAGCCCCGGCTGTAGTTGAAATATCAGAGGCGCAATTCATGGTTTCAACCTGGTTCATCCAATTGCCATCGGTATCTAAAAAGCGCGTGGCGTAGTGGCAGTTCATTTGCCTGCCGCCTGATGCTGGTTCCTTTTCAATATCCGGATTGGCATAAAGCTGAGCAAAAAACTCTTTCAGGTTGCTCATTCCTGTAGCGAACATAAAGGTTTGGTCGCGGTAATAGCCTGAGCGCCAGTCCCCATTACGGAAAGCTTTAGCCATTGCCAATTGTGCAACTTCCTTTCCATCACCAAAAATTCCAAACTTGGCCTTACCGGTAAGTACCTCGCGGCGGCCCAATATACTGGCCTGGCGACTCTCATACCCAATGCGATAATCATTGATGACGATCTTCTTAAAATCATCAAAACTCAGATCAGCAACATTAAAGGTACCGGCAACTTGAATTGCAGTTTCGGGCATATCTTATTTGTTTAAGCGGTAAAATTATGAAATTCTATTTTGTAATTGGTATACTCTGCATCCAAAACGTTCAGTTTTTATAATAGTTTTTTTATTACACTAAACCTTTTATATTTGTTGTAATCAAACACGTAGTATGAAAAAGATATTATTAATATGCGCGGTAATTATAGGCTTTGCCTCTATAGCAAAAGCACAGGATGACCAAAAACCTGAGTTTAAATTTAATGAAGAAAAGCATGATTTTGGTAAAATACCACAAGGTACACCTGTAACTACTGTTTTTGAATTTACTAACATTGGTAAGGAACCGCTTATTTTGGCTGACGTTAGGCCTACATGTGGTTGCACCATTGCTGATTACACCAAAACACCTGTTAAAGCCGGTGATAAAGGCTTAATTAAGATTACTTATAACGCTGCAGCGGCTTATCCGTTCAATAAAACAATTGTTGTTACCTCGAATGCTAAAACACCACAAAAATTTTTAGTAATTGTGGGTGAGGTTGTTGCAAAAACTGCTCCTGCACCCGCGGCAGGTACCACCACAGGGACCAGCAATTAATAGAATTTATTAAATATATTTGCAGAGCCCCGATAAAACGGGGCTTTTGCCGTTTATACAGGCATACATTTTAACTGAAGTAATTATTATTTTGATTTTGCACAATGCCAAAAATTTCTGACAAAGGGCAGCGTATGCCCGCATCCCCTATTCGTAAACTTACGCCATTTGCTGATAAAGCTAAGTTGGACGGCAAAAAAGTTTATCACTTAAACATTGGCCAGCCTGATATTGAAACCCCGGCAGGCATGCTTGATGCAATAAAAAATATCGATTTTAAAGTTTGGGCCTATACCCCATCCGAAGGTACTTTGGCGTATCGTACCAAACTTACCGAGTACTATAATAAGTTAGGTTACGGCATCACTCCAGACGATATATTGGTAACAGCAGGTGGATCGGAAGCGATAACCATCGCGATGATGAGCTGCCTGGATGCGGGTGACGAGATCATTATTCCAGAGCCGTTTTATGCTAACTATAATGGTTTCGCCAGCGAGTGTGATATTGTGGTTAAACCGATACTATCGTATATAGATAATGGTTTTGCATTACCGCCAATCGCCGAGTTTGAGAAACTCATTACACCAAAAACTAAGGCTATATTTATTTGCAGCCCGAATAACCCTACCGGTTATTTATACTCCAAAGCTGAATTAGAAGAGCTTAAAAAACTGGTTCTAAAATACGATCTGTATTTATTTTCGGACGAAGCGTACCGCGAGTTTTGCTATGATGGTAATGAATTTACCTCGCCGATGTTTTTGGATGGCTTGGAAGAAAATGTGATCGTGATGGATACCGTGAGTAAGCGTTACAGCGCATGCGGTGCCCGTTTAGGTTGCCTTATCACCAAAAACAAAGCAGTGTGGACGGCAGGATTAAAATTCGCGCAGGCGCGATTAAGCCCGGGTATGGTGGAACAGATTGCAGGCGCGGCCGCGGTTGATACCCCAGATGAATATTTTGAAGCAGTAAATAAAGAATATACCGCCCGCCGTAATACCATTGTAAGCGCTTTAAATAAAATGAATGGCGTTTACTGCCCTAACCCGGGCGGCGCTTTTTATGTAGTGGCGCAATTACCTATTGATAACGCCGACAAGTTTTGCCAATGGATGCTGGAGAGCTTTAGCTATAATAACCAAACGGTTATGATGGCGCCAGCTACCGGATTTTACAGTACCGAAGGTGCAGGCTTGAATGAAGTAAGAATGGCATACGTTTTGAATGCAGATGATATACAGAACGCGATGATCTGTTTAGAAAAAGCATTGGAAGAATATCCGGGAAGAACGGTTGTTGCGTTATAGTTGAAGGTGGAAAGTTTAAAGTTAAAAGTAGGATGGTAGTG
>Ga0302197_10004684_pt1 | contig 11932 bp, 10 predicted proteins | sample II_Bog_N2_1_FD_193526 | JGI IMG/M metagenome (GOLD analysis project Ga0302197, IMG submission 193526) | Peat permafrost microbial communities from Stordalen Mire near Abisko, Sweden - II_Bog_N2_1 | ecosystem: Environmental > Terrestrial > Soil > Wetlands > Peat | place: Sweden: Abisko...
TCTAGGAGTGTGTCGGGCATAAATTAGGTGACGGCGGCAACAGCGCGGGTGGCAGATTCTGTTTTAGTTTTTCCCTATGGGGCAAAATTTCTTTCCTGACACGGTCAACCAGACGCTGCTGTTTCCACCTTCTCTTCACGACTGGCTTCCAGAGACGCACTTGGCGCGTTTTTTGGTTGATGTGGTTTCTGCGCTTGATCTGGATACGATCTATGGCTCGTATCGCGAGAAGGATGGTCGCGGTCAGGCGGCCTATGCGCCAGAGATGATGGTCCGTCTGCTTCTGTACGGCTATGCGACCGGCGTCTACAGTTCGCGCAAGATTCAGACGCGCACCTTTGAGGACGTGGCCTTTCGTTTTCTATCCGGCGACCAGCACCCCGACCACACCACCATCGCCGAGTTCCGCAAACGTCATTTAGAGGCGCTGTCGGGGCTGTTCACCCAGGCTCTACTGCTGTGTTCCGAAGCAGGGCTGGTGAAGCTGGGCCATGTGGCTATCGACGGCACCAAGATCAAGGCGAACGCCAGCAAGCACAAGGCGATGAGCTACAAGCGCATGAACGAGACCGAGGCGCGCCTGAAGTCTGAGATCGATGCGTTGCTGGCCGCTGCTGAAAAGACCGATGCCGAAGAGGACGCGCTGCACGGCAAGGATCGGCACGGCGACGAACTGCCTGCCGAGTTGCAGCGGCGGACGAGCCGGTTGCGGAAGATCCAGGAAGCCAAGTCGGCTTTGGAAGAAAAAGCAAAAGAAGAGGCTGCACGGCAACGCGCCGAGGTGGAGCAGAAACTGGCCGAACGGGAAGAAGGAGAAAAGCGCACCGGCAAGAAGAAGCGTGGCCGCAAGCCCCAACTGCCCGATCCCGAGCAGGCCAGTCCAGACGACACGGCGCAGCGCAACTTCGTCGATCCGGAGAGCCGGATCATGCCGGATGGCGCCAACAAGGGCAGTTTCGTGCAAGGTTACAACGCACAGATCGCCGTCGACTCCGAATCGCAGGTGATCGTGGCCGCTGAGGTTACGCAGGAGACGAACGACAAAAAGCAGTTACTGCCGATGATTGTGCAGATAGCGATAAATCTTGAACAGAAGCCGGAGAAGGTCAGTGCCGACACAGGCTACTTCAGCGAAGCGAATGTGACCGACGAGTCTGTAAAAGACGTTGACCTGTATATTGCGACGGGCCGTGACAAGCATGGCGAAGTAATGGATACGAGCAGCGATCCGCCGCGTGCTGACGCGTCGCCGAAAGAGGCGATGCGGGAAAAGTTGCGAACCGCAGCCGGACGCACTGTATACAAAAAGCGCAAGGCGATCGTCGAGCCGGTCTTCGGACAGATCAAGGAACAGCGCGGTTTTCGCCGCTTCAGCCTGCGTGGTAAACAGAATGTCAGCCGCGAGTGGAAGCTGGTGTGCGCGGTCAGCAACCTGCTGAAACTGTTCCGGGCCGGTTGGGTTCCGGAAATGGCATAGTGCGGCGAAAAAGGGGGGCCGTTTTACCCGAATCGGCTCGGAAAGCTTGTGAAAAGCTACCACCAGGATTACTGTCTGCGCGCCACAGTTCGAAGACCACCTCGCAAACTGCCGGATAGGTCAGAGTAAAATCGCTATGCCCGACACACTCCTAGGCCACGAATGGAATCAGAATCGTATCCACGCGCGGCGACTCGCAGCGGTCACGGCATAAGACTGGGCTGGCCCGCAACCAGCCACAAAAATGCCCCGGTTCTGACGCCGGGGCATTGAATGCGGATAGCGTGAGCCTATTGGCCAGCCAGTCTATGCAGTCCAGTCAGGCTCTCTTCGTGCTTGGTAAAGACGATGTAGATCTTCGTGTCGGCCGGGACCGAGACGATGATCCTGCTGGTCGCGTTCAAGCTCATCAGTTCGGAGTCGCCCGCGTTGCCCACGTTCTCCGCCACTCTTTGGCGCAGTAGGTCGCCCTCAGAGAACGCCGCGCCGGAGTTGTTGCCAACCAGCATCGCGGCCAGTGAACCAACGCCCGACGCGGCCTTGATCAGGAAGTTCTTGCCGGTGTTCTTTCCGTACACGGTTCCCTTGATCGGCCCAAGATCAAGCCCCGCGCCGATGGCCTCGATCTTCTCTCTCTGCCCATCCAGCAACTCGATCTCATCGAACTTCACACCGACGAATCCTGACCGGTCCGCCTGCTGTAACTGCCCGTAGACACGCGCGCCGGCGGGCACAACGATGCGGTCACCAATCGCATAGGTGTACTCGACCACGGCCACAACCGGAGCCAGCACCGCGCTCGAAATCTGCGTCTCCAACTTAGCTTCGATCCGCGAACCTGGCGTCATCTCCAGCACCGGCCCCGTATCCACCGGCACGTGAGTTACAGCGCCCGCAGGCTGCGACTGCGCAGGCGCACGCACAAACACCAGCGATGCTTCCTTCAAAGCATTCTGCGTCTGTTGCGCCTGAACCGGCGACGCGTGGCCGGCTTCGCCATACGGCTGCGGTTCCTCCCACTTCTGTTGGGTGTCGGAGAACGATGGAATGGCACCCAATGTGTTTGCGCCCGCCGCGCTCCCAGCATGTGGCCTCGCAAGCAATGCAGCGCCCGAGTTATCGCCCGCGCCCGGTGCCGGAGTGCTGGTCCGCTTGATGTCGCCCGGATGCACCTGCCCGGAGGTATTCTCCTGAGCGTTGGTCTGAACGGTCTCCATCAAGGGCGTGACGCTCCCCTTAGGCTGGCTTGCTGTTTGCTGCTGTGTGGGATTGCCTGGCTGCTTCTCGGCCGTCTTCTTCGTCGCAGGCGAGTGATGGACCAGGCTCGTCAAGGCAAAGAAAAGCACGGCAGCCAGCAAGCCGCCACCAAGCACAATCAGCTTTCTCTTCTCGATGCCGGACTTGCCGTCGCTGCCTTCTCTTGTCGCATGGCCCACGTGTTGTTGCGCATCCGCACGGTCTTCAGCCAGTGCAGGCTCCGTCGGAAGCGGAGGCTGCGGACGCGGCGCTTCCACAGAATCCTCATTGTCAAACTGGGCTATCCTCGATCCATTGTTCTCATTGCTGTTCATGGCATCTCCTTTTTCTGGGTCGGGTCCTACCGTGCTCCGCCGGCGATGGGTGGCGTAAAAGGCAGACGGACAAGTATCGGCCGGTCCACCTGGTCGGCCTGCGCAATCTGGAGGTAAAGCTTCTCCGTCGATTGCTTGAAGTTCGGGCGATCGAAGACGATGACTCCATCCGCACGCGCGCCAGCCTCAATCCTTGTCGTGCTCAGCCTGTACTCGCGCATCAATAGCTGGTCGGCAGTCAGACTCTTGCCTTCCTTCTTTTTCTTCTTCACCGCACGTCCGCTGATCTGAATCTGCGGCGGCACAACCTCCACGGGCTGAGCCGATGAATTGAGGATCGAGAAAGAAATGACCGTCTGATTGCTCCATTGGCGTATGTCGCCGAGCGAAGTTTCAATCTGCTTGCCTTCCCATTTCGTCCAACCCGGCACATTGACGCGCATCTGCAACTCATACTCTTCGTCAATAGCAGAGAGCGGTTTCGCTGCGGCGGAAATGCGTGGCGGCGCAGAGTACGACGCGATGCCTGTGGGTTCAACTCTCGTATGCTCCGCGCCTGCACTGCCAGCGATCAGGAAACTCCTGGATGTGCGGTACTCAACCAAGAAGTCAACCGGCAGCGCAGACCCGCTTGCGCCAACTTCATCGCTGATCAACTCCAGCGTCACATGCAGGCCGGATTTCGTCGCGATCAATAGGTTTGATTCAGCGGCCTCTTTCGTGATGGGCTTCACGTACACATACTCCGGCTCGCCCTCGTTGTGCTCCGCTTTGAAGGAACCGGGACTGCCAAGAATCACCGACGTGATCTCCTCCGGCATATGGATCGTCGACTCGAACTCTGGTCGCAGGTGCAACGTGATAACCTCCGACGGGTTAATGGTGATCGTCGCAACGCGCGGCTTGACGGCGTTATCGGCAGCGAACAAACGCAGTGGAAGCAGCACTGCGAAAGGGAAAAACCAGCGAAGTCTCATTTCGAGTTACCTCCTGTGCAATGAATTTGCAGCGAGCTTGCGCGCCACATAATGACGTCGAACCGATTCGACGTAAGCTATGACATCCGGGTTGTTGTAGTCGAGTTGCCGCTTGCCGACCCATCGATCGCCTGCATAATAGGCTGCGGCCACAAGCCTCAGATCGCCGTGAAACTCCCACATCAGCGTGGTCAAATAGCGCGTACCAGCCGCAATGTTCTGCTCTGGGTCGAAGGGCTGGTATGCGCCAAAGCGCCGCGCAGTCGTTGGCATCAGTTGCATCAAGCCGAGAGCGCCCTTGCTGGAGACAGCACGCGGATTCCAACGCGACTCGACATCAATGAATGCAGCAACCAACTCCGCAGGCACGCCGTAATGGCTGGCGTAGTGCTGCACGCAGTTCTCCGCAAGAGCTGTGTTTGCCTGCGCCCAGCCAGCAATTGGAGCAAACAGAAAGAGCGCAAGAAACCATTTCATAACGCCGCGCCTCCTGAAGGATCGAGATCCTGCGCATACCGCGCCCCATCGACCAGCAAACTCTTGAAACCCTCGCGCAGCAGCAAATGGCGACGATCCTTTTCCGTCTTGGCCAGGAAGGGAAGCAGTATATCCCGTTGCTCTTCCGTCACATGATCGCTGCCCATCAACCGCAGCGCATTAGCGAAGTCGATCATCTCCGAGACCGATGGTGGCTTCTCCAGCGAATAATTTCTGAACGAGCGTGCAATGCCGGCGATCTCCCGGTGAAACTCTACGCCCGCCCCTGGTGTACGGCTGGCGATGATCTCCGCCTCGCGCTCCGGCGTCGGGTGCTCGACCCGCACATACAAACTGCGTCGGCGGATCGGGTCGCCCAGCCGCCGCTCCTCATTGCTGGTGAGCACCACAAACGGAATGCTCTTGGCCTCAACCGTCCCAAACTCAGGAATTGAGAGCTGCCACGCGGAAAGAATCTCCAGCAACAGAGCCTCAAATCCTTCATCCACCTTGTCGAGCTCGTCGATCAGCAACACACATGGCTTCTCGCATTCGAGCGCCCGCATCAGTGGTCCAGGCCGAAAGAAATCGCGTCCCTTGAGGTTCGCCTGCAACTCCCGCCAACTCCCGCTGTCTCCGTTCCCCTTCGAGAACTCCATGTAAAGCCGCTGGAGGCTCTCGTCGAAGCGCCCGATGGCCTTGTCCTCAGTAACGCCGCGGTAGCATTGCAGCCGCTCGATATGCGTCCCGGCCGCCTGCGCAACCGAAACCGCGAGCTGCGTCTTGCCGCTCCCCGCAGGTCCTTCGAGCAACAGCGGCTTCTGCAACTTCGCGGCCAGGAAGACAACCTGGGTCATCACGGAGTCAATGAAGTAGCCCGTTGCCGCGATCTTGCTGGCAAGTTCCTCAAGCGAATCGAACATCCTCAGTCCTCTCCTACGGTCAACTGAATGACCACCCCGTCTGAGGCCGGCGGCCTCGAACGAAAAGAGGATGTGTCCATATCTAAATTCGGTCAAATCCGATGTTGTCTAAGAATATATTTCTCGATTTCTGATTTTTTCTGCCAATTTGACCGAGGTGGCAAAGAAGGACATGATGCCTGAGTTCGAGACCAATGAAGACCGTGCGGTCCGGTAATGGAGGGACGTATGACATATCCGGGGACATCATTGAATTTTGGGCAACAAGCACCATCGAGAATGTCTGAGGCGGCGAATTCGGCAACCGGTCTCTTTGAAGATCTGCTTGGGCTCCACGAAGCTGCGTGTTTGCTCGGGATGCACTGGAAGACGCTCGAAGGAATGGCCCGATCCCGAAAGATTCCGGCCTTTAAGGTCGGAAAGCGGTGGAGGTTCCGCGTCAGTTCGCTGAATATCTGGCTGGAGAATGGATTAAACTCAAATTCAACCAACCGCGTTGCTCTGACTGGACAGGAGTGATTTCCTTGAAGTTCAGACGGCAACGATTTCAGCGAGGCACCCTGCGCAAGATTGCGCGGGCTGACAATCAATGGGCCTGGGAGTACCGTTACCAGGACCCCATAACCGGCAAACGAAAATCAATGTTTCTAGGCACAGACAGGTTTCCCACGCAGGTCGCAGTCGAGCGGCATCTGGAGGCCTTTGTGCTCAAACTCAACTCGGAAAATCCAACCCAGGCCATTCTGGAGCCAAGCTTCAACGCCGTACTGGATCGTTTTGTCGAGGAGGAGAAACTGCTTGAGATCAAGCAACTTCGCCCCGGAGATCGAAGCGGCCTCGACGGGGAACTGAGCTACTCGACTGCCAGTTCGTATCTGAGCGTTATCAAGCAGCTTCGTGAGAAGTGGGGTGGCACCCGTATCACGCGGATCAAGCCTCTTCAGGTCCAGGAATGGCTAAAGAAAATGGATGCCGCGCCGAAGACCAAAGGTCACGTCAAGGCTCTCATGCATCGGTTATTTGAGAAAGCCATGTTGTGGGAGATGGTCGAGTGGCAGCGGAATCCAATGCAACTGGTTGAGATCAAAGGGATCAGTAAACGCCAAAAGAAGCCAATCGTCCTCACCGTCGAGCAGTTTTACCAAATCCTCGAACTGCTGCCGCAGCCCTACCGAACGATGGTGGTGGTGGCGCAGTGCACCGGCCTCCGGGCCGAAGAGGTGCTGGCGCTTGAATGGCAGGACATCGACTTCGAGAACTTGAGCATGAGAGTGGTCCGGGCAGTCGTCCACGGTCGGGTGAAGATCGTAAAGACGGAATACTCGGAGGACGATCTTCCTCTCGATCCCGACTTCGCGGCGATCCTCCTGGATTGGAAGTACAAGTCCGAAGAGGATGCTTGGACGGCTCTGGCGGCGAAAAGAACCCCATTTATGGGGTCAGAGCTGGTCTTCACCAGCCCGGTCACCTGGCGTCACTACCACACGGCCCCAGCTCAGCAGGACTATATTCGTCCGGCTGGATGCTGTCTGGTGGAATGTCCCTCGTGCGGGGCTGGTATCGGCGTTTGGTGCTGGCAAGACAGCCTGACTCCGAACGGCAAGCGGCTCCCGATACACGAGGAGCGGTGGGCGGCAGCCGGCAAGTATAACGGGGTTGGATGGCACACATTCCGCCACACTTACCGGTCGTGGCTGGATGACAGCGGAGCGCCCATGGGAGTGCAACAGAAGCTGATGCGGCACGCCCAGATCTCAACAACGATGAATGTGTACGGAAACGCTTTGATGACGGCCAAGCGTGAGGCCAACAGCAAGGTGGTCAGGATGGCACTGAGGAGCGCATAGCCCTGCAAAGTGCCCTGCAACACACCAGAAACCCCTCGCCATTTTGAGAGGTGCTGTTATTTGGGGTTAATTGGGGTTGGCCAATCGGCTAAATGGTTGCGGGGGCTGGATTTGAACCAGCGACCTTTGGGTTATGAGCCCAACGAGCTACCGGGCTGCTCCACCCCGCAATACCAGTTTAGCAACTGACCTCACGGGGGTCAAATAGTATCTTGGTCAGGCGGTTGGAGCCGGGTGTCGCCCGCATCCGGTACACTGACGGAAATCCTGTAACGCAGGCGAGGAACCCCGCGGATGTCCCATCTATATGTTGCCGTTCTGGCTGTGATTGTCGTTGTGCTGCTCTCTGTGGCGCTCTATCGCACTTCCCAGGTGAAGACCAAGGCCGACTATCTGGTTGCAGGCCGCTCGCTGCCGGCCGTCGTGCTGGTGCTCACGCTGCTGAGTTCATGGATCGGCGGCGGCTCGCTCTTTGGAGGAGCCGCAAACGCCTATCAGAACGGCTTTGCCGCGTTGTGGCAGCCGGCCGGAGGCTGGCTGGCTCTGCTGCTCATCTACTTTATCGCGCCCCGCGCGCGCAAATTCGCGCAATTCACACTGCCCGATCTGCTGGAAGTCCGCTACAACCAGACGGCGCGGGTGCTGGGCACCATTGCCATTCTTTTTGCCTACGTGGGAATCGCCAGCTACCAGTTCACTGGCGGCGGCAACGTGCTGCACTTGATCTTTCCCGATGTGCTGACGCCGGTGATGGGCACTTATATCATTGCCGCATTCGTTATCTTCACCACGGCGCTGGCCGGAATGTCTTCCGTGGCCTACATGGATATGGTGATCGGCTCGCTGGTCACCACGATCTGCCTCATCGCCGCGCCCATGCTCTACTTCAAAGCGGGCGGCTGGGTTGGGCTGCATCACGCGCTTCCGCCGGAGTATTTCCAGGTGCTTGGCAATTACCGCATGAGTCCCGACCACGTGCTGCAGCCCGTAGGCTTCGGTGTGATTCGCGGACTCGAATTTCTGGTGCCCACCATGCTGCTGCTGCTGGGCAACCAGGTGATGTATCAGAAGTTTTTCTCTGCCAAGACGCAGCGGGATGCGCGCCTCTCGGTGGTGGGCTGGTTCTTTGGCGCAATCCTGCTGGAGACGCTGATCGTCTGCATCGCAGTCTTTGGTACGGCTCTCTACCACTCGAACGGCGAGCTGGCCAAGCTGCCTCACGAGATTATTCCCTACACGGCGCGGCACGGGCTACCCGCATTGATGGGCGCGTTGCTGCTGGGCGCGGTTTTCGCGCAAGTGATGTCGGCCGCCTCGAACTACTTGTTTTCGCCGGCCACCAATCTGGTCAACGACGTTTTCTCGCGTTACATTTCGCCAGGAGCGTCGAACAAGCGCGTGCTGATCGTCTCGCGGCTGGCCGTGGTGCTGTTGGGCTGCTGGGCGCTCTACCAGTCGCTCCACGCAGCGAGCGTGATTCACACCATGCTGTGGGCTTACACCGTCTACGCCGCTTCGCTGACGCCGGTGGTGCTCGCGGCCTTCTTCTCCAAGCGGGTAACGGCGTGGGGCGCGGTTTCTGCCATCGGCGCGGGGACGCTGATTACCGTGGTATGGGACATTCAGGCGGTAAAGAACTGCTTTCCGCGCGTTCTGGCTGATCGCGACGCCATCTTCCTGGCGCTTCCCGCAGCCGTCGCTGCCATGATCGTGGTGAGCTTCTTCACGCCGAAGCCAACAGAGGAGCAACTGGCGCAGTTCTCGGATTAGCCGCTTTTTCGACTGCACAATCAGCCGCCATCAATTGCTTTGAGCTCACACCCAAAGCAGCGGTTGGCGAATGGGAAAGTTGCGGATGACCTCTTTGTCCACTGGGTCCGGATTCAGAGTCTTCCAGAGATCAATGTATCTCTGCTCGTGAAAGGCGATGCCCGAGAAGAGCAGGCCCGGTGAACGGACAGGCAGAGAGTCGAAGTGCTCAACGTCCTTCGGCCACTTCCACTCGCCCTTGTCTTTGAGATACGGGTAGAGAAACTCGGCTGCTTTCCGCAGCCCGCGTCCGTCCGCATCCTGAAAGGCCGGCGGATCGGGAGTTAGCCCCTTGAGTGATTGGCAGAGAGCCGCCATTACATCGAAGTTGAAGATGGAATAGCTGTATGGCTTGGTTCGCGCCAACTCCTTGGGGAACGAGCCGTCCGTGGCCAACTGACCCGGCAGGAGTATCTTTCTGTAGCGGCGATACACGTCATTTCGGACTGTCTCGTTACCGGCGAGGCGCGCAAACTCCGCGGCCTGCAACGCCCAGCACATGGCGTGGTTATTCAGCGTGTCGCGTTCCGCTGTGCCCCGGTCACTGTTGCAGAGCCAATCAAGATAACTGCCGAACCAGCCTTTGACCACATCGGCGTCCTGCGGAGTGAGCATGTGCGGGGCGAGAAAACTCGCGGCCCTCGCCACTTCGACCAGGTGAAGGGTGTCGATAATGCCGTAAGAACGCCCCGTTGAGCGCCCTTGAACTGCCTGGGCAAATTCAAGGTTCGGATTCATGCGCGTTTCAGGAGTTACAAACCATGCGCGCAGGTGATCGCAGGCGCGCTTTCCATAGCGGCTATCGCCAGTGAGAACCCAGGCAGCCGTCAGAGCGGGCATCCGAAGCGAGAGCGCCACCATCGCCCTGCGGTGCTCGTCGAAGTTCTCCGGATTGCTCTGGCCATCGCGATTGATATACGGCCCGTTTGGATCTTTTGGGTTCGGCCAGAAATAGTCCGCCTGGGAATAGAAGTCGTGCAATCCGCCTGCGCTGCGCTTTGCCGGAAAGGCGGTAATCGTCAAAGGGCTCTCTGAGACATACTTCGCCGCAGCGTGAAGTATCCGCTCGCGGTCCGCTTCGGCAACCAGTCGAAACGCATCCGAATGAGCTGACTGGCCCCAGGCCGCGCCGGTTGCGGCTACGAATCCAGCCGCTGCCGCAGCTCTCATAAATTCTCTTCTGTCGAGTTCCGTCGAGAAGCGCATCGATCTCTCCAAGTACTCAGTTTGCGCATTGCAGACGCAACTCGGGCACCTGAGCCTGTGCGTTCCTTGCGACTTTATCCAAAGTAATCTCTCCCGGCAAGCAGTGGCAAGCTGTGGGCGTTTCCGCTTAGCCCCGCGCAGATTTACCCGAAAAAAGTTAGCTGATTGACTGAACTGGGCTTACACTGGCGGTGTAAATCCCGTGAAGCCATGCCCGTTGCCCAGTTGACTCTGGAGATTCGGATCGAACACGCCCAGTCGCTCAAGGACCGGCGGCAGGTGGTGCGCTCGCTCAAGGACCAACTGAAGCAGGGGTTCAATATCTCAGTGGCCGAGCTGGACGAGGCGGTGACATGGCAATCGGCCACGCTCGGCATTGTCGCCATCTCGCGCTCCCGCGATTATCTGCACGGACTTATTGAAGAGGTGGAGCGCGCCGCGCTGCGCATGACCAACGAACTGGGCGCGGAGCTGGCCGACACCTTTTGGGAATACATCGAAAACTGACGAATGAAATTTTGGGTTCCGCTTTAGAACCTTCCTGTGAATTGAGAAAAGAACGTTGCGCCATGTCTCCGGACCGGCTGCACTCTGGCAGAGTCCACGCTGCCAGACGTCACTCACTTTGTCAGGGCTACCAATTCTCGTAGTCGGCTCGATACGCGCAACTTCACAGGCATAACTCGGTCGTTGGATGCGAGGTTCGCCGATTTCCCTTCCATTTCCCTTAAAGAATCTCCAAGAAGAGGTGAAAAACGGATTTTTCCGGCGATTTTCAGAGGCCAAATCTCACGATGCGGGAAAATTTGGGAGCTAAAAGTTTTCAACACGCATTGATTCAAAACGAGTTACAAATAATCTGCAAGGTTTTGAAGGGAATTTACACTCCTTGCTCGAGGGGGGAGGGGGTACGGACCGGTCAGATGCCCGGCATATTGAACCGGGGACACTCCTGACAAGCTGGGTGTATGGAATGCGGGCGCGGCAATGGCGTGGCAGTTTCATTCTCGATTCCAATAGTGCGCCCATTGAGGGTAATTTTCTGCAAAGACGCGTCTCAGGCGGCCTACGGAAGCTCTGATCAAGCTCGTTCTGCCTGGCAAACCCTCCCTCAGGGGCTAAAGCCCGCGATTTTTTGCTGCATTTACGGCACGACTAAAGTCGTGCCCTGATACAAAGCGGCCATTTGAAACAGCTTCTACGAGTTTTTCCGCAGCCTGTAAAGTCCGCCATTTTTGCGGCTTTTCGGCGCGACTAAGGTCGTGCCCTAGGAAGAAACGGGGAGTCGATGGGACTTGGGTTTGAACGGTTAGCGGGAGGGTACGGCTAGGATTGTGGTTATAAATTCAGCAAGTTAGCGTCCGCTTCGCGGAGATGGCGAGTTAGCGAGTTGGCGAGGGCATTGCCAAGGGAAGGTTTCATTCCCCGTGGGTCGGCAAATGCAGTGGACGACTAAAAAGAAACAAAAATGCAAGTTCAACAAAACAAGGAGCAATTGCAAAATGTGTGCAAGCCCACACTAGTGCCGCGTATCACTCATAATTTCGGATAGAGGCGTTTCAATTTGATGCGGGCATCCTCGGTCGTGAAGCGCCAATCGATGGTGGCATTTCGGTTGTTCCGATCCCGTTCCCATGCCGCCACT
>Ga0302197_10004691_pt1 | contig 11920 bp, 12 predicted proteins | sample II_Bog_N2_1_FD_193526 | JGI IMG/M metagenome (GOLD analysis project Ga0302197, IMG submission 193526) | Peat permafrost microbial communities from Stordalen Mire near Abisko, Sweden - II_Bog_N2_1 | ecosystem: Environmental > Terrestrial > Soil > Wetlands > Peat | place: Sweden: Abisko...
GCATAAACGCCGAGTCCGACCGTAGGGTCGCCCTTCTCGACGCGCAGATAAGTATTCTTGGCGACGCCCATGCGCTCGGCGACGGCAAGGATTGTAAGCCCACGCTTTCGCCGCGCGGTCGCAAGATCGCTGCCGAATTTGGTCAGCGACCGCTTGACGGCAGAGGGCGAGACATCTGATACGCTCGATCTCATCTAAGGCTCCATATATAAAGCCTTATGGCTATATATGGATCAATGTATAGGACGTTATAAAATATGTCCAGATCACACGCATTCGAAGGATATCGCTTCGCGTGCCGATGCCGTGCCACGGCCCTCGACGCCCGCCGACTGCTGTCGCAATAGTTCCTGTTCGAGAACTGCTAGAGCCTTCTCCAGTGTCTCTCCAAGCACCCAGCCCTGACTATCAGCCAGAGCACAGATCTTCGACGCGTCCGAATTTCCCCAGCCGCGAGCCCCTGAAAACAGCGTCGGCACGTGAGACCCCAAGCTCCCAAAAGCGGGATGCCGGCAATGAAGATCGCCTGTTCGGGGAACACCTCGATATTCTCGAGGCCGAGGGATTCAACGTTGAGCCAGCCGGCGCATTGCTGCTGGGCCTCGATGCGTCGCAGTGCATTTCGGACTCTACTCGCGAGCGGCTAGCCGAAATCTTGACGTCCGACCGTCAGAAGACTCAATTGACCAACCGGATGATTGCATCGAGCAGAGGTCTGGATCGCGATACGGCGCCGCAATACGAATTGCTGGTGCGTAAGCTGCGGCAAGGCTTCCTGGGCTTGAAAGACTAAACTGCCCCTGTAAGACGCCATTCACGATCATCCTCAGCACTGTTATGGGAGCAGTATGCGAAACGCCATAAACTACACTGGAGTCGATGCTTCTCACCATTTCGACCACCTACCAGCCAGCTACGGATCTCGGCTATCTCCTGCATAAGAATCCGGCCCGCCTCCAAACCGAAGAATTGTCGTTTGGAAAGGGATTTGTGTTCTATCCCGAGGCGTCAGTCGATCAATGCACTGCCGCCTTGCTGATCGAGATCGACCCCGTGGCATTGGTGCGGGGCCGCGGCCCGGCAGGTGAGGGCGGCCAGTTGGAGCAATATGTCAACGATCGGCCGTATGCTGCAAACTCCTTTCTGAGCGTCGCAATGGGTCGTATATTCACCACCGCGATGAGCGGGAGGAGCAAAGAGCGCCAGGAACTGGCGGACACGGCAATTCCACTTTCTGCATTCCTGCCCGTGATCGCGGCAAGAGGCGGTGAGGATCTGGTCAAGAGACTCTTCGAACCGCTGGGCTATACAGTCGCGGTGCAGGGATCGCGGTTGGACGAGAAATTCCCGGAGTGGGGTGAGTCCCCCTACGTGTCGCTGACCGTCTCCGGAATAGTTCGGCTGCAGGACCTCTTGACCCATCTCTACGTGCTCATTCCAGTTCTCGACAACGAGAAACACTACTGGGTGGCGCAGGACGAGATCAAGAAGCTGCTGAAAAGAGGCGAGGGGTGGCTGCAGCAGCACCCCGAGAAGGACTTGATCGTTTCGCGCTATCTCAAGCGTCAGCGGCACCTCACGCGGGAAGCGCTGACCCGTCTTCTGGAGGACGACGCGCCGAGCGAGGAAACTGACGGCGCCCCTGTCGAGCCAGAGACGACGGAACGCGCGCCTTCGCTGCATACTCACCGGCTACAGGTTGTTCTGTCGGCGATCCAGTCGACGGGTGCGAAGCGGGTGCTTGATCTCGGCTGCGGCGAAGGCAAACTGCTGCGTCTTCTGCTGGCCGAGAAACAATTCGAGTCGATCCTCGGAATGGATGTTTCCTGGAGATCTCTCGAAATTGCCAAAGGGCGCCTACGGCTCGATGAGTTGCCAGAACGACAACGTGGCCGTATCGAACTGATTCAGGGTTCGCTGACCTATCGCGACCAGCGTCTCAACGGTTTTGACGCCGCCGCGATCGTAGAGGTCATCGAGCACCTCGATGCCGCGCGGCTCGCCACGTTCGAGCGCATTGTCTTCGAATTCGCGCGGCCGAAGCACATCGTGCTGACCACTCCGAACGCCGAATATAACCGGGTCTTCGAGACGCTTCCGGCTGGCGAGTTCCGGCACGGCGATCACCGCTTCGAATGGAAGAGGGCCGAGTTCGAGACCTGGGCAACCGGAGTCGCGGGGCGTTTCGGCTACGAAGTTCGCTTTGAACCGGTCGGGCCGCTGGACGCGGAACTGGGCGCACCATCACAAATGGCGGTATTTTCAATTGCTTGAGAGATCAACATTGGCGGCCAGTTTGGTTGTTCCTGTCGGGACGCAGATCGTCGTGCGAGCCGCTGCGGATAGCGATGACTTGCTGGCGGCGAGCTCCCTGGGAGCTGTGGCAGAGATCATCACCTGTCCGTCAGATGCGCAGGAGTCATATCGCGCACGGTTGGTTGATGGGGCAGAAGTGAACCTCAGGCGCGAGCAGTTTTCGATACTAAAACAGCTAAAGAGCGGACCTCTCTCAACCCCAGACACCGCCCACGATCTAGACCGCTACATTATCTATCGCTGTGTAGTTGGATCGCAGGCATACGGTCTCAATCGCGAGGGCTCGGATGTCGATCGCCGCGGAATCTACCTTCCGCCAGCGGAGTTTGAGTGGTCGATATACGGTGTGCCCGAGCAACTGGAGAACCCGCAAACGCAAGAGTGCTATTGGGAACTCAAGAAGTTCCTGGTACTCGCACTTAAAGCAAACCCCAATATTCTCGAATGCCTGTTCACGCCTATCGTTGAACACAGTTCCGAGATCGCAGACGTATTGCTGGCGAAGCGTCACATCTTCCTTTCCAAACTTGTCTACCAAACCTATAACGGCTATGTAATGTCGCAATTCAAGCGGCTCGAACAGGACCTCAGGGCGACAGGCGAATTGAAATGGAAACACGCCATGCACCTAATGCGTCTCTTGCTTCAAGGAATAAGTGTTTTGAACGATTCTCACGTCCCGGTTCGCGTGTTCCAGCATCGGGATGCGCTCCTCGCGATTCGTGACGGCTGTCAGGAATGGGACGAGGTCAACAGGTGGCGCCTGTCATTACATCGAGAGTTTGAAACAGCTTTTCAATCTACTTCTCTGCCAGACTCGCCGGATTACGCGGAGGCAAACAAGCTCTTGGTATGGGCTCGCAGCAAAATGACAGAGGTGCGGCATGATTCCTGATCAGGTAATGGCGGCGGCTCGAGCACATCGCTATCCACTTCTTTTCGCCACCGTCAGCGGGGCGCATCTTTACGGATTTCCCTCGTCCAACTCCGATTGGGACCTAAGGGGTGTTCACATCCTTCCTGCCGAACAGGTGTTCGGTCTCACAGAGTTGGAAGAGACGATCGAGGTTTCCAGCCAGGATGAGGTTGAGCTCGACCTCGTGACTCACGATGTCCGCAAGTTCTTCAAGCTGCTCTTACGCCCCAACGGCTACGTCCTTGAGCAACTCCTCTCTCCGATCGTGGTTCTCACAACCCCGGAACACTCCGAGCTGAAGCAACTCGCCCCCGCCTGTGTAACTAAGCATCATTTTCACCATTACCTCGGTTTCGCCGAGAACCAATGGAAGCTATTTCAGAGAGATGAGCACCCAAGGGTCAAGCCGCTGCTTTATACCTTTCGCGTTCTCCTGACCGGGATCCACCTCCTGCGCTCGGGTGAAGTAGAAGCAAATCTTTGCTTGCTCAACGACATCTATCGGCTGCCATTTATTCCCGAACTAATAGCCCGCAAACTCGAAGGTGACGAGCAACAGACGATGCAGCCTGACGAAATCGATCACTATGAGCACGAATTCAACGTCTTGCGAACTCGCCTTATTGAAGAAGCCGCAATCACATCCTTACCCGAGTCACCGACTGCACAGTCTGCGCTGAACGATGTTCTCGTCAGAGTGCGCTTGGCCTCGGTTCACAGACACTCATAGAAAGCAAAGCGGTCCATGAAGATCAGCATTCCTGAGCTCTCGCTCGTCCTCCTCGTCGGCCCATCGGGCTGCGGCAAGTCTTCGTTTGCCCGAAAGCACTTCCTGCCGACGGAGACCGTCTCTTCGGACTTCTGCCGCGCACTGGTCTCGGACAACGAGAACGATCAGTCCGCCACGGGGGACGCCTTCGATCTCCTGCACGAGATCGTCCGGAAACGGCTCGCGCGCGGAAAGCTCACGGTGGTCGATGCCACTAACGTCCAGCCGGAGGCGCGCAAATCGCTCATCGCACTGGCGAAGGAGTATCACCTCTTTGCGGAGGCGATCGTCTTCGATTTGCCGGAGCGCCTCTGCCAGGATCGCAATGCACTCCGGCCAGATCGGCAGTTTGGACCGCATGTGGTCCGCAATCAGTCCCAGCAACTCCGGCGCTCGCTTCGTGGACTGGAGCGCGAAGGGATTCGTCACGTATTCAAGCTGTCCTCTCCAGAGGAAGTCGATTCCGTCACGATCGAGCGTCAGCCGCTATGGAACAACAAGAAGTCCGAGCACGGCCCGTTCGATATTATCGGCGACGTTCATGGCTGCTTCGACGAACTCGTCGAACTTCTAGGCCAACTCGGCTATTCGGTCGTTTCAAATGAAGGCGGGTATTCGGTTTCGTCGACCCATGGGCGCAAGCTCGTCTTCGTAGGCGATCTGGTGGATCGTGGTCCCGGCACCGTACAGGTACTGCGCCTCGTCTCTGGGCTGGTTCAGTCAGGACAAGCTTTCTGCGTTCCCGGCAATCACGACATGAAACTGGTGCGAGCGTTGCGAGGACGTGATGTTAAGCGCACCCACGGCCTGGCTGAGACGATGGAGCAGCTCAGCCATGAGCCTGAATCCTTCAGCATCGAAGTTGCGAAATTCCTCGATGGCCTGGTCAGTCACCTAGTCTTCGACGACGGAAAGTTGGTCGTCGCCCACGCAGGGCTTAAGGAGTCGATGCACGGTCGCGGCTCAGGCTCGGTCCGTGAGTTCGCCCTATACGGCGAAACGACCGGCGAAACGGACGAGTTCGGTCTGCCCGTCCGTTACAACTGGGCCGCGGACTATCGCGGCAAGGCCCTCGTGGTTTATGGACATACGCCGGTTCCCGAGCCCCTGTTCCTCAACAACACCGTCAATATCGATACCGGCTGCGTCTTTGGCGGCAGCCTCACTGCTCTGCGCTATCCGGAACGCGAAATCGTCTCCGTCAAAACGCACCAAACCTACTATGAGCCTGCCCGACCGTTCCTCCCCGAATCGAGCGAGCCTCAGCGTCTTCTCCAGCATGCGCAGGATGACGTACTCGATCTCGACGATGTGGTCGGCAAACGCCTCATCGATACTCGATTGAAGCCGAAGATCACGATTCGGGAAGAGAACGCGATTGCTGCTCTCGAGGTGATGAGCCGATTCGCGAGCGATCCGAAGTGGCTCATCTATCTGCCACCCACGATGTCGCCCACGGAGACGAGCAAGCACGAGAACCTCTTGGAACACCCGGACGAGGCCTTTGCCTTCTACCGCAAGGAAGGCATTTCGACGGTCGTTTGCGAGCAGAAACACATGGGCTCGCGCGCCGTGGTCGTCCTGTGCAAGGACGAGGGTGTATCGCAGAAGCGATTTGGAGTGGTTCAGGCTTCGCTTGGGACGGTCTACACGCGCACGGGCCGCCGCTTCTTTACGGACGAGAACCTGGAGCGCGAGTTCCTGCTTCGGATCGCAACGGCCGTCAGCGCCAGCGGCCTTTGGGACGAACTGGGAACTGACTGGATCTGCCTCGATTGTGAACTGATGCCGTGGTCTGCGAAGGCGCAGGAACTGCTGCAGAAGCAGTATGCCCCTGTGGGCAACGCCGGTGTTCGAGCCCTAAAGGCGGAGAGCGAGATCATCGCGAAGGTCATGTTGCGCGTACCGGGTCTGGAGGAACTTTCGGCCAGTACCTCTGCGCGGCTGGATGCAGTCGAGCGGTACACTCGCGCCTATCGGGAGTATTGCTGGCCGGTAAGCTCACTTGCCGATCTCAAACTTGCGCCATTCCATATCTTGGCCAGTGAAGGGGCGGTTCATGCGGACAAACGCCACACCTGGCACATGGAAACAATCGGGAAACTCTGCGCGGCGGATCCCGGAGTTCTACTCGCTACGCCGTTTCAGGTCGTCGACCTGGACGACGAGCACAGCTCTGCCGACGCGGTCGCCTGGTGGACGGAATTGACCTCTCGTGGCGGCGAAGGCATGGTGGTCAAGCCGCTCAACTTCATCGCGGAAGGCCGCCGGGGGATAACCCAGCCCGCCATCAAGTGTCGCGGTCCCGAATACCTCCGCATCATATACGGTCCCGAATACCTGCTGCCCCAGAACCTCGAACGGTTGCGTGCCCGGAACGTTGGAGCAAAACGCTCTCTCGCCAGCCGTGAGTTTGCTCTGGGGATCGAGTCGCTGGAACGTTTTGTACGTAAGGAGCCATTGCGACTCACTCACGAATGCGTCTTCGGCGTCCTGGCCCTCGAAAGCGAGCCGGTCGACCCGAGGCTTTAATTGCAATTCTTCACGCAGCAGAGACGGATAATCGCCGAGTGTCGGGAGGGGGCAAAACCGATGGTCATCGCGAGCGCGCCTGTCGATGCTAATTGGCTGAGCCCAAAGACCGCGCTCGGTCAACGTGATCTGTCCTGTTATCGTCTGTCTCCGAACAGTGGCCGATCTTGCGAGCACTTAGGTTGCGCCAACGACTAAGGTCGCTTCCTCAAAGAATCAAATCGGTAGGGATCGATCTCCTCCGTTTCAGGCTCATCGTAGTCGGAATAGCGCTCGATGCGGTCCTTTATCCAAAGCAACGAAAGAACACTTTCGTAGTTTGGGAGTCCAATAGAATGTTCCCAGAGCACAGCACCTTCGAGCACCACACGCTCGTCCAACCATAACTGGGCGCCAACCGGCTCGGGGGTTGTATGCGTCCTCGTTCCAGAGAAACACTCCCAGGCCTGCGTTCCTTCCGCGATTTCCCAACCGCGCTTTAGATAGAATCCAAACTCTGGCGACGGTTTGTACCACGAAACCTTCCCCTTTTTGCTCCAGACGACTGCACATCGTTCACTCACGAGATCGCAGTACCGCCATGCAGTAGCCGAAAGTGAAGCGCTACTTTCATCGGCAACAGTCTGGATTATTCCGAGCGATGGCGACTGGCTTTTGAACCGTGGACCGGCGTATTCGGTCGGGAGTAACAGTTCGGCGGCAAACTCATCAGCTTCGCGCTCAAGCTCCTGTGTAGGATCTCCCCAGTTTCCAATATCCGAAGGTCCGCAAACTGTCCCACGTATATCATGACCGGGCAATACGAAATGGCCCAATTCATGCGCCACCGTGAAGTTCTTGCGTCCAGCTTCTCGAATCGAATCTCTGACGATGATCGTTGCGAGAGGAGTACCCTTTACGCGCACTAGCCCACCGTCGAAGCCCGATGCGAGTTTTGCCCCAGGCCGCCACCGGGATACTCAAGGATAGCTATCTCCTCGATTTTTTGGATCTACCCGACCGCCACAGCAAGTCTGATCTACAAACGGGGCTACTGCGTAACCTGCTCATTCCACCGAATCCTACCACTGGCGATTTGAGAATAAAGGAGAGCACGATCCCCGCCAATCTATAGCCAATACTGTGGCTGTTACGTTGTATAATTGACTTTAAGAGGTAATATATTGGCTGTCTATCTCAGAACAGTGCAAGAGGTGCAGACAGGAATTGCAGGGCGGTTCAAGGCCCGGCGTCTTGCCATGAACCTGACGCAGAGAGATCTGGCGGCACGCTCGGGCGTGACCTGGAGTTCGCTGAAGCGATTTGAGCGCGAAGGATTGATCGCTCTGGATTCGCTTCTGAATCTAGCCTTGGCGTTGGATTGCCTTGACGATTTCGACAAGCTGGCCGGGGAAAGACAGCCAATCCCAGCCGCCCAATCGCTCGACGCCCTGCTGGCCACGCCAACGTTGCGGCGCAGAGCGACGGGCGGGAAAGGACGCAGCCATGGCATATAGCCCGATAGAGTTGTTGACCGTCTATCTGGACGCACGAAACCAACGCCGCAAGGTTGGACGCCTCGCGTTCAAGGATAGGCAGCTCCTTTTCGAGTATGACGTCTCATTCATCAATTCAGGCATCGAGTTTTCGCCGATCAAACTTCCCCTCAGGCCTGGCGTGTCCGTTGCCGACACCACGATCTTCGACGGCCTGTTCGGCGTATTCAATGACAGCCTGCCGGACGGATGGGGCCGCCTTCTGCTCGACCGCACGGTGGAAAAATATGGTATCCACCGAGGCCAACTGAATCCGCTCGACCGGCTTGCCTATGTGGGACGGCACGGCATGGGCGCTCTCAGTTACGAGCCGGAGCTGGGTCTGCAAGACACCGATGATGTTCCGCTGGCGCTCGACAGAATTGCTGAGGAATCAGCCGCCGTGCTAGCTGGAGAAAATGAAGAGGTATTCGAAGAGTTGCTGCGGCTCAATGGCTCCTCTTCGGGTGCCCGGCCTAAAATCGTGGCGCAAGTGAGCGCCGACAAGAAGAGAACCATTCACGGCCAGCAGGAATTGCAATCCGGCTTCGCGCACTGGATGATCAAGTTTCCGTCTTCCCAAGACGCGCGGGACATGGGGGCTATCGAATACGCCTATAGCCTGATGGCAAAGGATGCAGGTGTGGAGATGCCTGAAACCCATCTTTTCCGCACGAAAAGGAACAAATATTTCGGCACGAAACGCTTCGACCGGGACGGCGATGCCCGCATCCATATGCATAGCCTTGGCGGTCTGATCCATGCCGATCATCGCAGTCCTAGCCTCGACTACGACACGGTTCTGCGCGTGACCCTGGCGCTCACCCGGAATATCCAGCATGCCGAAAAGGCCTATGCGCTGGCCTGCTTCAACGTCCTTGCCCATAACCGCGACGATCACGTGAAGAATTTCTCGTTCCTTCTCAACGCGAGAAACGAGTGGATTTTCGCGCCCGCCTACGACCTGGTCTTTTCCTATGGCCCGGGAGGCGAGCAAAGCATGCTCGTCATGGGCGAGGGAAGGAATCCCGGCACAGCCCAACTTCAAGCATTGGGCAAACAGCATGGGATAAGAAACGCGCCGGAGATTCTGGCGAAGGCAGAAAGGGCCGTGGCCAATTGGCCCCGCTATGCCGAGCTGGCAGAAGTTTCGCGAAAATCAACCAAAGATGTCGCAGCCAAGATCAAGTTGCTGTGATCGTCTACATTCTTTTTTGTGTATGTGAGCCGCTCGAAGCGGCTTAAGCGGGGTCGCTAACGCGGCCCGGTTGAGTTGGGCCATGCCAAGGTGCAAGCGTTCCGATCTGTCGTTCCAACCCAATGTTTCATACCGCTCATGCCGTCATCAATTAGTCCGCATACGGCGGGCAACTCTCGGGAGACTGGTGCAGGCCGATGTCCGTGCGACACCTATCTTCTCCGCTGCCGTGGCCTGGCTGGTACGGTAGTCTTCATAAGCTTGGCCCACGGTTACGAGAGCGGGCCCCAGAGAGCCCTGGCCACTTTCAGAGACGATGATCTGATTTGCTTTCGCCAAGTATGCAGCCAGCCCGCTGATGAGTGCGAACTTAAATCCGCGCGACCGAACGCTAGACTCCACAGACTCGCCTTTTGCAAGTTTTACTTCGTAGGGAATGGCAGTGAACGGGTTCTGGTATCGCCGCGATGATCGCTGCTCGGACCTTTTTGATCCAAGCCGAACACAAATAAGCTTGTCCCCCAGTTCCTTCGACATGAGGCCGGCAACAACCCGTGAATCGAGGCCATCACTATAGGGGATAATGCTTGTTATTCCCTGGGCGAGTTCAAACCTCCTCTGTTGAGGCTCTTCTAGCTGTTTCAGGCGGCTTCGGAATGTAATGTGCCAACTGTCGCCGGTCAGAAACTCGAGAGCGTCGTGCAGGGCAGTCGAAACAGCCGGATGATTCCACCGGTCAGGATCATGCACTGGAATCCGGATTTCGATCTGCCGATCCCATTTCAAAGCTGGGCGGCGTAGTTTCCGGTCTGCAAACTCCACCGCAGCTGCGACCAACAGGGCGTCGTAAACAACGGGTTCCCGCCCGTCGCTCTGCGCCGCAACGTCGGCGTGGCCAGCAGGGCGTCGAGCGATTGGGCGGCTGGGATTAGCTGGCTTCCCCCGGCCAGCTTTTCGAAATCGTCAAGGCAATCCAACGCCAAAGCTAGATTCAGAAGCGAACCCAGAGCGATCAATCCTTCGCGCTCAAATCGCTTCAGCGAACTCCAGGTCACGCCCGAGCGCGCCGCCAGTTCTCTCTGCGTAAGGTTCATGGCAAGACGCCGGGCCTTGAACCGCCCTGCAATTCCTGTCTGCACCTCTTGCACTGTTCTGAGATAGACAGCCAATATATTACCTCTTAAAGCCAATTATACAACGTAACAGCCACAGTATTGGCTATAGATTGGCGGGGATTGTGCTCTCCTTTATTCTCAAATCGCCAGTGGTAGGATTCGGTGGAATGAGCAGGTTACGCAGCAGCCCCGTTTGTAGATCAGACTTGCTGTGGCGGTCGGGTGGATCCAAAAAATCGAGGAGATAGCTATCCTTGAGTATCCCGGTGGCGGCCTGGGGCAAAACTCGCATCACTGCTGCGAGTTTCTGGTCCGGCAGCGAAAAAGGAGTTTTCCAAATGCAACTCATCAAGACTCGGAATGCAGGCAGTGGCCTTCTGCTGCCCCTACCTCCCCGAACGATCCGAGGAATGGTAGTCCGAGTCTTTGGTCCCCGATAGACCCTCTCCCAGGAAGCGTATTTCGCTGGAATAGATTCGGATGGCAACGTCATGCGCCCCGGATTCTTAATTGCTTGCCCGACGGATTCATGAAACCCAGAAGCGCTGAGGGCACGTCTTCCGTGCTTTGCGTGGTATAAGCTCACCATCGCTAGACTGGTCGCAGTGCTGATGTCAATAAAGTCGCCCACTCATCTCCCAGATCGTCACAGAACAACAAATCAGCGTCTTCGGCGATGTCATCGTTCGAGACATCGAGGTTAAACCAATGCGACTTGTAGTGATTTCAGACACCCACGGGCTCCACAACCGGATAGAGGATCTTCCCGACGGAGATGTTCTGGTGCATGCTGGCGATTTTATGAACTCTGGGTATGACCTACGGGATGTCCTGTCCTTCAACCGTTGGCTTGGAGAACAGCCGTTCAAGCATATCGTCGTATGCGCCGGCAATCACGACCGATATTTCGAGAATTCCGCGCAAGAAGCCCGCTCCATACTGACCAATGCGACCTATCTTGAGAACACTGGCGTCACGATCGACAACGTCACTTTCTGGGGATCGCCGTATACACCTGAGTTCCTGAACTGGGCTTTCATGTACCCTCGTGGCTCCGGGTCGAAGTACTGGGACCAGATCCCTCTCGGCCTGGACGTGCTCATCACTCACGGGCCGCCATTTGGGATTCTCGACCAGGTCGCACCAGGTGAAGTGCATCTTGGGTGTGCGGAGCTGCTCGACGCAGTGGAACAGAAGAAACCCAGGGTGCATCTGTTCGGCCACATTCACGGAGGTGCCGGAACCTTTGATCGCGGGGCCACTCGCTTCGTAAACGCTGCGTACCTCAACGAGCAGTACAAGCGTTTGAAGCCCGCAGGCAAGATACGCATCATTGATGTTTAGTGTGCCGAAGCTCGCATCAGGAAGATCTAACACTCCTGACAAGTTGCTTGTGACCCATGGACAAGGCTGCTTCTATTGCGGCCGCCACCTCTTTCAGAGATGCAGAGCCTATGAACGAAGTCTCCAAGCTCGAGTTGAACGCAGCCATCGAGAACCTCATTGAAAGTTCCGGAAGCGACGCCGTGGCGCGGGAAATCTTAGCCTCGTATGCTACCT
>Ga0302197_10004699_pt1 | contig 11911 bp, 8 predicted proteins | sample II_Bog_N2_1_FD_193526 | JGI IMG/M metagenome (GOLD analysis project Ga0302197, IMG submission 193526) | Peat permafrost microbial communities from Stordalen Mire near Abisko, Sweden - II_Bog_N2_1 | ecosystem: Environmental > Terrestrial > Soil > Wetlands > Peat | place: Sweden: Abisko, Stordalen...
TCCATTGAACCGATTTTAAAATAGTAGTACCTTGTTGTTCACACGAACAATAACTTGTAAAGTTGCGCTTCTTTAGCAACGTTCAGTTGCTTTGTGATAAGGTTTAGGTTTAAATCCCCAACGTGCGATACGAAGGGGATTTTATTTTTTATGGCAACGTCAACTATAATTTCAATATAGTAAGTTTGGTTTATTATGATTTGCCTTAACTTAGTAACTAACCTTATTTACAATTGATACATGGACAAAATTACTAAAGAAAAAATAGCAGATTTTATATGCGGTGATAATCCTCAAAAGCATCCTGAATATAGGAGTTCCATGTTTTTAACTAAATTCTTTCAAGACATAGGAATTAATGCCAAGCATGACGGCTCAACTCGTAAATGGTGGACTTTATCTATTATTGAGAACTTATCTGGGCCGGATTTACAAAAGGTGCTATTACGTTTAGCTTCACCCAAGTTGTACGGTGGTGATAGAGAGAAAATCAGGCTGGCTTTATCGACTTTAAATGAAATACTTGAGGTTGAAAGTTTAAAAGTAGCTATAGAAGGTTTAGAGCCTAAATTAACGAGACATACTCCAAATTACGATTTTGAAAAGGTTGAAAAGGAAGTAGATTTAAAACCTTTACCGCCACCAAATTGGGAAGCTTTGAATTTGGAATACGGTATTTCTAATATTTTACAAATTAGGTGGGAGGAAGTACAAAAATGTATAGACAATAATGCACCTCTAAGTGCTTTAATTATGATGGGAAGTATGTTAGAGGGCTTTTTGTTAGGTACAATGCAAAATCGTCCCCAGTTAGCTAACACTGCTAAATCAACACCAAAAAAGGATGGAAAAGCAAAACATTTCGCGGAATGGAATTTGAGTGAACTAATAGATGTTGCACACGATAACGGCTGGATACATTTGGACGTTAAAAAATTCAGTCACGCATTGAGAGATTTTAGAAACCTAATACATCCGTATCAGCAATTAGTTTTACAAACATTTCCGGATAAAGACACCTGTAATATATCGTGGTTGGTGGTTCAAGCTGCTTGTAATGATATAGCTGATTGGCTAAAGAAAAATCCAAAATAGTTTACATCCGAATATAACTACGTACATCGATAATATAAATAGTGTTGGATTTAAAATTAGAAGGGTAGAAATTCGGGTAGTAATAATTACTTTGAACATTTGGGGCAAAGGTCAAAACTACTTTTGGATTTGACAACGATTAAATTTTACAAAAATCTCAAAATCAATCAATTTGCTGATGTTTTCTCTTGTTTTCACCTGTTCGGAATCGATAAGGTAACGGAAATAGGTTAACTACCTGATAATGTGCCGGTGTTCCTTTTCTGTATCGGAAAATAGGGCTGTAAAATGTCGACATAAAATGGCAGTCATTGTCAAATAAAATCTCATCTGTCTTCAAACCGGCCGGTCTTTTTGCCGACAATGATCTTGTACATAATCAACTCAACAGTAGTGCCTATGTCGCTTTCTTCATCTACAAAACCGTGTTCCCGGGTAACCGAATCATCTATCATGTAAGGGGTTATTCTGTCGGTCAGCTTTTGCAAAACCTTTTGCTTTTCACCCATTTGTGTAATCTCTTCGAACTTTCCCCAGGCGATGACACTTTGCCAGTTGGTGATGTCTTTTATGTTATCAACCTCAAAGCAGATTTCCGGATTTTCCCTCATCATATCAATCTTCATTCCTTTGGCAGAATGGCAATAAATATTCACGCCGTCATAAACATAGTTGACCGGAACAATATAAGTAATACCGGCTGAATGGCACCCAATGCGACCAATAAGCTGGTCTTTCAATAGTGCTTCTATTTGAGCATCGTTTAGTTCTCTTAACATCTTTTGTTTTTTTTATTGTTTTATATTAAATGGCATGGGCTTATTCTCGAAGGATTTTTTTTATCAAGGATTTACTATACCCAATTGCCTGTTTTCTTTGAATTTTTTGAAATAGGATGGAGTTAAACCGGTGATCTTCTTAAATTGATTAGAAAGATGCGCGACACTACTATAATGTAATTTATAGGAGATCTCCGTGAGCGAAAGTTCGTCATAAACCAAAAGCTCTTTTACCCGCTCAATTTTATGCATAATGATATAATGTTCAATATTTATTCCTACTACCTCTGAAAATAGATTTGCCAGGTAAGTATAATCATGATTCAATTTTTCACTCAGGTAATCAGAGAAATTCACTTTTATAGGCTCATCGGAATAATGGATCAACTCAACTATTACTTTTTTTATTTTTTCAATAAGAATACTCTTTTTATCATCCAGCAGCTCCAAACCGTATTTCGATAGTAAAGTTTTAAATTCTGCCAATTGAGCATTAGACATGATTTCCATTACTTCAACTTCACCTAGTTCGACAGATGAATAGTGGAGGGACAACTTTTTAAGTTGTTGTTTCACTACCATTTTGCATCGTATACACACCATATTTTTAACGTAAAGTTTCATGTTGTAGAGGTATCAGAACATTAAATTAATTGCGTATTTACCGGAAAGTATTACAACAATAGACTCGTTATTAGCAGTAGAATATTCTTGATGAGGCGGATATTTTATTTAAACTGAATTTTTTGCTTTTGCGCGTTCATTAAATCTAATCCTGCTATTACAAGCAATAGAACCAGTAATAGTTTTAACCAAAACGATAAATAAAATACTTTACTTTAAATCTTGATGAAGACTACAATTCAGTGGATTTAGTTGTTCTAAATACTTCGCAGGCTTATTAACAGAATAATTTACTCCCACCTGCTTTTATACATCAGCCGACCTCCTAAAAATAAACCTGGCTACCGCTGCTTCATTGGATGTGTGAAAGATGTAACTTATTGAAGGAGTTGTGTAACAATTAAAGTTCAAATGAACCCCACCTTTATAGCATTGATTTTGACTACTTAATATCCCAATAAATTTAAGTGAATCATTAAACGTGGCTATTGAATCACATAAAAACCAAGTTCAAAATGGCAAATAAAATCAACAGATCATGGAAAAAAACGCATCAGATAATACTGAACTGGAAACAGGAAAAGCACACATTATTGTGGAAATTATCGAATATGTACCCAACTCCGTGGTTATAAAAACTATTATAAAGAAATCAACAGGAAACATTAGTATCATGTCTTTTGATAGTGGTGAAGGATTAACGGAAAAGACCAGCCCCTTTGATGTTTTCGCCCAAATTATAGAAGGAAATGCGGAGATCGTTATCGACAGCATTTCCAATTATTTGGAGACTGGTATGGGGATTATTATACCCGCGCACTTGCCCAATTATATCAAACCAAACGGCCGTTTTAAAATGATTCAAACCATTATTAAAAGTGGATATGAGTAATAATGTAAAAACGCCTGGTAAAAAATGTGTATTGACCATCAATGGCGGATCGTCCAGTATTAAGTTCGCTTTATATGAGGTTGATTTAAGATTAAATCAATTGCTTTCCGGTGAAGTAGAAAATATTGGCCAAAAAAACGCCGGGATGCGATTTAAAACCCCGGGACATCATCAACAACATAAAATTGACATCACAGCTGATGGTTATGAATCCGCCGCTAACTGGCTGATAGACTGGCTTGAAAAACAGGTGGATTTTGAGGTGGTAAAAGGCATTGGCCATAGAGTTGTACAAGGATTGGACCACACCAAACCGGAAAAGATAACAGATGAACTGCTGGATGACCTAAAGAAAATAAGTGCCTACGACCCGGAACATCTGCCTGAAGAGATTAAAATGATTTCAATTTTCAGAAATCGCTATCCTGAACTGGTTCAAATAGCCTGCTTTGATACTTCCTTTCACACCACCATGCCGCCAGTCGCAAAATTACTGGCAATTCCACGGCGCTTTCAGGCAGAGGGTATTAAACGATATGGGTTTCATGGACTTTCTTACTCGTACCTAATGGAACAGCTGGATTTGGAAGAGTGGAATGAAACTGCCGGAGACAGGGTTATATTGGCCCATTTGGGTAATGGCGCAAGCTTGGCAGCTGTAAAAGAAGGAAAAAGCATAGACACCAGCATGGGGTTTTCACCGGCAGCAGGTTTACCAATGGGTACCCGAACCGGGGATATTGACCCTGGGGTAGCTTGGTATTTAATAAAAAATCAGGCGCTTAGCCCTAAACAGTTTAATCACCTTATTAATCATGAATCAGGCCTGCTGGGGATATCTGAAACCAGCGCGGATATGCGCGAGCTGTTAAAAACGCAAGGGGCAGACCGTCGCGCTGCAGAGGCGGTGGAACTTTTTTGTTATCAAACCAAAAAATGGATCGGTTCATTTGCCGCCGCGCTAAATGGTATTGACACGTTGGTGTTTTCAGGTGGTATTGGTGAAAATTCTCCTGAGGTCCGTGAACGGATCTGCGATGGCTTACAGTTTTTAGGAATTGAACTGGATAAACAAAAAAATTTAAATAACAAGCCCATTATCTCTGCCGATATAAGTACAGTATCAGTTCGAGTCATTCCAACAAACGAAGAATTAATGATAGCAAAGTCAGTTTGTCATATTTTAAACTATAACATTAAAAACTAATACCTATGGAAACAGTAACAATAAGCCCCGAGGTAGAAACAATATCCCCGGAGTTACTTCGAAAAATGAACGCTTACTGGCGAGCTGCCAACTACCTGTCAGTAGGGCAAATTTACCTTTACGATAATCCGCTTTTAAAGGAACCGCTAAAACTTTCACATGTAAAGCCGCTGGTTGTGGGGCATTGGGGAACTACACCGGGACAAAATTTTATTTACGTGCATTTGAACCGAGTGATTAAAGAGTATGACCTGAATATGTTTTACATAGCAGGCCCTGGTCATGGCGGCCCGGCAATCGTCGGGAATGTCTATTTAGAAGGAACATGGACAGAAGTTTATCCAAATGTAACCCGCGATGAGGATGGCTTAAAGAAGCTCTTCACGCAGTTTTCATTTCCGGGAGGTATTTCCAGCCACGTTGCACCAACAACTCCGGGCTCCATACACGAAGGTGGCGAATTAGGTTATTCGCTTAGCCATGCTTTTGGGGCTGCATTTGATAATCCTGATCTGATAGTAGCCTGCGTTATTGGTGACGGCGAGGCGGAGACGGGCCCTTTGGCAACTGCCTGGCATTCTAATAAGTTTCTTAATCCCATTACCGATGGAACCGTACTGCCTATACTCCACTTAAATGGTTACAAAATCAGCAATCCGACGTTGCTGGCAAGAATCGAGCATGAAGAATTAGAAAAATTTCTGGAGGGCTGTGGCTGGACACCTTATTTTGTTGAGGGTGATGAACCGGAAGCGATGCACCGGTTAATGGCGGCTACAATGGAAAAGGTAATTGCACATATCCACCAAATCAAAAAGGACGCGATTGGTAAAAAAGATCCCGGCCGCCCGCGATGGCCAATGATCGTTCTTCGTTCGCCCAAAGGATGGACAGGCCCTAAAATGGTGGATGGCCTACACGTTGAGGGTACTTTCAGATCTCACCAAGTGCCACTTTTGGTAGATGCCGATCATCCTGAACATGTGGCGCAATTGGAAAGCTGGATGAAAAGCTATAAAGCGGAAGAATTATTTGACCAAAATGGCACGCTGATACCGGAATTAATGGAATTAGCCCCAAAAGGTGACCGGCGGATGGGCTCCAATCCGCACACTAACGGCGGCGTATTGTTAAGAGATTTGCGAATGCCTGATTTTCATGAGCATGCTGTCATTGTGCCATCGCCGGGTGCAGTTAGTGTAGGGGATACCACAATACTGGGAAAATTTATTCGTGATGTAGTCAAACTTAACCCGGATAATTTCCGTGTTTTTGGGCCTGACGAAACGCTTTCCAACCTATTAGGATTTATTTTTGAAGCCACTAACCGTCAATGGGATGCCCGGGAAGCGGAATATGATGAATTTTTGGCACCCGAAGGCCGTGTCCTCGATTCACAGCTTAGCGAACATCAATGCGAGGGCTGGTTGGAAGGCTATTTATTAACTGGTAGGCATGGCCTATTCAATAGCTACGAGGCCTTTATCCGTATTGTTGATTCCATGTTCAGCCAGCACGCAAAATGGCTCAAGGTAACCAAGGAATTGCCATGGAGAAGAAATATCGCTTCGCTTAACTATTTATTAGCTTCCCATGTATGGCAGCAGGATCATAACGGTTTTACCCATCAGGACCCCGGTTTCCTGGATCACGTGATCAATAAAAAAGCAGATATCGTACGGGTTTATTTACCTGCAGATGCTAATTGTTTGTTATCGGTTTTTGACCATTGCTTACGCAGCAGGGATTATGTAAATGTAGTAGTTGCAGGCAAGCACGCTTTACCTCAATGGCTGACCATGGAAGCGGCAGTGATCCATTGTACGGAGGGTATAGGAATATGGCAATGGGCCAGTAATGACCAGGACTCAGAACCTGATGTTGTAATGGGTTGCTGCGGTGATACCCCGACCCTGGAAGTTTTGGCCGCTGTTTCCATCCTTCGAGAGCACCTGCCTGATTTGAAGGTTAGGGTCGTAAATGTAGTCGATCTGATGAAATTACAGTCAGCCAGCGAACACCCGCATGGATTGAATGATTTGGATTATGATTCGCTTTTCACAACAGATAAACATATCGTATTCGCTTTTCATGGTTACCCATGGCTGGTACATCGCTTAACTTACCGCCGCGCTAACCGTAACCTGCACGTAAGGGGTTATAAAGAAGAGGGAACTATCACTACCCCTTTTGATATGCGTGTGCAGAACGATTTGGACAGGTTTCACCTGGTGATTGACGTGGTTGACCGCCTATCAAATTTAGGGGCCAAAGGATCCTACCTGAAACAAATGATGCAGGACAAGTTAATTGAACACAAGCATTTTATTAACATACGCGGCCAAGATATGCCGGAGATTTTAAACTGGAAATGGAGTATAGCTAACCATGAATAAGCAGGCGCTTATAGCTACCGCTAAGGTTATGGTAACCGGTGACAAGGGCCTGCTAGACATGGACGGAAGTAATGGCACCTGTAACAAAAGGTTTGGACGAGTTACGTGACTGGCTTAAGGAATATGCGCAGATGGGCGCCAGTTTTGCTAAATGGCGTGCCGTTATCAGCATTGGTGACCACTTGCCTGGTTACGGATGTGTAGCGGCCGATGCCCAGGCGTTGGCACGTTATGCTGCCTTGTGCCGGTAAAGGGGAATATAATATGCACATAGAAAAATCCAAAAAAATGCATAATCTGCCCCCAAATCAATGATCGCTTAGCTATAAATAATTAGCCCCGATGAATCGCTCCCCCGGTTATTTGCCGACATGAAATATCAGGACTGCCATAGAATATGATTATCCTCTAACGGCACAGAAATACTTTCATAATTTGGAATAATACGTGCCGTGAAATCAGATGCGGGCCTTTTGGTTGTAACCTGTGTACGATAAATACTGTCGCCGTCGGCGTTTACACCTGCATCGGGTTGCAATTTTATCTTTTCAACTGCTTCGCCATTGATGCCATCTGCGTAAAGTTCCACGGCTACAGTATCGCGGTTTATACCGTTCAGTCCTATCGCAACGTGAAATGAATAGCCGTCTTTTATCACCTCATGTTGTATTTTGCCGAATTTAATGTTCTCCCAATGGTTGATAAGTTCATGACGGGTACTTACAATTCTTGCCCCGGCAGTTCCTTTCCCCGCAGCCCGTTTTAAATAATTTTCGGCAGCAGGCAGGTAGTAATGTTCTGTATATTCACGTACTGTACGATTGGCTGAAAATTGAGGCGTTAGCCTTGCCATGCTTTTTCGCATGCGTTCTATCCAGCGTACCGGTGTTCCGTTTTCATCCCTTGCATAAAATTCAGGCACTACTTGTTTTTCCAATAGGTCATACAGCGCTTCTGCTTCTGCGGCATCCCAGGCAGGATCATCGCCATGCTCATTTCCATCGCCCAAAGCCCAACCCACTTCGGGGGTATAGGCCTCGGCCCACCAACCGTCAAGCTCAGATAAATTAATACCACCGTTTACCAGCACTTTCATTCCGCTTGTTCCGCAGGCTTCCCATGGGCGCCTCGGCGTATTCACCCATACATCTACTCCTTGTACCAATTGCGCAGACAATAACATATCGTAATCGCTCAAAAAAACCACGTGCTTATATAAATCATATTTTTGAATAAACTGCACCCATTGCCTGATTAGCGATTTGCCTGCCTCATCAAACGGTGGCGATTTACCGGCAATCACTAATTGAACAGGTTGCTCATGGTTGGTCAGTATGCGGATAAATCTTTGTTCATCATGCAATAACAGATCAGGCCTTTTGTACGGCACAAAACGGCGGGCAAAGCCCAAAGTCAGCACATTAGGATCAAAGATATGCTGCGCAATTTCTATCATCTCATTTTGCTGGCCGGAAACCCTTAATTGCTGTTCAAATCTTTTACGGGTAAAATCAACCAGTTTACTTCGCGAATTATTACGCAATTGCCAGAGTGTTTTATCAGGCGTTTTGTAAATGTCCTGCTCAAGCGTTTCCAGATCGCCTTTCCAGCGGTCTTTACCGCAAGCCTGGCTCCAGGTGCTATCAGCAAATTCAGAATCCCAGCTGGGCATATGTACGCCGTTGGTTACCGAACCAACAGGTACTTCTTCTGTGGGCCAACGTTTAAAAAGTGGTTCAAAAAGATGCCTGCTCACTTTGCCATGTAGCTGGCTTACGCCATTTACAGCGCCGCTACCGCGAATAGCGAGGTTGGCCATATTGAAACTCTCAGAATAATTATTGGGATAATTGCGGCCAAGGGCCATTAAATCGTTAAATGTAATACCGAGTTCGTTTTTAGCATAATCACCCAAAAACAACCCCATCAACTCTGGACTGAAAAAGTCAAACCCCGCAGCTACCGCAGTATGCGTGGTAAATAAATTTCCTGCCTGGGTAACGGCCAGCGCAATCTCAAATGAGACGCCTGCCTCCTTCATAAAATCGTGGGCACGTTCCAATACCATAAATGCCGCATGCCCTTCATTCATGTGGCATACTTCCGGTTTAATATCCATTGCGCGCAACAACCTGTAACCACCAATACCTAATATGATTTCCTGCTGTATACGCAGATCAGACCCACCGCCGTAAAGTTCATTAGTAATTTCGCGATGTGCCGGTAAATTAGCGGCATCGTTACTATCCAATAGATAAAGCTTTACATTCCCAACCTGTACCTGCCAGGTACGCAGCCAAATGTCGTTTCCGGCTAAGGATATTTTTAATCTTAACCAATCGCCGTTTGGCAAACGCAATGGGCAAATAGGCAATTGCCCCGGATCGTTATAAGGAAACAAGGCTTGCTGCGTACCATACTGATCAATTTCCTGCCGGAAATAACCCTGTTGGTAAAGCAACCCGACAGCAACTACCGGCACGCCCAAATCGCTTGCGGATTTTAACTGATCACCCGCTACATTTCCTAATCCACCTACATAAATCGGCAGCGCCTCGCTCAGCATAAACTCCATACTAAAGTACGCGATACAGGTAAGTGCCGCTTTAGGATGCTTTTTTTGAAACCATGCAGGATTTGAAGCCGCGAGTGTCTTCGAGGCCATCAATGATTTTATTTTTTCCTGCAAGGTGGCATCTGCTAATTTCAATTCAAACTGACTACGTTTGATCGTCTGTAGCAATACCCAGGGATTGTGAGTCCGTTCCCACAGTTCCGGATCAAGCTGCTGCCATAAATTATCAGCGGCATGGTTCCATGACCAGCGCATATCCAGCGCGAGTTCGGCAAGTTCATCCATTCCTTCAATGCTTGAAGGCAAAAAACCATATAGTCTATCTGTGTTAAACGTTTGCTTTTTCATGTTACGCTATTTATTATTTTATGGGTTTGGCATTTAGCGCTTCAAACCCTGAAACCACATCAAATAGTTCTTCGTCAATAGAACTTTGCCGCAGCCGGTGAAATTTATGCCCAAGGCTATCCAGCAAATTTCCTATATTTTTATCTGCCCGCTGCATGGCCTCCAGTCTGCTGGCGTTTTCGCTTGCTAATGACTCAACGCAGGCTTTAAACAAGGAAACAAAAAGATAAGCGTTAATAAGTGCCAGCAAAGCAGCTCCTGCTTCTCCGATGAGTTCGGGAACGCATTTCGTCGGCCATTTAATTTCGTTAAAATCATGGCGCCACTGTTCATCAAGGGGCAATAAGCGCTGCATAACAGGTTCGTACCCTGTGTTAGGCTTTGGCTGGTTATGAAAAATATAAAACTCCGTTTCCGGCTGTTTTTCCGTAAGCTTCTCAATTTCGACCAAAACCTGACCGATAAGCGGCGTCACCGCATCAATGGAATTAGGAACCGCAAAACTTTTTGCCGCAACTAAACCATTGTCAGCCAGCAGCAGCTTGACGCGGTCACCAATCACCCAAATTTCTTTTGTACCCGGCAGCGCATTTAATGATTGCGTTACAAAATCGGTCATCAAATTATTAAACCGACCTACCAGTCCCTGGTCTGATCCGAAAACAATAGCGCAAACCGGTTTATCACCTTTCTTTGGAGATGCCTGATTTTCGATTACGCCATCTATTTTCTCCTGCATTAAATAGGCAACTATGCCCAGTGATACGGTATGATAATAATCACCAAGCGAACTTACGGCGGCTTCATATTGCGCGATATTTGAGGCAGCCATGGCTTTCATAGCCCTCACAACCGATTTAATATCCTTTGCTCCGGATAACTTTTTGCGCAAATCTTCTAAAGTATCCATTGCTACTGGGTTTGGGCAGTTTCGGGTTTGTTCTTAAATGGGGTAACTAAATCGCTTGCGATCTTCAAAATAGCATCATGGTCCTGATCGATTAATGGTTTATCAGAAAGTAAACTTTTAAGTAATTCAGCAGGAAATTTAGCAGTGTTGTTAAGCAAAGCAGTTTCAGCATACTGTATTTTTTCAATTGCTATATCATCAAAAAGGCCGCTGGTTAGGCTCAATAAAACAATGATCTGTTCAGGAACTGATAGTGGTGTTAATTCATTTTGCTTTAAACACTCGCGAATGCGGTTACCATGGTTGATAATTTTTTGGGTATTCTCATCCAACCTTGTGCCGAAACGGGCAAAGGATTCCAGTTCTTCAAACTGCGAATATTGAAGTTTTAGGTCCGATATAGAACGGAATGCAGGCAGCTGGGCATTCCCGCCCACACGCGAAACAGATTTGCCAACATCTACCGCGGGCAAAATGCCAGATTCAAATAAGGTAGGGGATAAATAGACCTGCCCGTCGGTAATGGAGATCAGATTGGTAGGGATGTATGCCGATATGTCCTGGGCTTCTGTTTCTATGATTGGCAAAGCGGTAAGTGACCCGCCCTTTAACTCTTTGCTCAAATGGGTTGCCCTTTCCAATAACCGGGAATGGATATAAAAAATATCGCCGGGAAATGCCTCACGTCCGGGTGGGCGTTTTAGTAGCAGGGACAATTCGCGATATGAACGTGCATGTTCGGTAAGGTCATCATACACAATAAGCACATCCCGCCCCTGTTCCATAAAATACTCCCCGATACTGGTAGCCGCATAAGGAGCGATATATTTTAACCCGGCAGAATTATTTCCTTCAGCCACTACCACGACGGTGTATTCCATAGCGCCTTTCGCCTGCAGGTTAGCCACGACTTTTGCCACGGCCGAAGCACGCTGCCCGATGGCGCAATAAATGCAAATCACTTTTTTGTCATGCTGGTTAAGTATGGTGTCAATAGCTATTGCGGTCTTTCCTGTTTGACGGTCTCCCAGGATCAGTTCACGCTGGCCACGGCCTATGGGGATAAGCGCATCGATAACTTTTAA
>Ga0302197_10004702_pt1 | contig 11906 bp, 10 predicted proteins | sample II_Bog_N2_1_FD_193526 | JGI IMG/M metagenome (GOLD analysis project Ga0302197, IMG submission 193526) | Peat permafrost microbial communities from Stordalen Mire near Abisko, Sweden - II_Bog_N2_1 | ecosystem: Environmental > Terrestrial > Soil > Wetlands > Peat | place: Sweden: Abisko...
AACACTTCGCATGGGTTCATTAAATATTCAGGGAGCCACTCTGAATGCTTCGCCGTTCTGACTCCATCAATGGGACGGAGCGGCAGTCAATCAAATTGTCGAAGACGTTGGAGCGATCGGTTCGTACACTACTTGGTAATTCAATTGCAACACGAAGCCGTGCTTCTGCCGCATCATAAGTGCGCAGAACCGGAACAAGAGGCCCGGCTTGGCGCACGGTGTATGCGCCCTGCAAGGATCCCAACCTTCAAACGTGGGCCTTTTCTTAACATGCATTGCTTTATTGAAGGAGAGCCATGATTCGAAAAACCGTGTTCGTTGTTCTTTGTCTTTTCGTCATCCCAATCACAATCCGCGCTCAAAGCGCAACCGCCTCTTTGAGAGGCGTCGTCACGGATACAACCAAGGCTGTAGTGCCGGGCGCTGAAGTGGTGATCACGTCGCTCGGAACAGCCCAGCAGCACGTTGAGCGAACCGATAGCCGTGGTGAGTTCTCCTTTCAGGAGTTGTTCATCGGCGACTACCGGATCGAAGTGCGGTCTCAGGGCTTCGCCGCATGGGTCGACTCGCGGATACATCTCGACGTTGGGAACCAATCACAGATCGTCGTACAGCTTGTTCCCCCAACCGACCAGCAGACCGTCGAGGTAAGCGCCGAGGCCGCTGGGTTGCAAACCAATGAGATCGCGCAAGGCGCGGTGGTGAGCGAAACGGAGATTGCGAATCTGCCACTCAATGGGCGCAACTTTTCTCAGCTCGGCATTCTTCAGCCTGGAGTACGTCCGACCTCCTCGGGATTGACGGTGCAGAACAACTTCCGGAGAATTGGACAAAATTATGAAGTCAACGGCATGCGTCCGGAGTCCAATACCTTCCTCGTGGATGGCATGCGTAATATCAACCGCATGGACGGAGGGTACGCATACCGGCCGCCAGCCGACTCGATGGCCGAGTTCCGCATTCTGACCACGACCGCGCCGGCTGAGTTCGGTGGGACGAGCGGTGGCATTACCACCATTGTCACCCGGTCCGGCACGAACCAGGTGCACGGAACGCTGTATGAGTTCCTGCGCAACGACGCGCTCGACGCCAACAACTACTTTGCGCCCCGGAAGGAAGAACTCAAGCAGAACCAGTATGGCGGCACCATCGGTGGCCCCATGGTGCACAACCACGCCTACTTCTTCGCGTACTACGAAGGTCTGCGCGAAAATCAGGACATCACGCATGGCGTGGTGGTGCCGACGGTGGCGGAACGCACGGGCGACTTCTCAGCCGATGCGCCCATTCTGTTGAATTCGACACGAGCGCCCCTGGGCAACGATCTTTCCGCTCTGATCAACAGTTCTCCATTCAAAGCGATCACCGCGAATTACCTCCCGTACTTTCCCACACCCAACACGCCCGAGAATCCGCACCTGGCCCAAACCACCAACCTGAGCCAGCTGGACAGCGACCAGGGCGGCGCAAAGGCCGACTGGCTGGTGCGGAGCGTGGATGTTTTGAGCGCGCGCTACAGCTACTCGACGATGGGACTCCACAGTCCGTATTCGGAACTCGGCGCCGATGTCCCAGGGTTTCCCGTTGGCTACTTCTCCAACACACACCTGGGCGGACTCACTGAAACGCACACGCTTTCTCCGCATACGGTGCTGACGGCCAATGTCAGCTTCTTTCAGAGCCACATCGTTCTGGATAAGCGCTTCTCCGGCTTCAGCCCTCAGGCGTTCGGCTTTGGATACGCCTCCACATGGGCCTCGGCCACGGGCGCGCCGCTGATCATGACCCAGGGTTACTCCAATGTGGGCGACCCGGTCATCAACCCGCGCGACAGCACACAGAACGACTACGCATTCAGCGCCAACCTGGCCCACACGCAGGGCAAACACGTCACCAGCTTCGGTGGCCAGTTCCGTCGGACCCAGCTCAACGGGTACCAGTCGAACTTTGCCTCGGGCACCTTTTCGTTTACCACGCAGGGCTATACCAACAACTCGTTGGCGAACTTCCTGCTGGGCAAGCCGGACATATTCACTCAGGCCGGGGGCGACTTCACGCGTGAACTGCGCGGCTGGGAGTTGGGCTCCTACGCACAGGATGAGTACCGCATCAGCTCGACGCTTACGCTGAACTACGGTGTGCGTTACGAGATCACGACGCCGTTCCGGGACATCCACAATCGCATGATGGAGTTTGCGCCGGGCCACCAATCCACTGTTTACCCTAACGCTCCAACCGGCCTTCTGTTTCCCGGCGACTCCGGTGTGCCCGACACCATTGCTCCCATCTTCAAAAATGACTGGGCACCCCGTATCGGCTTCGCATGGAACCCGCTCGGCAACAGCCGCACGGTGATCCGCTCAGCCTATGGCATCTTCTACGACGAACTGCTGAACGGCGTGGGCATGCCGTTCCGCGCCACCAGCAGCGCACTGGGGCAAACGGTGGTTCGCACTCTAACCGGATTCGCAAAGATCAACTATGCCAACCCGCTCGCGACCGTAACCAACCCGTTTACTCCCGGGCAGTTTGCGCTACCCGCGTCTACCTTCACCATCGATAACAAGATGCTGCCGCCTTATGCGCAAGACTGGAATCTGACCCTGGACCAGAGCATTGGCAAGCAAGTGTTATCGGTAGGGTACATTGGGTCCAAAGGGACTCGCATGCCGCGGTTGGTCGAGGCGAATCCCGCTGTCTATGAACCTGGTGCGACCTTCGCTAACTCTCCTCGCCGCCGGATCTACTCCGGATGTACGCTGACGACAGGCACCTGCACGTTGGGCACTGCCGGACTGGTTGAAGGCAATGCGAACTCGACCTTCCACTCGGCGCAGGTCTCACTGACTCGACGCGGCACGCCGGACCTGAACTACACGCTGGCATACACCTATTCCAAGGATCTGGACTACTCGTCAAGCCTTCATATGTCCGGCCCCGCTCCGTGGCTCGTGCTTGGGGAGCTTGACATAGCCCAGAACAACCAGGACTTGGCTGGTGAACACGGACGCTCGCTCTTTGATTCGCGCCATCGCTTTGCAGGAAGCGTGAGCTACGTCATTCCGTTCGCGCGCAGCTTCTCGGGTGTCTCCCGTACGCTCCTGGATGGCTGGCAATTCAATGCTCTGTTAGCCGTGAACTCCAGCACTCCCTTCACGGTCTATGACTCTGCGAATGTCTCGTTGCAGGCGCCGCACCCTGGAGTTTCCGGGATGTTCGGAGACCGGCCCAATGTGAGCGGGAACCCGAACAATGGGGCGCCGCACAAAGTGTCGCAGTGGATCGCACCTTCGGCATTTCAGCGGCTCGATCCGGTTGCGAACGCCGGGCAGTTCGGCAACGAGGGGCGGAACAGCGTCGATGGTCCTGCCTATGGAAGTCTGGATGCTTCACTCGACAAGAGCTTCTCCATCACCGAGAAGACAAAAATTCAGTTTCGGGCGGAGGCCTTCAACGTGACAAACCATGTCAACCTGATCCCGCCCGTTTTCGACATCAACTCGCCTGCCTTTGGTCAAATCACTGAGGCGCAGGCTCCGCGTGTTCTTCAGTTCGCTTTAAAACTGCAACGCTGATGCGGTCCCCACACCGACCTGGGAGCGCCCAACCGCTTTGTGACCACGTCCAGCTTCGGCAGCATTACCGAGGTCGCGACGCCGGAACGGGAGACTCACCTCAGCGCAAGGGGCAGCTTCCAGCGGCTCTTCAGCAAGCGCCGAAGAGATGCTCTCGGAGTAATTCATGAAGGAGTTTCTCTGCGGAATGAATCTGAACTGAAGGGTCAGCTGTGAGTGGCCCTTCGGTTCTCTCCGGAGGCCGGAATCTGGAAAGCGCGTAATGCATCCGCGATGGGAATTGCTCGCGTTCAGTGTAGACTCCGACACTGGGCCTGGGCGAACCATCCATAGAAGTACGCAGGGTGTTCTTTCAAACGGCACGAAACTAGGCTCTCTTCGATGAACGATGCCCTTTCGACTAATCGACTGTCATTCCGTGTCCATTTCATGCGTATCAATGGGCCTGAGCCCGATCCAACGGTCCGAGTTCTTCTAGTCGAGACCAGCAAAGCGCAGACGATATATGAGGGATTCGGAACCTGGTCGGAATGCAGGCGCTGGGTGACCCAGATTTCAGAATGCGCAATTTTCGGAGATCAACTGGCCGTGGTTGAGAAGCGTCTTGAACTGAAGCGCCTTGCGACGATTGAAGAAATTGAGGTTTCTTTAGGTCGACTAGAGTCTGCTGGCTTTCGCCGCGCAGATTGTTGACTATGGAGGGCCGCTCGGCCGAGGCCTTGAATGGATCGATCGGCGAGTCCGGGCAGGATGACGGCCGAGGAATCACGGATGTGTAGCCCTACCTTACGGCTGTCCGACGATCGTGAGTATCGCTGCCACGTTGCGTTGATTACTGGAGCAGACTCATTTGATAGATCCTGAGCTATCAAACACTCGCGAGGGTTCGATCCTCTTTCAGGCGTAGCGGTTCGGCAACCGCTGTGCGCACATGAGTGCTCAACTTTCTAAGCTTTCGCGATTGTGTTGGGAGGGGTATCGTAGCGCAGTTCTCAGCGAAGAAGCTGCGAAGCGAGTCTGCAACTTCGTTTGGCCTGTCGAGAGGAATGAAGTGTCCTGCGTCGAGTTTGACCACCCTTGAGTGAGAAATGAGCAAAGCTGCCCGCTCTGCGAATGCGGCAGGCAACACATCGCGCATTCCGTGGAAGAGCAGAGTGGGCATCGGTAAGCCCGGGAGCAACGCCGGGATTCCACCCAACATATCTTCAGGTCTTCCCCACCGCACCAGTCGCATGAGTTGCCAGGCTCCGGCCAGACCGGAGAATGGCTGGTAAAAGTCGTGGAGTAACGGGCCGTTCGATTTAACCGCAATGGCCCTACGCATTGCAACCTGCCAGAAGAGAAAATTCAACAACGGAGCCAGCACTTCTCCGATCACCGGTTTGCGCAGTGCGTTCAAAAGAAAAAACGGCTTGAGTTCGGGGAAGATCGCCGGGGACAGGAGCGCAAGACATGCTACGTTTCGTGAAAAGCAGCTTGCGTATTGAACCGCTATGGCAGCGCCTGCATCGTGTCCAACTACGTGCCACTTTGTTACGCCATGCTGCACACGAAGCGACTCAATCTGCTTTGCGAGACGATCGAGATAGTCGCGGCTGTACGGGATGAACGGCGTCTTTCCCATGCCAGGAAGATCGACGGCAAAGCATCGATGCTGGCTGGAAAGCTCACGAATGATGCCGTTCCACAGCTTGCTGTTGGTGGGCATGCCGTGGATGAAAACAATGGCGTCGCCCTTACCTTGGTGAGTGCAATGCACGGCGCTGCCCCTCTCTATCAACAGCAGGTTTGTGTGGTTTATTTGACCCGGAGTCAAAGAGGCGGCTGAGTCGGAACATTGCCCATGCGACTGCCCGCACTGTTACCAGGGCGGAACAAAAGAGCACAGTTCCTATCAGGCGCCTTGGGCGCACGCGAGAATACAAGAGATTGGCGAGCCACGCGGGAACGGTGTAGGCCCGCGCCGTGCCGAACAAGCCCAATCGCGTGCGCAGGGGAGACTGATAAAAGAACTTTTCAATTAGGCTATTGAAATAGCGACCGACACCACTTACACGCATGTTATAAGCAGTTCTGGCCAGGATCGGAATCCTATCTCGTTCCTGATATTTGCAAACAAGGGCGCTTGCCTCCGCTGCGTGTCTCAGTGCCGCGGTAACTCCATTGCCGGTAATCGGGTCTGATTGAGAAGCGGCTTCTCCGATGATGATCCAGTTTGGTCCGCATACGCCACTGTAAGTGCGGCAAAGGAAGGATGTGACCGCGACCCGATCGGGAGGTGCGTCGTCAACGAGAGAACTCAGGCGCGCGAATTTCCGCATCTTCCCTGAGAGGATATCGGCGTTGGTAAGTCCATGGGCACGTTCAATCTTGACTCTCGATCCGGGTGCGATATACCCGATGCTGCTGATGCCTGCGTGGATAGGGATCTCCCAAATCCACTCCATGTACTCGCCGGCCGGACTTAGCATGTACAAGGTAGTTCCCTCGACCCAATCTGCCGTGGGGAAGTGAGCCCACAATGCGACTTTGCGCGGTCCGTACGCAACCGACGGTAAGCTGAATTCCTTCCCAAGGACGCTGGCTGCGGCACCGGACGCGTCGATGACCCAGGACGCCCGAATCGAGTGTCCGTCCGATGTCTCGACCGCAAGGATGCGGCGATCCCGAATCTCGAATCCAATGGCCCGCTCATGCAGTGTGATAACTGCGTGAGCATGGGCCGACTGCTCCAACCGGTTGTGAACCTGCAGGCGATCCAGGTGGAGTGTGCGTATTTCTACATTCCATGGGCGCTTCGTCAGCCATGCGCCCGGAAGGTATTCCTGCTGTGAACCGTCAGAAGCAGTCACAGTGATATGCCGCTTGAACGTGGCGGCGTCCGATGCCACTAGGTCCTCCATTGTCGAGCCGAGATCCGCAAACAACTGGGGGGCCGACCAGTCGAGAGACTCACCCACTATTTGCTGGAAAGACTCGCGTGGTTCGAGGCATATGACGCGCAAGCCGCCGCGAGCGAGGTCGATGGCCGCCGCCAGTCCGGCAAGACCGCCGCCGATGACAACGGCATCGGTTTGGATCTCCGTTTTGTCGTCGACTTTCTTGTCTTCCATCAGTTGTTTGAGTTGCCCGCGCTGGTTGGGAGGCGCACCCCACCGTAAGGGCAACCCTACAATAGCCCGATAGAGAGAGGCATCCATCAAAAGTTTGAGCCAACAAAGTTTTCGAGATGCCTGGGTCGGCTAATTGGGCCGCGACCTTCTTTATGTCTCGGTTTGATCCGAGTTCCAGTTGAATGGGCGGCTCTCCGGACGATACCTTCGCGCTCGGCTCATCGCCCAATCGATCGACCCGCACACTACAAGCGTGGCAAGCGACACCCAAAGCACGGGCCGGGACATTGGGACGAGTAACAGGGTGCTGAGAAACTCGAGCGCGATGAGGAAGAGCAGAAGAAGTACGATGGCGTGCCTCTTCATGTGAGAGCAGATAAACGCACCCAATGGTGCTCCAACGGCAACAACAGGCACGGCCGCCAGCCAATAACCCATCACGGCCGGAGTAAAATCTCGCAAAACGAAAACGTGCAGGAGAAAACCCGGAATCGTCACCATGGTCATGAGAATGACTGTCGTTGGCGTGACGATCTTTTCGCTGACGCGGAAAAGCAGCACCATGACCATGAAGATGACGGAGTTTTCACCAGTGCCAACCAGCGCACTTACTACGCCACCGAGGAACCCGGCTGCGATCAGCATGCTTTTCTCGCTTGCCCCGAAGATAGGCATTCGCTCGTTGCGCAACACAGACTTCTCGCGATTGACCAGCAGCAGAGCCACACCCATGCTGCTGACAAGCACGGTAAACGATGTGCGCACAAAGACGGGTGGAACGAGCGGCGCAATGAAGTATGCACCGAAAACCACTCCAAGCACGCCTGGAATGCCGGCGTAGAAGAGCGCGCGTCGCTCGATTGGGATGCGGAGATACAGAATGCTTAATGAGGCGGCTCCCATGCCAACGCTTTGGATCGCGAGCGAGAAATTGCGTGCATCCCTCGGGGCGATGTGCAGCAGTTTTGTGAAGATCGGGAACGCAATCGCTCCTCCGCCTTCACTGGTGCCACCACCAACGAGAGAACCGAATGCCATTGTAAGTGCGATTTTCCAATCCACCAACAGGTGATGGATTGCCAGTCCACGCCCGAAGATCAACCACACCGCCCAAACGAGCAATGCCATGGTGAGGTTGAAGCGGAGCGCGCTTCTCGGCGATGCTTTCGGGTCTGATGGGACCCTTTTTGCCACGGACAGTTGTTGGACTGGGGTCGACAAGATCAGAATCTCCGAGGTTTTCGCGATTCGAGGATTGGGGAAATGACTAACTTCGAATCATCTCGTGCCAATCGACACCACGCATCCATCGAAAGGTGGGGGCGAAAGGTGGGGGACTCGCGACTATCGATGGAAGGCGCTTTCGAAACGGGGCAGCTTTTGATATAAGAGTGATCTGACGTTTGTGACCCATCCTGCCAACTTGATGACGATGTCGCTCCTTTTCCAGATCCCTGTCGTAATCCTTGTGACGCTTGCCTTCGGTTCGCTGGCTCGCAGACTCGGTCAATCGCGCGTCATCGGCGAAATTGCCGGCGGTATTCTCTTGGGCCCTTCGGTCTTTGGCCGTATCGATCCCGCGGCAGCAGCGGCATTCTTTCCCCAGTCTTCAATGGCGTCGTTTGAGACTCTCTCGACGGTCGGCCTCATTCTTTTCCTTTTTCTTGTCGGGACAGAGGCGAACGTCGAACACCTCTATCACCAGCGAGGCACAGCGGCGTTATCCAGCGCGATGAGTATTCTCCTGCCGTTTTCCATAGGCGCGCTCCTGGCTCATCCACTGCGCACACGGTTCGCCCCGCAGGGAATCGGAAACGCCCCTTTCGTCCTGTTTCTCGGAATTGCAATGAGCATTACGGCATTTCCGGTACTTGCACGAATTCTTGAGGAGCGGGGAATCCAAAGCACCAGGTTAGGGACAATTGCGATTATGTGTGCCGCGGTGGATGACGTTATTGCGTGGCAACTGTTAGCGGTGGCAGTGGCATTGGTTGGCGCAGGCGGTGGTTCGTTATCTTTGCCTCTACGACTCATCGGCCTCGCGCTCTACCTGACAGTGATGATCGGGGCGATTCGTCCGATTGCAGCTCGCCTTCTTCGCTTGCGTCAAAGCCAGGATCTCTCCATCGAACTACTGGGCATCATGGTGGCTTTCGCCTTCGCTTCTGCGGCGGCAACAAATGCGCTCGGTGTTCACCCGCTATTCGGCGCGTTCCTGGCCGGGGTGTGTTTCCCTCGCGCGAGTTCGTGGCAGGAAACGATCCGAGGGCGGCTCGAGATGCTGGTTTACGTCTTGCTTTTGCCGCTGTTCTTTGCATTGACCGGCATGCGCACACGCCTCGATCTACTGAACAAGCCATCGATGTGGCTCTGGACAGTGATTGTCATCCTGGCTGCCACAGTCGGAAAAGTCGGCGGAGCAACTGCGGCCGCGCGTTGGACAGGGCAATCGTGGCGTGAATCGCTGGCCCTCGGCGCGCTGTTGAATACACGAGGACTCGTGGAGTTGATCGTGCTCAACATTGGCTACAACCTGGGCATCTTCTCGCCGACGCTGTTCACAATGCTGGTCGTCATGGCTTTGGTAACTACCATGTGCACGACTCCGGTCCTCAATCTTCTTGGCGTTCAGAATGACAGCCAGGGCAGGCAAACCGCCAGGAGTGAGCGGGCGCACGGCCTGTGATCAGGTCATGAGTCCATCAAGCCTTCATTGCAGGCCACAGAGTGGCCAGGCAAGCACAGAAGTCCTTGCCCAGTCACTCTTGGTCAAGAACACTACTTCTTCACGGCGGCCAAAATCGCCTTCTGATTCGCGAGAATCTCTTTCTGATTCACGAGGACTTCATCGAAAGACTTTTGGTTCTTCACGATAGTCGCCTGGTTGTCGAGAATCGTCTTCTGATTCTCCAGGATGGACGCTTGATGGCTGAGGATGGTCTTCTGATTTGCTAGAACTTCTTGGTCTGACATAGCTCCTCTTTCTCGGTTGCTGCGTTATTGGTTGCCAGGGAAGGATATTCAGGCTTGCGACCTGGAGACATCCGACGCTGGAGACGACACTCATCGGCTTGTCAAAGATGGGCGAGACGACAGCCAGTCCCCAGACTTCCGCGTTCCTCAGCCCAACGATGCTTATGCCTTATCCATCATTGCCTTAACTCAAGGGTCGTGTCTGCTCCGTTCAGCTCAACGCATGGCTGTCTCTACTTCGAAGCTCATCGTTGGACCAATAAAGAGGCTGCCTCGGTCACTCCGGAGTATCCGAATTCATTGAAGCAACATCGCGGGACATTGCAGATATCCGAGTCTCGGTGGCCCTTTTGCTCTGCTGCCTTCAAATGAATGGAGAAATCGCCAACCTGCTCTTGGAAGCTGCGCCAATGCGGCAGTTCGTTCTGAACCTGAGCCGCCGCCCAAATTCGCAGTTAAGCCTATGCTTCACATCTGATCGTCGCCTCGACCGAACGGTGGACAGTCTTGCCCATCGGGTGGACGAAGACACCGCCATTCCCGATTATTAAAATTCGCGACAGCCGTGACTGAGAAGGATACTTTGCCGCGAAACCTGATCGGTGTGCAACGTGAATCGAGCCTGCGATACCCCGGATGGCGTGTTGTGGCAGCTGCATTCTTTGGAGTAATGGTTGGATACTCCGTCCTGATTCCATATACCTTCAGCCTTTTCATCAAACCTCTCAGTGCGGAATTCGGCTGGAGGCGGGACCAGATATCGGTCGCATTCGGTTGCGTTGCAATCACGATTGCCGTCTGTTCGCCATTGATCGGCCGGCTTCTCGATACGTTTGGACCAAAACGAACTATCTTGCCCTGCCTCGTGATTTTTGGGCTCGGGTTCGCATCTCTCTCATTTCTTACTTCCAGCCTGCTGCACTTCTATCTGACGTTTATCCTCCTCGGACTTGCTGGAAATGGAACCACGCAGCTTGCCTATTCTCGAGCTGTTTCAACATGGTTCTTCGCGCGTCGCGGCATGGCCCTGTCTCTGGTTTCGTCCGGCGCCGGAGCAGGGGCCATGATCCTTCCGCTTCTGGCCGCTTGGCTCCTAAGAATATACGGATGGCGAATGGCATATGTCGTCCTTGGTCTGCTGGTTCTGGCCGTGGGTCTGCCGCTCGCATCGCTGCTCGTCAAAGAATCGCGAAACGGATTGCCCGTCAGGCGTGTCTCCAACACAATTCAAACGATTCGGCCTTCCATTCGTACAAGACCATTCATGCTGTTGCTGGTGGCGATCTTCTTTTATTCGGTCACCTTCAATGGAGTGATTTCGAACCTTTCCGCTATCTTGACCGACCGTGGGCTTTCCCTCAGGACATCGGCCCAAGCGCTATCGGTCATGGGTGCTGCCGGTCTATTCGGACGAATTACTACCGGCTTGCTGTTGGATAGGTTCTTTGCGGCACGCGTTTCGGTGATTCTGTTCGCCGCCACTGCGGCAGGTGTTCTCTTCCTCAGCCTGAATTCCGCCCCATCCGCCTTTCTCAGTGCGGCAATCATCGGGTTTGCGGCTGGCGGTGAATCGGACATAACGCCATACTTGCTGTCCCGCTATTTCAGCCTGCAGGGCTTCTCGACACTCTATGGCCTTGCATGGACTGCATTCGCCGCGGGCACAGCCGTTGGGCCGATTCTCATGGGCCGCCTCTACTCATCGACAGGTGGCTATCAATCCTGGGGAATACAGTTGTTCGCTCTCCCCACTCTGCTGTCAGCTGTGCTGATGGCCATGATGCCGGCTTACCCGAAGGTGGTGAACTTCGGATTCATCGATCTGCTGCCTTCGGAAGGGATGGGCCCGCAGGCGGTGGTCTCGGATCTGTGACTTCCAATGGATCTTCTTGAATGATCGCAACGGAAGTGTTGTTAGCTGGAGCCGGACGTCAAAGGCTCTCCAACCGTGAACGATATTCAAATGCTTTGGAGGAATGACGTATGAATTCATCACTCAAAGTGCTTGTTGGAATGGTTGTCCTTGCGGCGATCTGCTCCTCTCTGAACGCTCAGACGGCGACGACAGCTTTGCGCGGAAGCGTCACAGATCCATCTGGGGCGGTCGTTGCCGGAGCGGTGATCGATCTTGAGAGCTCTGCAACTGGGCAACAAACGACCAGACGGACTGACGGAAGAGGTGAGTATGTGTTCTCGCCCATCGATCCTGGCGAGTATCTGATCAAGGTCGTTGCAGCAGGCTTTG
>Ga0302197_10004707_pt1 | contig 11891 bp, 10 predicted proteins | sample II_Bog_N2_1_FD_193526 | JGI IMG/M metagenome (GOLD analysis project Ga0302197, IMG submission 193526) | Peat permafrost microbial communities from Stordalen Mire near Abisko, Sweden - II_Bog_N2_1 | ecosystem: Environmental > Terrestrial > Soil > Wetlands > Peat | place: Sweden: Abisko...
AGGAAGCACAGAGGGGCACAGAGTAATATATAGCTTAACTGTGAATTTTGAGTAAGATTTCTTTTAGTCATCCTATATAAACATAGGATGACATAGTTTTAAAATACAGAGATTCACAAAGCATTACCTTTGTGAATCTCTGTGCTAACTTTGTGTTTATTTTAAATTATTGCTTCAGCCGCAAATTTAACTTCCTGTGCTAAAGTAACACCTGCTAATTGATCGGCAAAGGCCACAAATGCCTTGTTATTTGCTATGCGGTGCTGATTATCTATAATATTTTGCAGGTTGATCTTTCCGATAACAAATTTGTAATTATCTGAATAGTAACGTTCCTGGATATGTTTAAATTGTAGCGCCTCAACCAAATCTTCATCTTCATAACGCAAATAAATATTCAGTTCGATATTGTTGGTAAAGGATAAGTCTTTTTTGGCTTTTGCCTTTTTGTATTCGTATTGATAATCGTAACGAAGGGCAGCGATATCAGATAATACAGCCGAGCCGGTAGGATGGCCGCCAGCGCCTTTACCGAAGAAGAATTGTTGATCGGCAAACGCGGCCTGTACGGTTACACCATTGTATTCGTACTCTACGTTATATAAAAACTCAGTTTCGTTAACGAATTTTGGCAGGACGAACATGCCGATGTGGTGCTCATCCAATTCTTTAGCAACAGGAACCAGTTTTATTTTCAGGTTTTTTTCTCGTGCATATTGCAGATCGCTTGCTGAAAGGTTTTGGATGCCGATATTCAAGATCTCATCAGGATTAACAATTACGCCATAAGCATGTGACGCGGCTATTACCAGTTTGAATTTTGCATCAAAACCACCAACATCCATAGTTGGGTCGGTTTCCGCGAAACCTAGGTCCTGGGCTTGTTTTAAAGCGGTATCATAATCCATATTTTCTAAAAACCCTTTGGAAAGGATATAGTTGGAAGATCCGTTAAAAATTCCGCTTATTGAGTGCAGTAATTCGTTATCATAATACTCCTCCAGGTTACGGATGATCGGGATACTACCGCAAACCGCGCCTTCATACAATAAAGATGTACCATGTTCTTGTTGCAGCGCGATCAACTCTTCCAAATGCGTGGCAATCATTTTTTTGCTGGCCGATACTACATTTTTACCGGAGCTTAACGCACGGGATACTATCTCGAACGCGGCTTCGGTATCATTGATCAGCTCAACAACAGTATTTATTTCCGGGTTGTTTAATATTTCGTCCCTATCGGTAGTAAATAATTCAGCCGGTAATGAACGTTTTTTGTCCGGGTTTTTTATAGCGATTTTAACTATTTCCAAATTAAGGTTTTTTGTCCGGATGATATCGTTTAGTCCCTGGCCAACTACACCAAAACCAAATAAACCTATGTTTAATTTTTTACTCATTACGCTATTCTTTGCAGTTCTATAATTTTTCCTTTTACGTCTGTTTTAAAAAAGGAGGTTATAATATTTGTTAATGCTTCTGTTTCAATTAAAAATCCATCATGCCCATAAAAAGAGTCCAACTCGGCAAAAGCTGATTTTGGTATGTGCCTGAACAGATACTGCTGCTCTTCAATTGGGAATAACACATCAGATTTAATGCCAATAACCAATGTTTTAGCCTTGATAAGGCTAAGCGCTTTTTCAACACCTTTACGGTTGCGGCCTACATTGTGCGAATCCATGGCTTTGCTTAAATACCAATAGCTGTAAGCATTAAATCTGTTTACTAGTTTTTGACCCTGGTAATTCTGATACGATGACGCGCGGTGATCGTCGCTGATGTTATCATCCTCGTCCTGCTGACTTACGGTATAAGTTTTATAGCCGCGATAGGATAGGAGCGCTATACTGCGTGCGGCTTTTAAACCTTTCTGTCCGCCATCGGGTGTGTTTGAGTAAAAAGTACGGTCGGCAGTTAAAGCCAAACGTTGAGATTCATTAAAAGCGATACCCCAAGGAGAATGACGTGCATTCGTCGCGATCAGGATGAGGTTTTTAATGCGATCAGGCTCAATGATTGCCCATTCCATAGCCTGCTGACCACCCAGAGAGCCACCGAGCAATATTTCGATATCTTTAATTTTGAGATGTTCAGCTAATAACAGGTGCGCATTAACGATATCGCGTACGGTGTATTGTGGATACGCCAGATAATAAGGCTGACCGGTTACCGGGTTTTTGCTCAAAGGATTAGTAGTGCCATAAGGCGAACCTAAAATATTGGCGCAAACGATAAAATGTTCTTCGGGGTTGAAATAATCGTTGGTGCCGAAAAGGCCTTTCCACCAATCCAATACATCCGAATTCGCGGTTAGTGCATGACAAACCCAAACTACGTTATTTTTATCGGCATTGAGTTTACCGTAGGTGTGAAAACCCATCTCCAGGTTCTGCAATTTTTGCCCCGATTCAAACTCAAATGTTTGTGAACTTTTAAATATCTGTGTATTCATGTTGCTGTTTGCGTTACAAGTGTAGTTGCCTATAAAAGCAACTACATCCGGTAACAAACTATTATCAAAAAAAAAACTATATTAACTCTGTTGTAAGCTCTTCTATTTTAACAAAGGCCTGCTCAAAATCGGCCTTAATATCATCTATATGTTCAATGCCCACCGATACACGCAATAAGCCCGGTGTAACACCTGCTGCTAACTGCTCCTCGTCGCTAAGTTGCTGATGTGTGGTTGCAGATGGTTGAATGATTAATGTTTTCGCGTCGCCCACATTAGCCAGGTGACTTGTTAATTGCAGGCTATCAATAAAACGGGATGCATTCTCTTTATCGCCTTTTATCTCGAAAGATAATACCCCGCCAAAACCATTATGTAAATATTTTTTGGCCAATGTATGGTATGGCGATGAAGCTAATCCCGGATAGTTTACTTTTTGTACCTGCGGTTGCGCTTCCAGCCATTTGGCTAATTCAAGCGCGTTATCTACGTGGCGCTGTACCCGCAACGATAATGTTTCCAAGCCTTGTAATAATAACCAGCTATTGAAAGGCGCTTGCGAAGGGCCGAAATCCCGTAAACCTTCAACACGTGCACGGATGATGAATTGGATATTACCAAAAGGGCCATCGATGCCGAATACATCTGCAAAAACCAGACCGTGGTAACCTTCAGATGGTTCAGTAAATTGAGGGAACTTGCCGTTTCCCCAGTTATAATTACCGCCATCAACAATTACACCGCCGATGGTAGTGCCGTGACCGCCGATCCATTTGGTGGCTGATTCTACTACCACATTGGCGCCATGTTTTAGTGGTTGGAACAGGTATCCGCCTGCGCCGAAAGTGTTATCTACAATTAAAGGCAAGTCGTGCTGTTTGGCTACGGCCGCTATTTTTTCGAAATCAGGAACGTTGAAACTGGGGTTACCAATAGTTTCGAGGTAAATGGCTTTGGTGTTTTTATCGATTAGTACCTCGATATTTTCGGCCTGGTCATCTTTCGCGAAACGAGCTTCGATGCCTAATCGCTTAAATGCAACTTTAAACTGGTTTAAAGTGCCTCCATATAAAAACGGCGACGTTACAAAGTTATCTCCGGCTTGTAATATATTGTTAAGGGCAATAAACTGCGATGCCTGGCCCGATGCGGTAGCTAATGCTGCTACACCACCCTCTAAAGCAGCGATGCGTTTTTCAAACACATCGGTAGTGGGATTCATAATGCGGGTGTAGATATTGCCGAATTCTTTAAGCGCGAACAGGTTTGCGCCGTGTTGCGCGTTTTTGAATGCGTAAGATGTTGTTTGATATAAAGGTACGGCGCGTGATCCTGTTGCCGGATCAACTTCCTGGCCGGCGTGTAATTGTAGTGTTTCGAATTTTAAGTTTGACATGATATTTGTATTTTACAGGTGATTGAAAATTTGAATTTGTTGGGGCTGGGTTACGAAAGGATATGATTATCCTCCGGAGGTAACACGCGTTTTTTCAGAAATTACGAAAGAAAGGGCGTGTACTGGTTCAACAGCAACACATACAAATACAGCCAGTAGAATAGCTATATACAGAAACTAAATTGCCACATAGGGCATCATTGAATGACGGGATGTTTTTTAAATTTTTCATGGTCGTTAATTTATATCCCCCGGGGTATTTACCGGGCCAGGAATTGGCACCTTCTTAAAATTTTAAGGGTTGCCAGCGGGTAGTTGAGCCTGATCTCTCGCCGCTTCTTTATAAATCAAAACCTTTTGAAGGGATTTGATCTGGATTTAGTATCGCTACCAAATATTGTTACAAATATAGGTTGATAAATGTTTAAGAACCAAATTTAATTTTAAAAAGATAGAAATTGGGAATAATTGGGAGATAAGTATTAAGATTCTTCTCGTAATTTTCGTATTTCTTCCAGCATTTCAACGTCTAATTGATCTTTAAGCCGATTAACAGTTTTCTTATTTTGGATTAGTTGATTGATATGAAGAAAATGGATTTTGACATCATTAATATCAGCAATAGAAGCCATTTGTAAACACTCATCAAAAGTATAATTTTCCAAGCCTTTCATCTCCGTAAGAATATCAAGTGTAAATCCATTATTAAGATGAAATTCTGTCCATCCTGGTATAAACTGCATAGTTTCAATCATTGGATAATCGCCCATATCGCACGCTAAAAATGCTTTACGTAAAGCTTGTCTATTTTCGATCGTATCCTTCAACCAGATATCCATGTCTCCGGTAAACCGTTGATATCCATGTAGATTTGTGGCATATCCACCAATCAAAATAAAAACAACTTTATGTTTTTGAAGTGTTTTCCAGAAATTTAAAATGTCTTCGTCAAAAATATCCACAGCTATTTTTGAATAAATGGTTTGTGAGTGATGGTAGCTTTACTCATGGTTTGATGGATTTTATAAAGACGGGTAGTCATTTCAAAACGTTCAGTATAAGTACGTTTTAAACCTTCTTTAAGATAAGCTATATCAGCCTCACTTAATTTCGATTCTTTTTTCTTTAGCTCCATTACTATCAAATTTAAGCAAATTTGAGTTTAAATTCAAATCAAAAGATTATCCTAAAGCCTTCTCCATATCCCCAATCAAATCATCAATATGCTCTAAACCGACAGATACCCTTAATAGGTTTCTTGGTGTTTTGGTATCAGGGCCTTCGATGGATGCTCGGTGCTCAATTAAACTTTCAACGCCACCTAAGCTTGTTGCCTGGGCAAATAGGGTTAAGCTGTTTATTACGCGTTTCGATTCCTCTTCGCCGCCTTTTATGCAAACAGAAAGCATGCCGCCGAAGCCATTCATTTGTTGTTTGATGATATCATATTGCGGATGTGAGGGTAAGCCGGGATATAATACCCGCTCAACTTTTGGATGTTTTTCGAGATATTCAGCCAAGAGCTGCGCGTTTTTGGCGTGACCATCCATGCGGTAGGGCAAGGTTTTAATGCTTCGCACTAAATAATAACAATCCATTGGTGAGGGAATGGCGCCGCCCATTTCCTGTACTTGGCGAATCTTTGCCCACCAGTCGGTTTTTTCGGCGGTAATGAGTACACCGCCCATCAGATCGCTGTGGCCGCCGAAGTATTTGGTGGAAGAGTGCATTACCAAATCGGCACCTAACAATAATGGTTGCTGAAATACAGGCGTAGCGAATGTGTTATCGCAGGCTACTTTAATATTGTGTGTCTTTGCAATGGTAATGACCTTTTTTAGGTCGGTTATCTTTAATAATGGGTTCGATGGTGTTTCGATCCAGATTAATCCGGTATTGGGCTTGATGTGTTTTTGCAATGCATCTAAATCGTTGATCTCAATAAAATCAAACTCTAAAATATCCGCGAATAAGTTTTTGACCTGGTTGCGGAGGCCGTGGTACATATCATCCGGTAAAATAACATGTGTGCCGGGTTTCAGCGATTGAAAAACAGCCATACCCGCCGCGTTGCCTGATGAAAATGCTGCTGCATCGGCACCACCTTCTAACCTGGTCAATACGTTTTCGAGTGAAGTACGATTGGGGTTGGAAGAGCGACTATATATATACCCGCTGTTGTAACCACCTTCGGCATTACGCTCAAAAGTGGTGGACATTACGATGGGCTGGATCACGGCGCCTGTAACTTCGTCGGGTACATTACCGGCATGGATAGCGATAGTCTCGATTTTCATAAAGCAAACATAAAGTTTTTGGCGATTATTGCTGATTTGTAATTAATCATTAATTATATTTGGTTAAATAACCGACCAATTATGAAAGTAGGAAAAATCCATGTCATGATATTTATTTCAGTGCTGATCATTCTAGCGCGTGTGTTTTTAAAGCTGGCATATCCTGAGAATGGGGCGATCAATTCCGCATTTGTAACTGGCCTTACGGTTGGCGCATTGTTTGTATTCGGCTTATATTACCTGAATATTTACTATTCAGCCTGGGTAAACAGCAAATCCGACGATAAAGCGGAAGCAAATAATTCTTCCCTATAACAATTCCATAATAGTACATTTGAATTTCAACGACTGGTTATTTATCAGGCGGTTTAGGATAGTATTCGTATGGATTTAGGAAAGCAGTTACAAATCATATTACCCATAGCCCGGATCAAGACCAGGATGATAGACTTGGTTTCCTACGCTGCAGATGCCGGCTTTTATAGTTTGATACCCAAAGCCGTGGTACAGCCCATTAATGAAGATGAGGTTGTTAGCCTTTTTAATTTCTCTTCACAACAAAATATCCCTTTAGTTTTTCGTACGGGTGGCACCAGTTTATCAGGACAATCCATTACCGATGGTATTTTGGTGGACCTGAGCCAGTTTTGGGATAAGGTGGTTATTGAGGATGGTGGTAATGCCGTTCGGGTTCAGCCGGGTGTTACGGGTGCGATGGTTAATTCTTATCTGAGCAAATACAAAACAAAGATTGGCCCTGATCCCGCAAGTATTAACTCGGCCATGATGGGCGGGATATTATCCAATAACTCCAGCGGCATGTGCTGCGGGGTGAAGTTGAACTCTTATCATACTGTTAAACATATTCGCTTTATTTTGCCTGATGGAAGGCGATTTAATACTGAAAATTTAGGCGATTATGATCGTTTTATAACAGAATGCCCGCAATTGAGCGAGGTGCTTAAACAGGCTAAAAATACGGTTATGGCTGATAGTGGATTACATGATAAGATCCGCAGAAAATATCGCCAGAAGAATACAGTAGGTTATTCGCTAAACTCGCTTATCGATTTTGAACATCCTTTAGATATTTTGGCGCATTTACTGATCGGTGCCGAGGGTACGCTGGCTTTTATAGCTGAAGCAGTATTGGAAACTATACCTGATTATAAATTTAAGTCGACTGCATTACTTTACTTTCCAGACATCTACACTTCCTGCCAGGCATTAGTGCCATTGATTGACGCAGGCGCAAGGGCTGTGGAGTTAATGGACAGGGCATCATTAAAGGCGATTGAGGATATGCCTAATTTGCCTGCTATTATTAAAGAACTGCCTGAGAACGCGGCTGCTTTGCTGATCGAATTCCAGGAAAGCACCTATTCCGAACTTGAAATTAAGGTTAATGGTTTTTTGGGTGGAGTTGCTTCACTATCATTATTACAGGCTCCGATATTCACCAGCAACCCGGTTGAACAGGAATATTTTTGGAAAGTACGCAAAGGCCTATTTCCATCAGTTGGCGCGGTTCGCAAAAGCGGTTCGACGGTTATATTAGAGGACGTGGCTTTCCCGGTTGAGAAGTTGGGTGACGCGATATTAGACCTGCACGATCTGTTTAAAAAATATGAATATGATAACGCCATTGTGTTTGGGCATGCTAAGGATGGCAATATTCACTTTTTGATAACGCCATCGTTTAATGATGCGAGTGAAATTGACCGTTACGACCGCTTTATGCGGGAAATGGTTGATGTGGTGGTGCATAAACACGATGGTACTTTAAAAGCTGAACATGGTACTGGTCGCAATATGGCGCCGTTTGTGGAAACGGAATGGGGAGGTGAGCTGTACGATTTGATGAAGCAGATTAAACAGGCTGTTGATCCTAAAGCATTATTAAACCCAGGTGTTGTAATTAATGCAGATAAGGACATCCACATAAAAAATATAAAACTGCTGCCAACTGTGGAGCACGAGGTTGATAAGTGTACCGAATGTGGTTATTGTGAGCATAAGTGCCCAAGCCGTAATTTAACAACTACCCCACGTCGCCGAATAGTGATAAGGCGGGAGTTGAAGAAAATGGAGCAGAAAGGCGATAAAGCCAATTACAAGATATTGCTCAATCAGTATCAATATGATGGTTTGGATACCTGCGCGGTTGACGGGCTGTGTGCCACTGCCTGTCCGGTTGATATTAATACCGGCGATTTGGTTAAAAGATTGAGGCGCGAAAATCATTCGGCATTTGCAAATAATGTCGCATTATTGTTTGCTGAAAATTTTGGTTTTGCTGTGCGTATGGCACGTTTTGGTTTAAAAGCAGGCCATGCGGTAAATAAACTATTTGGTAAGGCAAGTATGACAAGGCTCACCGCGGGTTTAAAGAAAATAGCACCTGCAATGCCGTTATGGTCGGAGCAAATCGCATTGCCGCCCGATCTTTCTATATTAAAAACTAAGACTACTACTGATTTACCAGGCGAAAAAGTGCTTTATTTCCCAAGCTGTATTTCCCGAATGATGGGAAGCGGAGAAGAGGGTAAAAAGAATTTAATGGAGACTTTTTTGAGGGTATCCCAGAAGGCAGGTATCAACGTCGAAATCTTAAAAAACAATTCGGGTAGTTGCTGTAGCCAGATATTTTCATCCAAGGGCTATAAGGATGCTTATACTTTTAAAGCTAATGAAATCGTAGAAAAGCTATGGATTGACAGCAAGCAAGGGGCAACTAAAATTGTGGTAGATGTTAGCTCGTGCGCTTATTCGCTTAAGCATTTAAGACCTGTAATTAATATCGATAATCAGTTGAAGTATGACCAGCTATCTATTTATGACAGTGTTGATTACCTGCATGATATTTTGATGCCATTGTTGAACATTAACCATAAAAAAAACAATATTGTATTGCACCCGGTTTGTTCGTTACAAAAGATGAATACCCAGGATAAGTTTGTAACTATAGCACGTAAATTTGCTGATAATGTAACGTTGCCACTGCATGCAGGCTGTTGCGGCATGGCTGGCGACAGGGGATTTTTGTTTCCGGAATTGACAGCGTCTGCCACTATGCCCGAAGCATTGGAGGTGAATCAGCATCAATATGAAGGTTATTATTCATCAACCAAAACCTGCGAGATGGCGATGAGCCAGGCGGTGAATGAGAATTATGAATCGATATTGTATTTGGTGGATGAGGCTACCGATTGACATAGTTTAAGATATTTTAAAATTACATTTGTTATCAATGCAAAAAATACTGGTTGCCAATCGCGGCGAAATTGCTTTACGTATAATGCGCTCGGCGCGTGAAATGGGGATAAAAACGGTGGCCGTTTATTCGGATGCTGATCGTGATGCTTTGCATGTACGTTATGCCGACGAGGCAGTACATATCGGAGAAGCTCCATCAAATCAATCCTATTTAGTGGGCGAAAAGATTATTGACGCTTGTCACCAAACGGGTGCGGAGGGAATACATCCGGGTTATGGATTTTTGTCGGAAAATGCAGCTTTTGCCCGTATGGTTAGGGAGGCTGGTTTGATATTGATAGGGCCATCGCCTGAGGCTATGGAGATGATGGGCAATAAGCTGTCGGCTAAAGCTGCGGCTATGAAATATGATATACCGATGGTACCCGGCACAGAGGAAGCTATTACTGATGTGAATGAAGCTAAAAGGCGCGCAGTTGAAGTAGGTTTCCCTATCCTGATCAAAGCGGCAGCTGGCGGTGGTGGCAAAGGTATGCGCATTGTGGATTCGGTTGGCGATTTTGAAGAGCAGATGCAGTTGGCAGTATCAGAAGCGACTTCGGCTTTTGGTGACGGCTCGGTATTTATTGAGCGTTACGTGTCATCGCCAAGGCATATTGAGATACAGGTTTTAGGTGATACCCATGGCAATATCCTGCATTTGTTTGAACGGGATTGTTCGGTACAACGCAGGCACCAAAAAGTAATAGAAGAATCACCATCATTCATATTAACACCGGAAATTCGTAAGGCTATGGGTAAATGCGCGGTTGACGTGGCGCGGTCAGTTAACTATACCAGTGCCGGAACGGTTGAGTTTATTATGGATGACCAGCTGAATTTCTACTTTTTAGAAATGAATACCCGTTTGCAGGTGGAGCACCCGGTAACTGAATTTATTACCGGCATTGATTTGGTTAAAGAGCAGATACGCATAGCAAGAGGAGAAGCCATCAGCTTTAAGCAGGAAGATTTGGAAATTAACGGCCACGCTATTGAACTGCGTGTTTATGCCGAAGACCCGGCGAATAATTTTTTGCCGGATATTGGCACCCTGCAAACTTATGTTACGCCAAAAGGCCCGGGGGTTAGGGTAGATGATGGCTTTGAGCAGGGCATGGAGATCCCAATCTATTATGATCCGATGATTGCCAAACTAATTACTTATGGCAAAAATCGTGAGGAAGCCATTGAGCGGATGATTCGCGCTATTGATGAGTATCATATTACAGGGATTACCACAACTTTGGCTTTTGGCAAATTTGTAATGCAGCATGAGGCCTTTACATCGGGTAATTTTGATACGCATTTTGTAAAAAAATATTTTACGCCTGAAGTTTTACAAAACGGTAATGAGGAAGATGCGATGATAGCGGCTTTATTAGTGGAGAAATTATTAAGCAGTAAAAAAAACACTACTAATAATACTATTGCTGTTGAAAGCAGTAATTGGGTGAAGAACAGGAAGCTAAATTAGCGCTGTTAAACGATCTATCAGTTCCGCCTGTGCCGGGTTGATTTTTTGTTTGGCTTCCACCACCTCGAACCATGCTGCGCGATCAATCTCGGGGATGGTTAGTTTTTTACCGGAGCGGGGAGGCCATTCAACCTCACAGGTGTTGCTGAATATGGTTTCATGGTTGATATCGCCTTCTATAGCCCAGGCATAAACGTTTTTGCCGCTTTTTTGACGGATTGTACCTAATGAGATAAATTCACCATCAATGGCTTGTCCGGTTTCTTCTTCAAATTCCCGTTTGGCTGCAGCTAGGCCTTCCTCATCATCCGAAAATTCACCTTTTGGGATAGACCAGCTGCCTTCATCCTTGTTTTTGAAGAACGGGCCACCGGGATGAACCAGGAATATCTCTAAAATGTTGTTTGTTTTTCTGAATAAAAGGATACCCGCGCTTTGTTTGATGGACATATTGTAATATTAGTTGTGTAATTAACATAAATTACGGCAATTAGTTAGTTTTGAGACATGTTTACAGGAATTATAGAAACTTTAGGCAAAGTTGTTGATCTGCAAAAAGATCTGGGGAATTTACATATTACGATTGAATCTGCTATTGCGGCGGAGTTGAAGATAGATCAATCGGTGGCGCATAACGGGGTTTGTTTGACGGTGGTAGCAATCGCTGACGGGATACATACTGTTACCGCAATTGAAGAAACGCTGAATAAAACAAGTATTGGCGATTTACAAATTGGCGATTTAGTGAATTTAGAACGTTGTATGCAGATGAATGCACGCCTTGATGGGCATATTGTACAAGGACACGTTGACCAAACCGCAAAATGTATCAGTTTTAAGGAGCTTGATGGTAGCTGGGAATATACTTTTGAGTATGACGCCGCAATTGGCAATGTGACCGTAGAGAAGGGTTCGATCTGTGTAAATGGTATCAGTTTGACGGTTGTAAATTCACATGCGAATACTTTTTCGGTGGCTATTATCCCTTATACTTTTGAGCATACTAATTTG
>Ga0302197_10004714_pt1 | contig 11883 bp, 15 predicted proteins | sample II_Bog_N2_1_FD_193526 | JGI IMG/M metagenome (GOLD analysis project Ga0302197, IMG submission 193526) | Peat permafrost microbial communities from Stordalen Mire near Abisko, Sweden - II_Bog_N2_1 | ecosystem: Environmental > Terrestrial > Soil > Wetlands > Peat | place: Sweden: Abisko...
CGTGTCTGCTTTACGATAGTACGCCTTGGTAACACGACCAAATTGCTGTGAATCTTTGTGTTCTGACACGAGTGGTATACCAGGTATACGAGGAGACATGTATGCCACTTCTTGTTCTGTGATTTCATACAACTGATCGGTTGTCTGCCATTCTCCTCTGTAGGATTGGCATGGCAGCACATTTCGTGCCAGGTATCCTCTGAAGTAGCGCATCTCTCTTTCTTTTAAAATACAAGAAATGTATATACACACACTCTACTGAAACATCTACACGTACACACATACAACGTTTTTATTATATATCTACATCAATCTTTTTTTAAGTGTTAAAAAAAAGAGCAAAAAAAAGATGTCTGCTGTCATGAAACAGTTGGATGAAGAGACGGAACCCAGGTACTTCGAACCAAAGGATGCCGTCGTGATGGAACAAATACTCGACGGCGATACAGCTGTTGTTAATCATATACTAGCGTATAAAACACCAGCTGTGCCAGTTATACTCGATCCAGACCAGATGAAGCTCACACCTCGTGTGTATGGAAGATACAAAAACGCCTATGCTGTGCTTCCTGATGCAGCCTTAGTGATTGATGCAGTCAACACATACATGATGCAAACAGAGACACTCAAAGTGTATCCTATATGGTTCTACCAGTTGGTTGTCGCGTTGCTGTTGTCCAAAACAAGCAGCTTCTTGATATGGACTACGATGTGCCAGGATCTGGTTATCGACTGGAAAGATGACAACAGAATGGCAGCAGTAGAACTAGCATTGGTTTTGGTGTTCCGGTTGCAATCGGATGCAGTGTTTCTGAAAGAGTACACCGATCCAAACAAGACCAAACACGCGCAAAAAACAGCATTGGTGCGACATTTCCCTGCTGAACCTGCTGATACATACACACCTGAATATCTCGTAAAGAAATCAGTAGACAGAATGCAAGCTCACCTCGATCCAAACGATAATAAGATATTAACAAATCTGATAAACAAAGGGGACGAGGACAAAGCATGGAAACAGATGTACGTGCTGGCATTGACGCGTCTTAACAAACGAAACGGACCACTGGGTGCACGAGGGCTCAGCTTACTAGCGCCGTTTCACTCACTCACGGCCTTTGGCGATAAGATCCATCAGTCTAACATGACTCTGGTTATAACAAATGAAGATTTGAATACCATGCCATTGATCAGTATCGTGAAGAGATGGAGTATCGGCATAAACGCACTGAGAACTCCGCCACCATACTTTTTTATGCTTGATTATTCACCACAATCATCCAAAACAACACAAGAATGGAAGAAAAGTGTATGGATTCCAATCGTGAACAGTAACGGAATCAACAAAGCGTTTTATCACAATACACCATTGTGGGTACACGGCGGATACGTGTCTATATGCGAACTCAAGAGCATCACTGCTTAATATTGATGCTTCATATACTCCACAATAAAATCAAGTTTTTCTAAGTGTGTGTGTGTATGCATGTTATCACGAACAAAAGTAAATGCGTATTGCTTCGTCGAGTAAACTGAAGCGCAAATACTCCAAGAAGTCTTCTGGTTCTGGTTCTAGCTCCGCTAACAACAATAACACAAACAAGAAAAAAAAGAACAAACAGAATATACTACCGGATGCAAAGAAAGCAGTGACACCAGTATCTGCATACGGATTGAAGATATCCAACGTAGTGTGCACTGCATGGGCTGGTAAAACACTGTCGTTGCGTATGGTACAACTAGCGACACAAGGTAGACTCGATGGGAGTGTGTTTCCATCGAGTGTAAGCAGAGCACGAAACCCTGCTACAACTAACTCCATCTTCGACACTGGGTGTATCCTGATCACTGGTGCTCCGTCTACGGATTATGCATTGTATTCTGCTATCAAATTCGTCGACAAGCTGAACAAAGAACTCAACAACGACTTGTGCGTGTTGGACTTCGCAGTTCAGAATATTGTGTCGAGCTTCTCGCTCGGGTATCCACTCAATATCGACATGTTCTACAAAGACCAGAAAGTCACACGTTACGGCACTGCTGCTTACGAACCATCCAGGTTCAGAGGATGCTCCTGGCATCCAGTCAATCCGGATCGAGAACGACAACAAGCATTTGTCTTGTTTGCAAGCGGGAGAGTCGTGCTCACGGGGGCTAAAACATGGGATGAAGCATATGATGCATACGATGAAGCACTCCCTATACTAGCACGATACCGCCTAGGCAAAGAATACAAAACATACGATTCGAGATACAGACGCACACGTGATGTCGACGTCAACATTACGCATACGCCACCACCACCACCAGACAAAGACGAAGAAAAGCATGTGAAAGTGGAAACATCAGATGCAACACATGGCCTCGGTGTATTAGTATACAGTGAGCCGAGTGTGAAACAAGCAACAGAGGAAGATTTGTTGGATATTTTCGCCGAACTCGAACAAACTAACTCTTCTCCGTAAACAAAAAAAACAAACAAACAACATTCTAATCTTTCAGTGTTTTTTTTGTTTTTTTTGAGACAGTAGATAGATAGATGGAAGGTGTATCAGAAACAGAATACTACAAACATGCGTGTTGGCTGATCAACAAATCTCGATTCAGCAACACACTGTGTACACACTGTGCCACCGAATGTGCATGTATCGAAACAGCGTACAAAGCATGCATTACTCGCAGAGAAATGCAAGTTCGTAAAATGTATCATATCCAGCACATGATCCAAGAACACAGGCAGCACATTGCCTATATACAGCAACACCGTATCATCAAGATGGATCGTAAGTTTGATTTTGAGATCAGGAAAGACTTGCTGTATGATTTGATATGGATGGAAGTGTACACTGGTGACACAAACAGCAAGTTAGCAGTCCGCGATTGTGCATGTGTTGACAAAGTGCCAACTGGTACAGTGTGTGTTAGTTGTTCGAAAGCGAGATACATCAAGTCACTGACTGCCACACAGATAGAAACGTTCAAACAGAAGCAACGAGATTTGCTATTACAAAGACGTAGAAACAAGAACGAAGAGGTTTTACTCGATATTACACAGAGACAAAACGTGATACAATGCTTAGGCCTTGAACTAAAGTTTATCAACAGCTGGTTTCCTGACGTAGAAGAATATCCTGTTAACACTACTGCTGCTCGTGCTCACTTATCGATCTAGTCTCAGTCACACTGTGCTCTACTGTTACTTCTTCTTCCTGTTGCTGCTGCACGGAGGCTCGTTTAAAACGACCACTTACATTCCATAAGCATACAAATCCAATACCAAGACCAGTTGCCAATCCAATACAATAAAATCCTAATTCACGTAGACTCATCTTTGCGTTTTGTTTTGTTTTTGTGAAAAGGTTGGGTTTTGCGACACAAAAACTCAAAAAACCGGGGCCTAAAATCGTATGGGGTTTGTGGTACACCCCGAGAAAAAAAATGAAAAGTGCTGGTTCTGCGACACAAAAAAAACCAAAAGATTCACTATGAGTGGTTGACACCACTCTCGTATGCATAAAACAACCACAAAAGGCTATATGCAATAGATACTACATCTCTATCTCGTATACACGCATACATACACAGAAGATGAATACACGAATGGGTACCGTATACCAACAAGTATGTGCCATCTATGCGAAACGCACATCCGTGTTGGTGTCAGCATATAGACAAAGTGGCAAGTCGTTGCTGTGTCAGCGCATAGTATCTGTCATCACCGCACAGCATCCGACAAACAACATATTGTACTTTGCTCCTTCTACATGGAACCATCAACGTTTTGCCATCGGTGCACAACCAATCGGTATGCGTCTAGAGTATCCAGCCGTACAACCCATTGAAGCAGATGTGACATCAGACGGGCGTCGTATTAATTTAGCGGGATTGAAGAAAGACTGCTTCGTGATCATCGATGATATGTCAGTAGTAGATACACTCGTCGTATACAATGCATGCAAGAAGCTGTTCCCTGATACTGCGTTCTTGATCACACGAACACCGCGATCAGAAGAGGATAAAAATGCATTAAGCCATCTGATGAACACAGACAAGTTTGTCGGCTTCGAACTACATGCACCACAGCAACAACAGGCAGCTTGATGATGATGATGCTGCTACACTAAGTGGTACACCCTGATTCAGTGCCTTGTCTAGCCAACTTTTGCGTTGATCTTTTTTTTTCTCATCATCGTTTCTAGCTGCTTCTGTTGCTTAGTGTTAAAATATAAAAAGTTACATGACATCACCACATAGGCGTTTGTTACAATTTGCTAATCGTGTGTTTGCTACTACTAAGATGAGTCAATCCAATACACCAAAGCCAGCATATGCCTTTACAACAAGTGCAGTGCGCCCAGAACACATAGGCAGTATGTTTCAATCAAATACATCGGCTCGAGACTACATGTGCACGAAGATGCACTTCAGAGACGAGTATATATTCATGTCATCGTATTGGACATCCTACCTCAACGAAACTAGTCCGATTAGCAAAGCGGTCAAGTTCAACAAGACACCAGGTGACGGTCAAAACGTGTTTATGGTGATATTCGACAACACTATAGCTAATTGGTTGGTTGCACCATCACAACAAACGAAGGACGCAGTCAAGGTGTGCTATAGTGGATGGGAGAAACACACAGACTTGTCAGCAGTAGCGGAAGCGTGTCCACGAACTAACACGTATCTCACAAATACCAAAGAAGCGGTAGCACTGATGCTCGGTATTCGACTAGAAGATAAGTTTCATATGATTGCATCCACTGTATTTGCCACACAACAGTCGTTGTCTAAGCCGTTACCAGAGTTGGTCACGCGTCTAGAATCTAACTACGCAAAGTATGTCAGCAAAGAAGAATGCGACAAGCTCCGAACACTTGAATAAAATTAACACAATCTTTACATACGCCTTTCTTGTTTTTAGCCGTATGATAATGATGATGAGTATCCCAGACGCAGACGTAGTGTTGCACTCGTGGTTCGCGAAGTCGAACGAACTAGTACAAGCATTCGAAGATGTGAACAACAAGAAGAAAAACAAACATGAGAAGTTCCAGCGTGCTCCACACTTGTATCTCATTGACTTGCTCGCAAAGCACCAGAACAAGATAAAGAATGCATCCGATCCAAGTATCGAGGAGACACTAGAACTAGTGATACGACTGCGATCCGAGTCAGGCAAAACAGAAGAACGAGCACAGCTGACGCTTGTGCAAGACGAGCTGAGCGGAGCGTTTGAGTTTTACAAAAGCTTGATCTTTAAGAAGTGCTACGAGCAAGTATTCCACAAACGCGATCTGTTGATGCCTGGATACACGAAGAGATGGTATAGAACTGTCACATTCAAATCAGCGTTTACGTGTCCTGAGTTCTCTCGCTATGTGTCGGAGCAACTCAATTCATCCATGTTCTTCATCAGAAATATGTCACGCTCTCTGTCTGGTATACGCGATAGCGTAACTGTTAACTCTTCTTCTTCTTCTTCTTCTTCTTCTTCTTCTTCTGATGCATTCGCACAAAGTATCAAACAAGCATGCATCGAGCAACATGTGATCGACACGACCAAGCATGGATTGGTAGAATTGAGGAAAGAGTGGCGAACAACAGTGACGAACATCAAGTCAGAACATGCCAAGTATGTGGACACACGAGCACGTCTGGTTTCGTTTCAGACCAACATGCAGATCGTACTAACAAGGTTTAAGACGTTGGAACACACGCTAGCAAGTGCCAAACAATCGATGCCACCACCAGTCACTCCGCTAGAAGATAGTGTGTGGTCTGCTGTCAAGAAGCTGTTACAAGACTGGAAATCCTTCGTATCACAAGCAAAACCAACTCGAGAAGAAGTGACTCATCGCAGATTGGCACAAGAGAAAGAGATGTATGACGCAGTGTTGAATGTACACCAACATCATGTAGCAAGTATCAATGGGTCAACGAGTGAAGGAAGCATGGAGAAACTGAGATCAGAGTGGATATCTGCACTCGTGCAAGCTAGACTCACCCCTGCGGCAGCTCAATGCTTAGCAGAAGTGCATGCACCAGTGGTACAGCGTAGATTCATCGACACAATCACGATGTGTGCAGGTGCTTACACGTCGTTGAACAAAGAAGCAGATGCGATCGGTTTTACTACCGGTGGATTGCTGAAACTGATTGAGCGAGCACAGCTTGTGACACCTCTGCCACCAACCAACGAAGCAGTGCACGTGAGTGTTGGGAGTGCATGGGATAACGCACTGAACGACGCAGTGCGCATGGATGTAGCTTTCTACATCACGTCGTTTTGTCAAGCAATAGCTCAGATCCAGCACGATCAACTGGATGCATTCATCGCCAAACAGATACAAGTAGGCGAGATACTGCCTTACAACCGACAGTGTTGCAATGCGATGATGGAAGCAATGACACATATATCGAGAGAAGCATCTGATCTATTGTACAAGAAGTATCAAGCTCCGCTGTATGATCAAACACGCATGCTTCTGATGTGTCTAACAGACATCCAAGACATCGCAGTCAAGAAGTTAAACGACAGCGAAACAAACGAAAACGATGCGATGATGGGGTTTATACTGCATAACAACGAAGTCACTGAACACATCTTACCCAACTTGCTCGATCTACGTCTAGAACATGTTTACTTTAGTGACACAGTGTTGGACGTACATGTACAGAATGCCAAGTCGAAAGCAGTGAAAGAAGCAGCTATCGCGAAGCTGACTGGCGTGTGGCGTAAACTGAGTAATCAAGATGCTAGACTGACTCAGATGAGTACATCCAGTGACACATCTTCGGTGACTGTGACCAAGATAGTCCAGTTTCAAGATGCGTTGAAAGAGACTGGTATACTGCTCGAATCGACAAGGTTGACACTAAGACAGTATACACTATTGAGTTCTTTCATGCTAGCAGCAGTATGTTTGTATTGGTTGATATCAGACAAACTCGCATCACCACAACCAACGACAACAACAACAACAAAATGAAAAAAAAATAAAAAAAAATATTTTCACTTTTTGACTTAGAAAATTTTTTATGAAATTTTTTTGGGTTTTGCGACGCAAAATCTCCATTTTCAACTTTTTTCCCAGGATGTACCACAAACTCCATACGATTTTTTTCCTGGTTTTTTGAGTTTTTGCGATGCAAAGTCCAACTTTTTCACAAAATATTTCCTAAGTCAAAAAAACTGAAAAAAAAATAAAAAATTTCTCTAAGTCAAGTAGACATGAGTACACAAGCAACAACACATCAACTGGATGTTTACAACACATTGAAAGCTAAGATACATCGTGATTTTGATGGATTCCCGGTACAAGCTATGGTGAATCATACTTATGATATCCATGTGATGTCACACACGTTCAAACTGACTGAGTCGAGCACGTACGAACAGTTGTTGCGTGACTACAAGGAAGTGTTGACACAGTTGGAAAAGATACTGAAAAAGGATGTCAAGCGACACATGCACATCAGCCTCAATGGTGCGTTAGATGAGCAAAACCAGCTGTGTATCACATTAGCATTCAATCAACAAGAGTGCACATCTGAACCAGCGCATGTGTAGTTTGTGGTACACCTCAGATAAATAACATATTTTTAAGGTTTTGTGGTGATGTTTCTAGTTGTTTTCTAAATTTGAAGTGAGCTAAGTATGTCTTCTTCTTCTTCTTCTTCTTCTAGTAAGAGATACACGAGAATGTTTAAAGCACGTGAATGCACAGACTTGTACAGCGAACGCTATGATGTTCGTAACGATACACTGCGCATAGCTACAGTGGTAATCAAAGATATATTGGTTTATGCAAATGGTAGTGCATGTATGACATTCCCTGCAACACAGCATACACAGATAGTATCAGGTGCAAATGCTCATTTTACTAGAAGTGACAAAAAACCAACCATACATTTCGAGACACTGGAGTCATGGATATCGTTTTTCACAAATAACTGAACATCATGCTGATACTGGTATCTCTTTGTTTGCGAACGACCACAACATCAGAATACCGTGGCCATTCTATCACGCACTGCTGCTGCTACGAGATCGTATCAATCGCAAGAAACTTAAACGCATCGTATTGCATCAAATCATACCAGTAACAAGTGTTGCGGATTTAATGTACATGTATTGTGAATGGAGTTCATGTATGTCTAACACTCAAGGCAGTGCTTCTTCTTCTTCTTCTTCTTCGTCCTCGTCTGCATCTAGTAGTGGTGTTGGTGGTTCTCGTACTTGATCCAACACGATCTCAGGCATGACACTCGTATTCGAATCAGCTATCACCGAGTCTGCTTTCTTGAATAAAATATGATGTTCTAAGTATGGTTCACACAAGTCAAACAGTGTATCACACGTAGTACTTGTATCTTTTAACTCGTAGCAAACAGATCCAGGATAGCGAGACTGTGTTGATTCTGTGTTCACACTCGTGAAGAAACTCAGTGTCTCTTGATCGCTTATCACTGCAAACAGATCATGGTAGTTCATCTCATGCAGGATACGCTGCTTGAAGTGCTCATCTCGTACTGCTTTAGACGTGTAACAAGAGAGCGTAACATCACACGCTCGTGGTCGTGGTAGGTTGATGCTTATCAACGTGTAAGATGTCACACACTCATTCGGAGACGAAGATGGAGAGAACGGAGTTAGATACTGTGTAGGAGGTGATCGCGCAGATGACATTCTGTGTGTGTGTATGCGTGTGTCTATCAAATATAAAACAAATCTAGCTTTATACTAAGTCTGGTATACCACATGATCATGTTATCAAATTTGAACAAAGAAAAAGATGAGTAATGCAACGACAACAGAGTGTGGTTGTTGTGACACCGGGGGTGAAGCGTATTGGGTGATCCCTTACAATCCTGAGTTCTACGTTGTGTTGCTAGTGGTGTCTATCATAAGTAGTTTTGGTGGTATATCTCAGGCTTACAACATTGTTCAACATCCACAGCACATACGAATCGTGAGCGCATGGCAGTGGTATGGTGTGTTCACTGTCAACGTACTGTGGATCATTTACGGTATGATGAAAGCAGACTATGTTATCATCGCCAGCAGTGTGTTGCCGGTAATAGGATCCATGATGGTCTTGTTCTTGATCAATCAGCTGGGTCCGGGGTTGTGCAACTTCACGTACACAGAAGGAGAAGCGTTTGATATACACCAGATGCCGAGGCTTGATCTAGACACAGACAACAGCAAGAACAACAACAACAACAATAGTGTCAAGTACTCAACACTCGAATTTCAATCGATTAGTGGGTTGCCACCAATGAATAAAAGTTAAACCACATTAAGACTTTCACATATTGTCTGTTCGATGCCCTTATGTCTAAAAGTAGCAGTAAGCTATTCAACGTGTCCAAATCAAGGACTCCGCCGCAAACACCGCCTTCATCTAGTGCACATCATGGTGTAGATGCAGACGATGACGAGAGTGACGAAGACCAGATTCAGCGAGAACAACAGCTATACAATGAAAGTCTTGCAGTCGATAGCATATACGAGTACAAAGATGCGGATAACAACAGCAGCAGTGATAGCGACAACAGTCACGTAGCCGACTTTGAAGTAGATGAAGCAACAGCAGAGTTAGAAGAATTAGAACAAGATGGAGACAGTGAAGAACCAGATGGTATCTCGTTAGACGGGTCTTCCGATGGATCGCTCTCATCTGCATCCTATGCATCTGCTACATCTCTGAGATCTTATTCTTCTTCTTCTTCGTCTAATAGACATAAACGTCATAAGCACATTGATGACGATGATAGACACAGTAGTCGCAGTAGTAGTAGTAGTAGTAGTAGTAGTAGTAGAAAAAGAAACAGAAAGGATAAGAATAGAACCAAACACAAGAGATCAAGATCGAGGTCTGTGTCTCCACAATCATCACCACCACATGCATCGCCTCCTCCTGCTCCAACTTCGTCTGGTACAGCAAAGAAAGGAGTCAAAAGAAAGCAGAAAGCATCCAAACAAACAACCATACCGTACGAATTCCCACAACGAGGAGCACACATAGCCAATGCAGAACTAGATGCACCAGTAGCATTGGATTCACAAGGAACACAAGAAGTATCAGAACAGAAAGCACCACTGATACAGATGCCATACGATCCAGATTCTGGTGAGTGGGACGGGGTTGTAGAAGAAGAAGAACCAGAAGCAGGATATGAACAGTATTGTGCTTTGTGTGAGAACGACCAGAACGAGGAAGAGAGAGAAGCAAACCCACACGTGCAACTACTCAAAGACCACTACGACGAGAATATACTCGAGGTGTCACGACCACGACTAGGAGGTCAGTGTCAGCAATTGTTCAACAAGAAGATAAGGAAGTTTACACCAGGTCGGAGGTTTATCTCCAAACGCATGATATGTGAACACTTCGAGGTACACAGTGTGAATCAGCGTATCATCAAGAGCTTAGAGCTACGCAATCTCAACTTTGCTCTCCGCATCATGCTCAAAGGTGCATTGTATAAGATAGATCAAGACGGGTGTAAGACAGTGGATGCTGCTACGATGAGATTATACAAGGATATAATGAAAGAACGCAACTCAATCATGAATGACGTCTTTACTTCTCGTAAATAATTTTTTTTCGTAAAAAAAAATCGTATGTGATTTGTGGTACATCCCGATTTAGTACCTAGTTTTGGTGGCGACAGCGACGCAAAATCCCACTCAAATCAGAGAGAGGGAGAGAGAGAGAAAAAAAAATGTGGCAAGTCCAATACAGTGTACCACTCTTCTTCTTACTGTTGTTATTCATATTAGATGTCAGTGCAAAACAACAACAACAGCAACAGTCCAAGTATACACATGGCATGTTGATGAACTTTGCATCCGACTACCTGGATGCTAACCCATACACACCATCGTTTGATGGATTCATCAGTTATGTCTACACAGTCGACGTAGATCTGAAATACAATGATCGTACGATCAAGATGTTACGCAAGATATACGACATGACGAGTATGAAGAGAGACGTTGATGCCATGTGCATCAAGTATAAAGATAGTTTATCTGTTGCATACAAAGAACAGTACGAACAGTTATGTGGTTCACATGCGACGACACGAGCAAAAAAACCAAATAAGTGAGTAGTACATCTCGAACAAGTGACACGAAAAACGAGGATTTGAGACGATATAAACTATCATTTTTCAATCCATCATAAATAAAACATACAACTTTTCTTGTGTATACATACACACAACAGAACAATCATAAGCAAGTATGTCGAAGTACGAATCAGCCAATTTTTATTACAACCTGGTGATCCGTGAAGCGCGATCCTATGCGCTTGCATATATAAAGAACAACATCACAACAGCAACTATATGCGAGTGTTTCGATCAACTAAAGAAAGATTGTGATCTGCCAGTGGATTGTATTATGGATAGACCAATGTGTGTGATGCTTGGTGCTATCGCTCAAGTGTTCCAAGAACACAATGCAACAGTATGCGAACACCATCAACTAGGATGACTATGTAGTACATCCGCTTTATTGATGCTTATATCTTACACATATACACAAAAAACAAAAACAAAAAAAAGAGAATGCATCGACTTTTACTGTGGATGGTGCTATGGATAGTGTATGCATCTATGTGTCACGCGTCATACACTGACATAAAACACCGGTTGCTGGAATTTTCTATTCAATGCCCGGTATGGGATGTATTGATCTCTCCAAAAATTGAATCTGATATGCATGCATACAACATCAAGAGCTCTAGTACATGCACAAAAAATCTGTTTACTATCATTTACAATCTGGTAGAAGAGCTAGAACAACAACAACAAGAGAGCATCACCCACGAAAAAACGACATTACTCGACAAGATGAACAAAGAAGCA
>Ga0302197_10004715_pt1 | contig 11880 bp, 9 predicted proteins | sample II_Bog_N2_1_FD_193526 | JGI IMG/M metagenome (GOLD analysis project Ga0302197, IMG submission 193526) | Peat permafrost microbial communities from Stordalen Mire near Abisko, Sweden - II_Bog_N2_1 | ecosystem: Environmental > Terrestrial > Soil > Wetlands > Peat | place: Sweden: Abisko, Stordalen...
ACAAGGCCAAAGAATCGCTAAGTGCGATCAAACTAATTGCCAAAGATCCTAACGCACATTTCCTGGCGGGTGGTACTAATCTAATCGACTTAATGAAGATGGGCGTTGTAACACCTTCAAAACTCGTTGATATTAACCATCTTCCGCTTTCAAAAATTGAGAAGCTTCCCACAGTATTACGTATCGGCGCTTTAGTAACAAATAGTGATTTGGCTGATAACGAGTTTGTTAAATCTAATTTCCCGCTTTTGTCATTAGCCATTAATGCTGGAGCATCACCACAACTTAGGAATATGGCCACCGTTGGTGGCAATTTAATGCAACGCACACGCTGCCCATACTTTTTTGATCTTACCATGCCTTGCAATAAACGCGTACCGGGCAGTGGTTGTGGCGCGCTGGAAGGTTATAACCGAATGCACGCCATTTTTGGTGCGAGCGATCAATGTATTGCCGTAAATCCCAGCGATATGAATGTAGCGCTCGGGGCGCTTGATGCTGTAGTGCATGTAAGCGGCCCAAACGGGGAAAGAAAGATAAATATTGCTGATTTTCATCGTTTGCCTGATAATCATCCGGAAATGGATAATACACTAAGAAAAGGCGAACTTATTACCGCGGTTGACTTGCCTTATTCGCCCTTTGCCAAAAATGTATATTATCTGAAGGTACGTGACCGCTCATCCTATGCATTTGCATTAGTATCTGCAGCGGTTGCTTTACATATCGAAAACGGTACCATAAAAGAAGTAAGACTGGCAATGGGCGGTGTAGCGCACAAACCTTGGAGGCTGACCGCTGCCGAGGAATTTTTAAAAGGTAAGCCGGTAAGTGAGGATAATTTTAAACAGGCATCGCAGATTGCCATGCAGGGCGCTAAGGCTTATCAATACAATCAATTTAAACTAAAGCTTGCACCTAATACTTTGGTGCAGAGTTTGAAAATGGCATCAGGTTTAGCATCTTAATATAAAACATCATGAAAAAAGATACTATCGGAGAACCGATGAGCCGGGTTGACGGCAGGTTAAAAGTAACGGGCGGTGCAAAATATTCGGGTGAATATAAGTTTACAAATTTGGCTTACGCTGTATTAGTGCCCGCAACAATTACCAATGGAATAGTTACCGCGGTTGATGTTAATGCGGCAAAATACGCACCAGGCGTTTTAGCGGTCATTACGCCATTTAATGCACAAAAAGTTCCCGGTTACCAACCCGATGCAAAAAAGCCGGTAAAGGGTTTAAAGCTATTTAATGATAACCAGATCCATTTTAATGGGCAGCCAATTGCCTTAGTTGTAGCCGATACCTTTGAGCGTGCCACTTATGCCGCCACTTTGGTAAAGGCCACCTACCAGGCGCAACCATTTGAAACAAACTTTCATAAAAATTTAGAAAATGGCGTTATTCCTGATGGCGGTAAATATAAAGACTATGTACGTGGTGAAGCAGATGCTTACAAAAATGCACCTATAAAAATTGAGCAGGAATATACCCAGCCATCTGAAATGCATAACCCTATGGAACTGCATGTAACCACTGCGTATTGGGATGGCGATGATAAGGTGACAGTATATACCAAGTCGCAAGGCGTTATGAGTTCGCAAAGGGCTGTTGCCGCCGCTTTTGATCTCGACCCGAAAAATGTGCAGATCAACGCACGTTTTGTTGGTGGTGCTTTTGGCTCATCGCTGCGTACCTGGCCACATGAGATAGCGGCTGTGCAAGCAGCAAAACTGGTTAAACGCCCTGTAAAGCTTACGCTTACCCGAGAACAAATGTTTACGCTGGTAGGTTATCGCCCTTTAACCATCCAAAAAATAGGATTGGGCGCTACTGCTGATGGAAAACTGGTTGGTATTACGCATGAATCACATTCGCAAACTGCAGTATATGAGGAGTTTACTGAAGGTGCTGTAAATGTTTCCAGGTTCCTGTATCAAAGTCCTAATGCAAATACCCGTTATAAAGTGGTACCGCTAAATATTGGCGTTCCCGCACCGATGCGTGGCCCGGGTGAAGCAACGGGTGCCTATGCGTTGGAATCCGCACTGGATGAATTATCCTATGCGCTGAATATTGATCCTATTGAGTTAAGATTAAGAAATTATGCGGATGCCGACCAGGAGCGCAATCTGCCATGGTCGAGCAAATACCTTAAAGAATGTTACCAGCGCGGAGCCGATGGGATAGGCTGGAGTAACCGTTCGCAAAAACCAGGCGCTGTAAAAGATGGAGATTGGCTGGTGGGTTATGGCATTGGCTGCGGGGCATTTGGCGCTTATCGCGGGCATGCAGAGGCCAAAATAAAATTAATGGCTGATGGTAGCGTAAATATACAAAGTGCAACAACAGACATAGGGCCAGGCACCGGTACAGCTATGGTATTGATCGCGGCAGATACTTTGGGCCTACCAGCCGAAAAAATTACTTTTGTTCTGGGTAATTCTTCGTTGCCACCTGCTCCTACGCAGGGAGGTTCATCAACGGTTTCATCAGTTGGATCGGCCGTACATGATGTTTGTGTAGCCTTAAAACAGCAGCTTTACACACTGTTAGGCAAACCACAGGACAGTAATGATGACATTGATTATGTTGCCGTTTTGAAACAGCAAAACCTTCCTTATCTGGAGGTAACAAAGGGGTCGGAGAGTGGTGATAATGCTAAAAATTATTCCATGTACTCTTTTTCGGCGCACTTTGCCAAAGTTTATGTGCACCCGCTAACCGGGGTGGTAAAAATTAAAAATCTGATCGCTGTGGTTGATGCCGGTAAAATTGTGAATCATAAAACGGCAGCCAGCCAGATGAAGGGTGGTGCAGTTGGTGGTATAGGTATGGCCATGACCGAAGAAGCTATAATTGATGACCGCTATGGCAGATATGTTAACGGAAATTTTGCTGACTACCATGTTCCGGTAAATGCTGATATACCGCAGATAGAAGCCATATTTATTGATAAACCCGACCCTATAATTAACCCGGTAGGAACAAAAGGCATTGGGGAAATTTCGCTTATAGGCGTAGCACCTGCCATTGCAAACGCGGTTTACAACGCTACCGGCATACGTGTAAGGGAACTGCCAATAACACCCGATAAACTCGTTTAAGATTTACCAATGAAGGAAATCATAGATATTATTGACGCTTACACGATAGCCAGCATACAGGGAAAAAAAACTGCGCTGGCCACAGTTGTAATGGTTGAAGGCTCAGCCTACCGGAAAGCCGGAGCAAGAATGTTGATTACTGAAGATGGCCAGCTTACCGGTGCAATTAGCGGGGGGTGTTTGGAGGGCGATGCCTTGCGTAAAGCAAGAATGGTGATATTACAACAGGAGGCCTTGCTTGTTACCTACGATACCATGGATGACGACGATGCCAAATTTGGTGTAGGGCTTGGTTGTAATGGTATCATTCACATCCTGATCGAACCGATCAATGATAGCTCAAAAAACCCGATAGATTTATTAAAAACCATAGTTGCTACACGAGGATATTCAGTGCTGGTAACTATGTTTTCTATTGAAGACCGGAAATCTCCCCAACCAGGTACTTGTTTATGCCTGACAAGCAATGAAATGCTCATGAGCGGACTTGAAAACCTGCCTTATAAAAACAACCTGTTGAATGATGCCAAAGATGCTTTAGAAAGTCAACATTCATCATTTCTTAATTATCACAGCTATAACGCTTTTGTAGAATGCGTAAAACCGTTAATTTCTTTAGTTATACTGGGCGCTGGGAATGATGCTATCCCTTTAACCAAAATAGCGGCCGTATTAGGCTGGGATATAACTGTTATTGATGGCCGGCCAAATTACGCTGTAGCTGAGCGTTTCCCGTATGCCAAAAAAGTGTTTGTTGCCAAACCCAAACAGGTGTTGAATAATCTGGAAATAAGCGAGTGGACAGCTTTTGTGCTGATGACGCATAACTATAATTATGAGATCGCGTTTCTACAGGAATTATTGCCGCTAAAAGTACCTTACATAGGTATTTTAGGCCCTAAAAAGAAACTTGAGCGTATGCTGGGTGAACTTGAAGATAATGGCATCAATATCACTCAAAAAAACCTTGATGCTATTTATGGCCCGGTGGGCCTTGATATTGGTTCGGAAAATGCTGAGGAAATTGCCTTGGCAATTATTGCTGAAATAAAAGCAGTATTTTCTGCAAGGAAAGGCAATTCATTAAAATATAAAACCTCATTTATACATAGCCATGTAATATGACGGGCCTTATTATACTTGCAGCTGGCGCATCAAGCAGGTTGGGGCAACCCAAACAAAACCTTCTATTTAAAAATCAGACACTTTTGCAAAGAGCTATTGAAACTGGTTTAGCTTCCGCTTGCGGGCCGGTAATAGTTGTGCTTGGCGCTAATGCCGATGTAATTGAACCTATAAGCCTGGTTAATGTAAAAGTACTTTATAATAATGAGTGGAATGAAGGTATGGCATCGTCAATACGGATTGCCGTCAACGAAATCATAAAAGATAGAGCAGTAACTAGTATTATTATCATGTTATGTGATCAGCCGTTTGTAACTGCGGCATTGATTGATACGATGCTACAAAAACAAATGGAAACAGGTAAACCTATAATAGCTTGTTCTTACAATAACACCATAGGCGTACCCACGCTATTCAACAGATCATTATTTGCGGAGTTGCTGTTGTTAAAAGGTCATGATGGTGCTAAAAAAATCCTTCAAACCCATCAGCATGATGTTATAACAGTTCCATTCGAACCCGGAAGCATTGATATTGATACAAAAGAAGATTACAGGAGGTTACTAAAATCAGGCAGTGAATAATTGCTAACACTATAGCATTCCGGAATTTAAAATATTTCACCAACATTTATAAACATACCTCTTGATCCCTCCCGGCCAAAGCCATAATCGATTGCTATATTGGTACGGGAAACCTTGTTCAGTTTAATGCGCAAGCCCGGCCCAAAGGCAGGTTGAATAGATTGCAATCCTGTCCCCTGTGCTGCGGAAAATGATTGTGCATTTACAAATATAACCCCACCCAAAAGGCCGTTATTGGTAACTTTAAACCGGTATTCCGATTCCACATATACCATTTGCGCGCCACGGAAACGGCCTTGAATGTATCCTCTTCCCGTTCCGCTATAAGTATCCCATGTGTTGGCAGGCAAATCAAGATACGGTGGATTACCTTCTAACACTAACCAATCATATGACCAAAGTGCCAATACATTATCTGAGCCTGACGGAAATTTTAAATATTTGCGTACATCAATCGTCATCGTCTGCCAGTTATGCAAATTGCCCAGGAAATTCCCATCATCTTTGTATTGTAATGAGGCGTAAAAGCCACTATATGGGTTTATGGAGTTATCCCTGCTATCATACAAAGCATTCAAAGTAATCCCCGAAGATATTGAATGCGACTGAGCGCCGTATTCCACATATTCCGATGGCGCACCATCCAGCGGTCCCTTATGGGTAACATTCCAGTGCACATCGACTATATATCCAATTCCCGCATAAAAATTTGTCCATATACGCTTTAGAGCGATTTCACTAAACCTGAAGAAATCATAATCCATCGGATCTTCATCCCTGATGTTTGAACTACTACCTAAACCATAGGTGCTTTGCGGATATTTAAGATAGCGTATATCACCAACAAAGTCATAATCATTATTCTTTGTCCAGATGTTGGATTGTATTGGGATAATGATTTGTTTAGTTTGGGTATAAGCCGTATTAATTGTTATGGTTGATATTTTTGAACCCTTAGTTGTTCTGAAGGCAATATTTCCGGCCAGTGTTAAAGCTAATTTTGATTGCAAACTATAACCCAATGCCGGTACTATCGAAAAAACAGGCTTGGTTGTAATAGTATCGTTTTCATTACTTGGCTTATTTCCAAACAGCAAACCTATTATATCGTACAGATCTAACTGTTGTAATGTGTCCGTGTGTTTTTTTGCAACTGTATCATTTTTTGGGTATTTAGTTAGCGGAACAAACTTTACATTCTGAGCATGCAATAATAATGGGCTATAAATTAATGCAAATATCAAAAGGTATCTTAGCACAAGCCGCATATAAAATTAAAAGTTTAATAAAATAACCATAAAATATGATTTAAATCTGAAGTGAGTTTATTTAAATCCAAGACTTAAAGAAACTACATCAGAAACCAAATTTGTTGTTTGGGTGTAATGGCCATATCTAATTTCTAATTCATGTAAATTTTGCCAACCAAAAACGCCTTTAGGTGGAGCTATCCTAATACCAACACCAAAAAATTGACTCGTAAATTGCGCGTACTCGAAGTTGCTTGTATAATACTGATCTGTGGGGCTATGCTGCTCATAAGGCGCAAAATATCTTGCTGCTGTTTGGGTATAATAACGATAAAAAGGAGAAATTGAAAAGAAAGGAGAAATTTTATAAGCTATCTCTAAATTAGCTGTATTTGATCTTACACCCCAGTTATCAAGATAATAGCGGTAATAAGAGCGCAAGATGATATTATCCCCGAGAAAATAATTTGCCCTAATACCAATCGGCAGCTTAAACCTTGAAGAAGGTAGTTTTTCGATAGTGTCTTTTTGATTGGAAAAATAAACCCGGTGAAAAGGCAGGCTTAAATAGCCATTTTGGGCAACTATATCACCCAAAAACTCTAGTTGTAATCTTGAATTTATAATTTGAGAATAACCAAAGGAAGCTGTGTATGTGTTTCTTGGTTTAGTAGGAAGGCTTGGTTTTGCCGCTACCGAACCTCCATTACTCAGTACTACATTGCCGCTGGCTGTTGTAACGTAAGTTGCGCCGCTTGATACGGGTGTTATAACTTGTATAAACTCAGATGGGTAAATAAGGGTAACATGATCCAGATAGCCCTGCAGTTTCACGCTAAATTCTCCCATTTTATTATCCGTTTTAGCAGAAAAATGTAAATCGGCCCCCAACGATTTATAATTGTATTCGCCCGAATAGTACGCCCCTATACCAAATGTGTTTCCTGTTTTCGCGTTTTCCAGTGTCCAATCAACTGATGGATAAATCCGGGTACCACCTTGTTTACCCAATCCGCTAGTGGTTACATAAGCGGAAGATGCGGAGGTATGATGATCTATACCAAAACCAAGAGAAAGGGTATTCTTGTTGTTGAAATTGCCCGACCAAACGAGTTTCAAATCCAACCCATTGGAAATATCGGAAACTTTTTCAGTGCCGATGCCTCCCGTTATTGCCGAGTGATCGCCGTTTTGTTTGTAATAACTAGAAACCAAATTAATTTCATCAATATGCAGCGCAGTAGGGCTATAGCTATCGGTATCCGAAGAAGAAACTGGTGTATATAAACTAAACGGAGTTTTACTATTCAGCGTGTCTCCTTTAACTTGCCCAAATGCACTAAGTCTGCAAATAAGGGCGAATCCTATAACGGAAAGGAAAATTTTTTTCATGAATCAATAAGGGTTTAAATTTGAGAAGCTGTATCGAGTTATCGTCGGTAAAGCAAAAATTTAAATCGTCAATTCTTTTTTTCGCGCCTTCATTTTTTAGGGGTATTAAATAATATTTATATTTTTTGAGGTATATAATTTATCATCGTCGTCAATAATTATTGCTTCTATATCTTTCATTTGGTTAATTAAATCCAACCCGGTATAAACACCCATAATAGTGACAGGTGTAGCCATAGCATCGGCTATCTCGGCATTGGTAGTAATAATGGTGACACTTTTTATACCTCTTACAGGTAAGCCCGTACGGGGATTTATAGTGTGTGAATATTTTTTTCCGTCGATAATTACATACTTTTCATAATTACCCGAAGTGGCTACCGACAAATCCGTGATTTCCATTTTGGAGAATATTTCGTGTGATGAATCCGGATTAGCTATACCAATAGTCCATTTTTTTCCTCCGGGTTGAATTCCCCATGTTGTTAAATCACCGGAAGCGTTAACTACTCCACTTGTTACCCCACTTGCTTTCATTACCCGTTTAGCCATTTCGGCGGCGTAACCTTTACCTATGCCGCCAAATCCAATACGCATGCCGGGCTCTTTTAAAAATACTGTGCAATTTTCATTGTTTAACAGTACATTTTTATAGTTAATAAGCCGCACCATTTGCTTCGCGGTTTCTTTATCAGGTAAGGATGTCATTTTTTGGTCGAAATTCCACAATCGCTTATCGATAGAACCGTATGTTATATCAAAAGCGCCCTGTGTAATTTGTGAAATTCTTAGCGATCGCTCTATAAGATTATATGTTTCCCTGCTAACCTCTACCGGTTGGATACCGGCGTTTTTATTAACCAAATTGGTTTCGCTATCATCACTAAAGGTAGTGAGTAGCTTCTCAATTCGTTTTATTTCATTAATGCCATCGTCAATTTTATTATTGGCCCATATTTCATCATCAGAAACAACACTTAACTCAAATTTATTACCCATGAGTTTAGCGTCTCGTTTAAAAATTTGATCAATGGGCATTGTTGAAATAGTTACGGTTAACAATATTGTATAGATAACAATATTACTTTAACAATCTGTAGATAAGATGAATTATAGCTCGTAAAACAAAATATCTAAACTATTTAACATAAATTAACATGTTAATTTATATATATGATATACCAAACATGTATTATAATTATACTGCAAGCATTTATTTTTATTGGAGTATAAATTACAGGAAAAACTTGAAGGTTATTATTATTCTTTTTTTGTAAAGGGGATTTTCAATACTTTAATAAAGTTGGAATTGACATGTTTATCCATGTGTGTATCAATCCCAAATGTAATTTCGCTTTTAGGCAAATCATTATAATAGGTTTTAAAAATCCTATCCCAAATGCTTAATACGTCACCATAGTTACAATCGGTATAAGGTAACTCATAATGATGGTGTACGTGGTGTAAATTCGGGGTAATAAAAACCAGGCTTACAATATTGTTAGCTTTAGGTGAAAGCTTGAATTGTGTGTGTGATGTAATATTGGCAATGGTTTGTATAGTTTGGCGCAATAGTAAAACTCCGAACGATGCGCCAAGCAAAAATACCCAGATAATTAAAAAGCACATCCTTACAAATGTTTCAACGGGGTGTTCCCTAACCGTTGTTGATACATCCAGATCAAGGTCGCTGTGGTGAATTAAATGGAAATTCCATAATGTTTTAACCTTATGCATCACTACATGATAAATATACTCGCAAAAATCAAGGAGTACAAATCCTAAAATGTATTTAACAAATATGCTATTAGAATAAGGTAATAAGTATAACAATCCCCAATGATGGCTAAGCGACCAAACGCATATCATCAGCACAAAAATTGTCATAAACAATTGCACTGGTAATGCTGTAAATATGAAAAACATATTAGTGAGCGTATGTTTCCATTTATCTTTCCATGAAGATGTTAGCACAACAGCTTCAATCAGCCATAAACTCAAAATAATTCCGCCATATAAAATTACTTGCGACGAAGATGGATTAGTAATGAAGTATGATTTAATCGATAGCATAAGTGGGGGAATTACAATCGACAAGTATAGAATAAAAATCTGTAGTTAAAATGAAGATGGTATTAGATTTTGATTAAAATATTCAAGCTAATGCGTAGACATTCCATGCAAAACTAGCATGTATTCAAGGTTAAGATTAGTGTATTTTTGAAGGGTAGCCAATAATTGTGAACCAAAATACGTTCAGTAGTGTTAATGTAGAGGCTAACGAATTGGCTTTAGTTAAACAGATGCGGACATTTGAATAGCTAACAATCTTAAATATAAATTGCTATCAAAAATGATTTAAAAATCTATATTACAATAATGTTTTGTGCTGTTATGTGAATCTATAAGTAATTTATTAACATCTACCTATGAGAAAAACCTTCCTGCTATTGTTCTGTGTTTTTAGCCTGTGTATAGCAAATGCGCAAACAGGGGCACCCCGATTTCATGTGATAGCCCTTTATGAAAATGGCGGTCATCATATCGAATATTCAAAAGCTGCAAGGGTTTGGCTTGATAAACTGGCAGCAGACAGCAATTTTAGCATCGACTACATCCAGAATACGGATAGTATTGATGATAAATTTCTATCTAAATATCAATTATTCATTCAGCTTGATTATGCGCCTTATGGCTGGAAAGACAAAGCAGTAGCAGCCTTTGAAAAATATATTACTGAGGGCAGGGGAGGATGGATAGGATTTCACCATGCTACCCTATTAGGCGAGTTTGATGGCTACCCAATGTGGGACTGGTTCCACCAGTTTATGGGCGATATTAAGTTTAAAAACTATATAGCAACCTTTGCAAAAGCTACTGTTGATGTAGAAGATAAAAAGCACCCGGTTATGAAAGGCGTATTGCCAACGTTTACGGTGGAGAAAGAAGAGTGGTATACTTACGATCAAGATCCAAGGCCAAATGTACATGTATTAGCCACGGTTGATGAATCAACCTACGTTCCAAACTCCGATATTAAAATGGGGGGTGATCATCCGGTGGTTTGGACTAATCTTAACTACAAAGCCCGTAACATATATATATTTATGGGCCATTCACCAATACTATTTGAGAGTAAAGATTATCGGACTTTGTTTACCAACGCCATTTTTTGGGCTGCGGCTAAATAGTTAATAAGGTGTTGCAAGTTATTTTTAAAGGCCGAATCATTAATTTAACAGATAGTTATGAGGTGTAATGCTGTCGTAGTGTTAACCGATTTAGATTAAAAGTTTAAGTGCTTCACTTTTTAGTACTGGTGAGCTTATTTAGCAACCATTTATTTAGTTTAACATAAATTATCCTTTCAACTACATAAGCAAATAGAACACATATTACCAGATAACAGCATATCCTTAACGCAGGGTTAATTATTACTCCATTTAAGTAAGAAGCATCGGCTACTAAGAACCAATGCGAAATATAAATACCAAATGATATTGGTGCTATATGCTCAAATACGCCCAATGTATAGTCGAACCCTCGCCAGTTCAGCTTCTTCCATATAACTGCGGCTACAACTGTTATCAATGCAAAAACAAAGTGCCGCAATTCTAAAAAAGGGTATACACCTGATGATACGTGATGATTATGAACTATCACATTTACTATCAGTATTAAAATAACACAAGTAAGTGCCATTAATGGGATAAATAGTGAACGCAGGCTAATTTGTTGTTTTTGCAGATAGAGTTTTGCCATATCAGCGCCTACCCACCATATTACCAGATACATTAGTTCATTATTTATAAAATTGGGATAGATAACGTAGGTGATGGCAGATAGAATACCAATAGCATAAACAATTATTGACGGCCTATTATTGATTTTGGTAATGATGACAAAAAATACCATGTAAAACCACCATTCGTATGATAATGACCATAGTGGCGTATTGCCCAAAAAAGGATCAACAATTACATGAGGCTTAAGAAAAGATGTATCCTGTAGCATTAATAATGTGCCTGCAAGGGAATGGAAATCGATTGGTAAAAGACTCCCGGATTGTATGGCATCCAACGAATAATTTGCAATAAATACGCAAATTAAAGGGATGTATATGCGTAAAAAACGTTTTGAAAAGAATGTTTTAAATGATTTATCGGTCGATAGTGAGAACGCGTACTGAATAACAAAGCCTGATAGCAGAAAGAAAAGTATCACGGCTTCCTGCCCAAACCTGAACAGGATTGAAAAATCCTTCCCTGCAATTATAAGCCGGGCGGCAAACAAATGATGCAACACAACATAAACAGCGGCAAATCCCCTAACGGCGTCTAATTTTTTAAGCTTTTTTTTAGTGGGTTTAATACTTACCATTTAATTTTAAACAGCTTTAACAGGCAATTTAATAATT
>Ga0302197_10004719_pt1 | contig 11875 bp, 10 predicted proteins | sample II_Bog_N2_1_FD_193526 | JGI IMG/M metagenome (GOLD analysis project Ga0302197, IMG submission 193526) | Peat permafrost microbial communities from Stordalen Mire near Abisko, Sweden - II_Bog_N2_1 | ecosystem: Environmental > Terrestrial > Soil > Wetlands > Peat | place: Sweden: Abisko...
TGTAACATCAGCAGATTGGTCGGGGTCCGTGATAATCTCGGATCTAGACATCAAAAGTTTACTGGATTCCTCGATCTGCAAAACTAATAGGACACTCCCATCTTTCCTGATGGCTGGAGTGACGATGCAAACTCTGCCGCCCCCCAGATCGTGCCGGCTCTGTATACCATCTAATACCTCGACGACACCCAAGTCCTGAATGCTTGCGGCTGCTAGATCCGACGAATGTTTGGAACAGCCGGTGAATAGCGATACAAGCAATGCGGCAGTGATCAGCGGTGTGTGGCATTTCATAAAATGTGTGTGACGCCGGCAACTCAAAACTGAACTACCACCAAAGAAAGTCAAGTCACCTGGACCCATCCATTCGGATTAATCGGTTTTATTGGCGGATTCGCTGCCCGAAAATCATCCCTCGTTTTACAATCCGAACGCCGAGTTTATTTCATAAATTCACCCGATTTCATCTATCCTTCCGTCATCGGTCATTTCAAAACAAATTAAGACTTTTTGCGCCACCGGGAACAGGAGGTGACGCAAAAAGTCGGGTTGAACTAAATCCGGCGGGCGGATCTCAACTGGGCTTTGGAGATTGGTGCTTAGTTTGGGCCACTGGGAGTGACGCAACGTCGACATTGAGATGCACCCGGGAGTAGTTTTGGTCGGGGGAGATGGCAAAGTCAGACCGCAGGAGGCGCCTCCAGATGAATTTGGATCGATTGCAGCCAGCGAGGATTGTCCTCGTTTGGTAAGGGGCCAAAGAGTGGCGCGAAAGCCGACGATGAAATGGCGCGAGAGACATCTATGGTGGAAATTTTCTCTGCGGGCGGAGGACTTGCAGGACGATCAAATGTCCGATGTGGCAATGTGGACAAAGCGGCGGCGGGGCGGCTTTGGCGGCGGAGGCCGAGGGGTTGGTTGTGCCATCGTGGGTTTTGGTCGCCAGATTGGGTTCCATCATGGTTCGCGCCTGCTCCCGAGCTTCGTGGTGGCTTGGGCTGGCCAGTCCGTAGTAGCGCACTTTGGGAAAACCGCGTGGAAGAATGTGCTGCATAAATCGGCCGATGAAGTCCTCGGCGCAGAGAGTTACGCGCTGCAGCCGCTGTGTGCGATTGTCGCGATAGCGAAAGGTGACGCGGCCGTCCACAAAGGACTCCAGACGGCTGTTGGTGATGGCGACTCGAAACGCATAGCGGGCCAAGTATCCCAGAACCTTCTCTCCTGCTCCCGCGTGTTGACAATGCACGACCCAGGGCTGTGTCCACGTTTTGGCGGGTGTTGTGGACAATAAGTGTTCACGCTTCAAGGCCTGCCGTATTGTGGCTCGAAAGATGACGGAGAGGGCGCGCACCGGAACAAGAAACTTGGGGTGTTTTGCAGGCGCCCAGCGTTGCTGGGCGTTCCATCCGCCGGCGCTGACCAGCAGATGAACATGCGGATGGTAAAGCAAAGCGCGAGTCCAGGTATGGAGTACCGCGAGGATGGCGGGCGTGGCGCCCAGATAGCGTGGATCGGCGGCCAGTTTTTGGGTGGTCGCGGCGGCGCAACGAAGCAAGAGGCTATAAACGATCTTGGGATGTTGATAGGCCAGAGGCCGCAAGGCCGCCGGCAAAGTGAAGGTCAGCAAATAATGCGGACAAGGCAGCAGGCGCGACTGTTGTTTCTCCAACCAGGCGGCGGCTTGCTCGCCATGGCATTTGGGGCAATGCCGGTTACGGCAGGAATGATAGGCATAGCGGAACGCTGCGCAGTGATCACACTGCGCCACATGGCCGCCGAAAAACGCGGTGCGACAAAGTTCGATGTCGCGCATCGCCCGGAGCTGATGAGGAAGCAACGAGTGATTGGCGTGGTAGATCGCAGCGTGTCGGCGGAAAATATCCGCCACTTCGATCACGGACAGAGGTCCTGGATCAGTTGTTGGATCGGAGCATCGAGCTGCGCGCAGGCCGGCGCCGTCAAATGAGTGTAGAGGGCCGTGGTTTTGGGAGAGTTATGCCCCAGGATAGCCTGAATCAATCGCAGATTGACGCCTACCTCCAGCAGGTGCGTGGCATAGGAATGACGCAACGTGTGAACCGTGACATGCTTATTTAACCCACAGCGCTGTCGTGCTTCTTCAAAGACGCCCTGAATGCGTTCCCGGCTAATGTGCTGCGTTTGGGCTTTGGCGGACGGCGAAGGAAACAACCATCGGTCGGAGCGGTGCGTTTTCCAGAAACGGCGGAGCATCTGAAGAATGGGCGCCGGCAGTGGCACGTATCGATCCTTGCTGCCCTTGCCGCAGATATGGAGCAACAGACGTTCCGCGTCGACATCGCTGACTTGCAACTGCACGCCTTCGCTCAGGCGCAAGCCACAAGCGTAAACCGTGGTGAAATAGGCGCGATAGAAGTCCGACGGAAAACAATCCAGCAACCGCCGGACCTCTTCCCGGCTCATGACCGCGGGAATTTTATGTTCGCGGCGGGGGCGGCCCAGTCTGAAAACAGGCCAGGGGCGCTGCAAGGTGTGCTCGTAGAGAAATTTAATGGCGCAGAGCGTGATCGTGGCATTGGAGCGCGAGACTTTGCGAACGTGGGTCAGGTGAAGAAAATATTGGCGGATCTGCTCCTCGCTCAGCCGATCCGGCGGCTGATGGTAATGTCGGGCCAATAGTTTTACCGCTGTCACATAAACCTGTTGAGTTGAGGGGGCGAAGCCGTGCAGTTGCAGGTCTTCAATGAAACGTTGACGGAGCGCAGTCATGGATCCTTTCCGGAAAGGCGGGTTTGAACGTCCACGCGGACGAATCCCTCGTGTGAGAGATCTAACCTTTCCTTCCAGAATCAACGCCTTAAAAGCAGTTTGAGCAACCGAGGGGATTTTTACTATCCGGCGGGAGCCGGATTTAGTTCAACCAGCCAGTCGGGGTCGAATCAAAATCGGGCATATTGAGGGTTAATTCGCACTAGGTTTCTTGATCCAAACCAGGATTATTTCAAGGACCATAATGCTCTGGTGTGTACCGAACTGAACTTTGTATCAGTAATGAGGGAGGGACGTTCGGTTTAATGCCGCATCAATCAGCTTAATGGCGTAGACATTATCGTCGCTCGCCGGGGTCGTGAAGGTCATTCCGCGCCGCCACTTCGCTGGAGCCTCCACATGAACGCCGGAAAGGATGCCCCATCCCTTGCCAGACGTTCCTTCGACAATTGCCGGGGTTCCGTCGGGATATTTGGCCACTACCTCGCCCCAGCCGGTAAATTGGGGTCATTCTCCCAGTATTGCTCCAGCGGTGGGCAACCGGGTCCGGTAATTGCTACCGGCGCCTTATGGATGCCCCGATTTACGGCCGCGTAAAAGCCGAACCGTACGCCGGAGGTCAGATTCAGACTGTTGCAGGGCGCTTTTCCGGCCAGAAGTCCTCCCGCGCAGATCCTAAGGGGAGCGCAGACGGAAAAAGCCAGCTTTGGAGTTCTCACTATTGGTAAGCACAAATTTTGCTCCGACGGTGGTGATGCCGCTTAGGACATCGCTCCAACTACCGGAGGGAAGGTTGGTGCTGGTTTGCAAACTATAATTGGTTGCCGATGACGGCCAAGAAACAACCACGTTGTTTGGCGGCCCGGGCTGAATATTCAGGAAAACCGGGGAGTTAGTCTGCGCGGTCGTGCTGGTAACCATCACACTGAACACGGTGGGTCCGTAAGTCCCCTGCCCCAGGTATCCGGGGGGAAGTGTGATGGCGACAAAAGTGCCGCTTTGCGATCCGTAATCAAGCAACGCAAACGAATTGCCAACCGCTGGCGCAAACCCGTTGAGCCACGACACGCTGGCGGTGCCGTTCAAAGCGACATTTCCAGAGATATTAATCAGGCCGAAGCTACTCAAGCTGCTTACCCCAAAGGCCAGGGTGCCGCCACTCGTGGAAAAGTTTCTCGTAAAATCGAGGGCATTAACCAGTGCATTCACCGTGCCGCTATTGGTAAAGTTGATCCCCACCGAAGCCGTGCTCGTGCCCTGGGATCGACGGAACGTGCCCGCGTTGTTAAAATATTCGTACCCGGCGCAGATGCCGCAGGCGATCGTCGCGTTAGTCTGAATGTCCCACAACGCACCCGCCAGGTTATCCACCCCGCCGAAATAGGTCGGCGTGTTGTTATTGTATACCGACAAGCTCCCCAGCCCGCTCATCGTCACCGTGCCCGCATTGGTCAGCACGTTGTACAGGGTGACCGGCCCGGTGATGTTCAGCATCCCGCCGCTTCCAACCGTCAGCCGCCCGGAAATGATTCCACCCACCCAGTTCATGACTCCGGTTACCGTGTTCGTGCTGACCAGGGTTGATCCACTCAATGTCAGGTTGGTAATGGCTCCATTATTCTGGAACGCCGGCCCCAAAATTAAATTCCCACCGGCCAGCAACAAATTCGCCGGCACATTTTCCAACAACGTCAGCGTCGACCCGGTAAACTCGCAAATGCCCGGGCCGCTGATAACCGGCGGAACCCCCATCGTGAAACTGCCCCCGCCGAATTCAGTGGTCGCCCCCGCTGCCGTGTAGTAGGTGCCCATGAGATTGCCGCCTGCGTTGAAGTCCAGGGTTCCGCTGAGGTTGGTCACTGAGCCGCTGTTGGTGAAGCTTATCCCCATGATCGCTAAGCCTGCACCCTGGGATCGACGGAACGTGCCCGCGTTGTTGAAATATTCGTAGCCGGCGCAGATGCCGCAGGCGATCGACGCGTTGGTCTGGATGTCCCACAACGCACCCGCCAGGTTATCCACCCCGCCCAAATAGGTCGGCGTGTTGTTATCGTAAATCGACAAGCTCGCCAGTCCGCTCATCGTCACCGTGCCCGCGTTGGTCAGCACGTTGTAAAGAGTCGCCGCCGCCGTGATGTTCAGCACCCCGCCACTCCCGATCGTCAAAGGCTTGCCACTTAAAGTTCCACCCGCCCAATTAAAAACTGCATTGTTAGTAACCGGACTCGTCAAATTGATGATTCCGTTGGTGAAGTTGACCGTATCCGTGGATCCAGGTATGCCGTTGGGAGTCCAGTTAAGGGCGTTGAACCAATCGCTGGAGGCCGAACCATTCCAAGCATAAGGTGTCGCCGAACACGGGTCAGCGGTCAGCAAATACGACAATCCAACCAGGGAAAATAGAGTAATTCGGGGAAAATGAAGTTTCATAACACGTTATTGTACAAGCCAAACCGTTAACTTTTCAATTGTTTCGGCTGATCCCTATCCGGGCCAAAAGTGTCAACAACGCCAAGGGCTGATGGACAGAGACTGTTATATATGTATTAAACAACTCTTTCAATAAAAATCAGGGAATCAAGTGAAACGCATTCTTTTTTAAGGTTTATTACAACCTTGTTTTACAAGTATTCGGAGTTTTTTATCGACCGTTTCCTCTTTGCCGAATGCGGCCGCATTTTTACCAGCGAGGTAAGCGATTACGTTATGCCCCCCTTGGTGGTTTTTGTTTTCAAAATGGCTTATCACCTTAAGCCAGTAGATTTAATCAATTTTTTGGGCATGGCGGCTCTGGTCGTCGGACTTTTTATCACTTTCCCCCTCAATCTCGGTGCTTTAGCATACGCCTGCGACGACGTCATCGCAGCGAATGGCAACTGCTAAAAACTTCGAACCACGGGCGAGGACCCAGCCAGAACTTCAGCCTGGCATGCCACCTCCCCAACAAACAAAAGGAAATTTCAAGCACTGGACAATATTCAAGTCGAAACTGCGTGGCCATGATTCAAATCTAAAAACCACTTTCACAGTTTGCCAACGCCATGAACCGAACCCATCAAGTAAAGGCTTGAACTTTTCGAATGGCTGCGGGAAGTTTGCACAATAAATCTTAAGGACATTTATGAATTACCAACTGCTCGGCAAATCCGGCCTCCGCGTCTCCGAATTGTGCCTCGGCACCATGACCTTCGGTGAGGAATGGGGCTGGGGTTCGAACAAGGACGAATCCAAGGCGGTCTTTGACACCTATGTCACTGCGGGAGGCAATTTCCTCGATACCGCGGACGGTTACACCGGAGGGACGAGCGAAAAGCTCGTGGGCGAATTTATTCGCGGCCGGCGCGACCAGTTTGTCGTCGCCACAAAGTTCTCCTTCAATCAGCGACCGGGCGATCCAAATGCCGGCGGCAATCATCGCAAAAACATGGCGCAGGCGCTCGAGGGCAGCTTGAAGCGACTCGGCACTGACCGCGTTGACCTTTACTGGATGCACGCGTGGGATGAATTGACGCCGGTCGAGGAAGTGATGCGCGCCTTCGACGATTTTGTGCGCGCAGGCAAGGTGCTTTACATCGGCATTTCCGATGCGCCCGCGTGGTGGGTGGCGCGCGCGAACACACTGGCCGAACTGCGCGGCTGGACGCAATTCGTCGGCCTGCAAATCGAATACAATCTCATTGAGCGCACGCCGGAAAGGGAATTATTGCCGATGGCCGAGGCGCTGGGACTGACCGTGACGCCATGGTCGCCGCTGGCGGGCGGTTGGCTGACCGGAAAATACGCGATGAAATCAAAGGAGGCAAGGCGCCTCGACAAAACGCCGCAGTTCGCGCGGCGCACCGAGCGCAATGTAGCCATCGCCAAAACCGTGGTCAAAATCGCAAAGGGCGCCGGCAAATCTCCCGCCCAAGTCGCCCTCAACTGGCTGCGCGGCAGACGCAACACGATTCCGATCATTGGCGCGCGCACGGGATCGCAGTTGGAGGACAATTTGAACTGCGCCAACTGGTCGCTGAATGCAAAGCAACTTGCGGAGTTGGACGAAGTCAGCCGGATCGAATTGGGTTTCCCGACGGACTTTCTGCATATGTCGTTCGTGCGGGATTTTCTGCACGGTGGACTGTTTGACCGAATCAAGCAATGATTGGCGACGGGGCGTTGAGTGGTCGCCCAGGGGCTGAAGGCTTCCTCCTTCGCCAAGGCTTCGGAGGACAGGGAAATCTAAATGCTGAACGCAAAAGCCGAATAAGAGGGCCAGCGACCTGAAGTAAAAGAACGCCAATCAGGGTATTTCAAGAACCGCCGCCTCGATCAAACTGGCGTGGTACAAACTATGAGAAACATCAAAATTGATAAAGAGGAGATGTCGCCAAAACAACGAGTAGAACTGCTCAGTGCGTTGAAAGACCGTTTTGAGAAAAACATGAGCCGCCATCAAGGTCTGGAATGGGCAAAGGTGCAGGCAAAGCTTGAAGCCAAGGGTGAAAAACTGTGTTCGCTCAATGAAATGGAACGAACCGGTGGTGAGCCGGATGTTGTCGGTCACGACAAAAAGACGGGCGAATACGTTTTTTATGATTGCTCGGCGGAAAGTCCCAAAGGCCGCACCAGTGTTTGTTACGATCGTGAAGGGTTGGAATCGAGAAAGGAATTCAAACCGAAAAATACTGCCGTTGACATGGCAGCCGCCATGGGCATTGAGATGTTAACTGAAGAAGAATATCAGGAGCTGCAAAAACTTGGAGATTTCGACACGAAGACTTCGAGCTGGGTAAAAACACCGGCTGAGATCAGAAAACTCGGGGGTGCGCTATATTGTGATCGCCGTTACGGTCGCGTCTTTGTGGGTCACAACGGCGCGCAGTCTTACTACAGCGCCAGGGCGTTTCGTGGCTCGCTAAGGGTCTGAAAGCAGTTGTCATTTTCTAGAGGCTTCCCCCTTCGCCCAGACTTCTTAGGACAGGAGATTCTAAATGCTAAATTAAACGGGGTCGCAGTGCCAAATCCGCCAGACAAACTGACGCAAAGAGGGACAGTTCAAGGTCCACGCCGAGTCTAAATCGTGAAACCGCCGCAAAGCCCGTGGATTATCCAGAGGCGACCCCCTGATATCATGGCCTGACTCTTGCTTGTTCAAAATGCTGTATTAATGGCCAACGATAAAGAACACATTCAACTTCTCGATTATTTTCGCGGGATGGCGATTTTGTCTGTGTTTCTCTTCCACTGCGTGGGAGACGCATTCGGGCATGACCAACTCCCTTGGAAAAACGGGCTGGCTGATTTTTCCACCTCAAAATTGTTCCTGGCTTTTTTCCCACTTACTTTTGGATGGGCCGGCGTGGCGATCTTTTTTGTGGTGAGCGGTTTCTGCATCCATTTAAGTTTCGTGAAAGACCCGGCGAATAGCTGGACGAATTTCTTTACGCGCCGATTTTTCCGGATTTACCCGCCATATCTACTGGCGCTGATTTATTTCGCGTGCGCTTTTCCTCCAACCCGGCTCTCATTTCACACACAATATAGTTGGACTCAGTTTGCCAGTCATGTGCTGCTAATCCACAATTTCAATAGCCAGATGTTCTACGGAATAAACCATTCGTTCTGGAGTATTGCCATCGAAGCCCAGCTCTATTTGCTTTACCCGATCTTGCTTTTCGCCACCAGACAGCTGGGGTGGCAGCGTTCCCTGATGATCGTCTGCCTGCTGGAGGTTTTTATCCGCGGAACCATCGGTGTGGTTGATACTTTCACGGACAAGGCAGTTCCGTATTGGTTTGCCGAGTCACCTTTATGTTACTGGTTTAGCTGGAGTATCGGGGCAGCCGTGGCCGAGGCCTTCATTAAAAAACAACCACTGCCATTTCGCTCACTATCAATCGTGGCCTTATGCCTGCTGGCAATTGGCACAAACCTGATTAGACCTTTGCATGCCTTTTCATTCCTCTTCTTCGCCCTGCTCACCGCGACGGTTATCGCCCGGCTTTTGACCAGCAAACGCCCGGTGAAAAATCATGCCTTCAACATGCATTTGCGAGACCTGGGCATTTGCAGCTATAGTTTTTATTTATTGCACCAGCCGCTTATTCTGTTGTTTCCGATGATTCTTGGTGACTCGCTCATGCCCACACATCCGCTCGCCATATTCGCATTGTGCGCCGGCATATATCCTTTCATTTACCTGCTTTCACGGGTCTATTATCAATACATCGAATTGCGGAGCATGGCGATCGGCAAACAAATACTGAGGCTAATCACGCCATTGCGCTGGCTGGCTCAGCCGTCGTAGGAAGCCTGCCATAATTGCGGCCTCCAAATTCGTGGGGGCACATTGAAAGGTCGACTCTGTTGCAATCGACCTTGATTGCGTGTGCGATGGAATTGCCGCAATCTAATATGTGACAGCCAGATTAAATTACGTTATTTATCAGCAAAATCATGGGAACCCATTTCGAGATGGAACTGGAGGCGCTGCGCCAAAAAATTCTGGGCATGGCTGACCAAGCTAAAACCGCCGTTGATCAGGCGGTTCAATCATTTGTCCAGCGCGACCCAGATCTCGCTGAACGGGTGCACCAGGATGACGAAATTCTTGACCGGTATGAGGTGGAAATCGATGAAATGACCATCCTCATTCTCACCAAGGCTCCGCTGGCCAGCGACCTCCGGCTGATCCCCGTCACCATGAAAATTTCACAGAATTTGGAACGGATTGGAGACGAGGCGACCAAAATAGCCAAGCGCGCTCGCGACCTTGCGCGTGAGTCGGCCATCAAAATCAACTTTGATTTCGATCACATGGCCGGTCTGACTGCAGATTTGCTCAGGGATGCGGTGAATGCGTTCATACGGGAGGATTCTGCAGCTGCCCGCGCCGTGATCCCGCGTGACAAGGATATTGACCTGCTCAACAAGGAAATTCGCCGCCACATTATAGCGCAAATGACTGAAAGCCCGGATACCATCGGGCGCTGTCTCCATTGGATTGTTGCGGTTAAAAGTCTCGAGCGTATTGGCGACCACGCCAAAAACATCGCCGAGGAGGTGGTTTACCTCTGCGAAGCGCAAGACATCCGGCACGGCTTGAAAAATTGATTTTCCGTGCGCAACCCGGGTTTATTGAGGACACTTTTTAGAAATGTTTTCTATTCAACAACTCTTCAGCAAAAGCGACCGCTTTCAGCAACTGCTCGAGGCGGCGGCCCAGGAGTCGCACGAAAGCGTGCGGTTGGTGATCGCCCTGATGCAGTCCCCGCGCAATACGCAGAACCTGGACGACCTCATCCTTGCCCGCCGCAAGGAAAAGAAAATCTCCGAGCAGATCAGCAGCGAGTTGGTGAAGACATTTATCACTGGCATTGAGCGCGAAGATATCGAGGCCCTGGCCCGGGGACTTATCCGCATTCCCAAGACAGCCGAGAAACTGGCTGAACTCCTGGTCATGGCCGGGCACCATTTGGACGGCATTGATTTTTCGAGGCAGGCCGACATGATGACCAAGGCCACGAACGCCATCCTCCAGATGGTGAAGCAGCTTCGGGAGATGGAGGACATGGAAAAAATGAAGTCGTTCAACGACCGCCTGCAACTGGTCGAAGTCGAGGCGGATAAATACATGAACGAGCTTTTGCGCGACCTTTACAGCGGTAAATATGATGCCATCCGAGCCATCGTCGTCCGTGACGTGTATGAGTTGATGGAGAAGGTCGTTGACCGGTGCCACGATGCCGGCAACATCGTGATGCAAATTGTTTTGAAAAATTCCTGACGCGCGATGTCCCTCATCCTGCTCGTCATCTTTGCGGCCCTGGTGTTTACGTATATCAACGGCTTTCACGACACGGCCAACTCCATTGCCACGGTTGTTTCAACCAAGGTACTAACCCCGCGACAGGCGATCGTTATGGCGGCGGTCACAAACCTCGTCGGCGCTTTTTGCGGAACCGCCGTCGCGGTTACCATCGCCTCCGGCCTGGTCGATGCCCAGGTTGCCACCATGCCCGTATTGTCCTGCGCGCTGTTCGCCGCCATCGCCTGGAACCTGATTACCTGGTGGTTCGGACTGCCTTCCAGTTCATCGCACGCGCTGGTGGGTGGCTTATGCGGCTCGGTTCTGGCCGCTTCAGGCAACCGCTGGTCGTCAATCATTTGGTCCATTCCCGGCAAACAGCATTGGTGGCAGGGCAAAGGCATTCTCTGGAAGATTATTGTGCCCATGCTGACTTCACCGCTGGTTGGTTTTGTGGGCGGGTTTGTCTTGATGACCCTGCTTTATTTTCTGTTGCGCAACTGGCGCCCGGTGACCGTCAATCGGGTCTTCGGCAAACTTCAATTATGCAGCGCTGCCTACATGGGCTTCGCCCACGGCACGAATGACGCCCAAAAAACCATGGGGATTATCGCCCTGGCTCTCGTCGCCGGCACATCCGCCGGCCATTTTGACTCGTTGCCCGGGTGGCTCTCATTTTTAAAAACTGCCGCTCCTGTCACCGGCCAGACCTTGGTTATTGCGATCTGGATCAAGATTCTTTGCGCGCTGACCATGTGCGCCGGCACCGCGGCCGGGGGTTGGCGCATCATCAAGACGCTGGGCCAGAAAATGGTCAGGATCCATCCCGTCCAGGGTTTCGCCGCAGAAACGACCGGGGCCAGCGTATTGTTTGTCGCCGCGTATTTTGGCATGCCGGTCTCCACAACTCACGCCATCACCACCTCCATCATGGGAGTTGGCTGCGCCAAACATTTTAACGCGCTCCGCCTCGGTGTCGTTGAGCGCATTCTTTGGGCCTGGGTTTTGACTTTACCCGCCAGTGCCGGATTGGCTTATCTCCTGGTCCTCCTCGCCCGTGCGTTTGGTTGGGTTTAATCCTGAAATTCCGTACTCGGAGCAATTTTTCGTAGCCAACATGCAACCCCGTATCAGCTTGGATAACTCCGCCCGGTCCCAGAGAGTTGTTCAGTCATTTGGCGGTACCGCCCAAGGGCCCGCTGCAAAAACACATTCAGCGAGGGGAATTTGATCTCGTGCTGGAAAACATGGTTCACCTGCACCTAGACAATCAATTATTTCCTGAGGGAGGCGACAGTCGGAATCGGCTGTTTTTATCCGCGATTGCGTTTTCAATTT
>Ga0302197_10004720_pt1 | contig 11873 bp, 10 predicted proteins | sample II_Bog_N2_1_FD_193526 | JGI IMG/M metagenome (GOLD analysis project Ga0302197, IMG submission 193526) | Peat permafrost microbial communities from Stordalen Mire near Abisko, Sweden - II_Bog_N2_1 | ecosystem: Environmental > Terrestrial > Soil > Wetlands > Peat | place: Sweden: Abisko...
TGACCCGAAGATCAAGGTGACCGTCTCCGGCGCCAGTGTCTGCGAGAAGTCGATTGGCGGCGCGGAGAAGCGCAACAACTTCTTTCCCGATCCCTGGGAGGCGCCGATGCGCGACAAGCTCCCCTACGAGTTCGGCTCACAGAACGACTGGGATGGATGGCTGCTGGAGAAATGCCCTGGCGCCATCGATTTTCTCTCCGAGCACACTTATGCCTATCCCGATCTGGCCTTCGATGCGGAGAAGCAGCTCTTTGTCGACGTGCATGATCCGCTGCAATTCCGTGCGCGGCGACTGGCCAACCGCATCGGCGAGGCCTTCGAAGCCTGGGACAAGTACGTCGAGAAGATGCCGTCACTGAAGGACAAAGGCATAAAATTCATATTCGATGAGTGGGGCAATCGCCTCCGCTCGGCTTCACCCAGCGACACCGCAGGCTTCATGCGCCAAGCGGGAATGCTGGTGCCGCTCTCCTACGCGCTCTGCCTGCATGAAATCTTTCGCCACTCCGAGATGGTCGAAGCCAGTTGCGCGACGGGCGGGCTTCGCCTGCTGACCGGAGCCGACGGCGAGGCCGCGGGCATGGCCGCCGAGGGCGTGGTGATGAAGCTCCTGCAGACGCACTTCCTCAACGCGCTGCCCATTGCCGTCAACGGCGATTCGCCCCAACAGTTGGTCCCCGGCACGGCCTTTGTCGATCGCGGCCTCAAGCCCACCGGCAGCCCGACTTATCCGCTGGATATTCTGGCGGCCTTCTCAGCCGACCGCAAAAAAATTCTGCTTTCCGTGGTCAATCCCACGGAAGAGGGCCAGAGCTTTTCGCCGAAGATCGGCGGGGTCAAGCTCGGCGATCAGGGCAGGCTCTACAGAATCGCGCCGCCCAGCCTGAGCGCGACCAACGAGGCGGGCAAGGAGCCCGCCGTCAAGATCGTCGAGAGCGCGCAGAATGGGCTTCCGGATAGCATTCTGATTCCGCCAGTCAGCGTCAGCCTCTACGAATTTGACGTAGACTGAGGACCGCTCTCGCGGAGCCGGACGATGCAGCCGGGCTTGATTTATGCGTGGCCCACCATCACCAGCAGCGCCAGCAGAAACAGAGCGATCACCGGCTCGGCAAACTCTTTGCGCCGCAGGTGATAGATGCTTGCGCCCAGCGCCAGCAGCGCCAGTCCCGTTGCCGCCACTAGTTGAATATCCAGCGAGCGCCAGAAATGCAGCGGCTGAAGCAGGACGAGCGCCCCGCTGATCTCCACCAGCGCGATTGCGTAGACCGTACCGCGCGTCAGGCCGAGAGTCCTGCGGCTCAACCCCGTCAATCCCGCGCGGGTATTGCCTTGAAAGATCAGAATCTTGCCAACTCCGGCAAAGAGAAAGATGCCGGCCAATACGATCTGCGCAAACCAATCCAGACTGTTCATTCTCCCCGCCTCTCGTTTCGCGCCTGCGCTCGGGGCGCATGCAGCAGAAAAGTCAGATCGCGGCTGATCGTCCACAGCTTCTGATGAATATATTACAAACACATAAAGAAATCATGAGGATTACAGGATGAAACCGGTAATTAATTCCCATTTCTGAATTATTCATGCGCGCTACATTCCGCGCGAGGAAGCGCTCTCTCGGCCGCTTGTGACTTTTATCACCCTCGCGTTCACACCCGGCTGATAGGCTCATAGTGTCACGCAAACCCCTTTGCGAGGTGCCTTTGTGAGCGAAGCAGCAAGCAAGAATCCCTTGAGCCCGGAACAATTGGCCAAGATGAACGCCTACTGGCGTGCCGCCAACTATCTCTCCGTGGGCCAAATATACCTGAAGGACAACCCGCTGCTGGAGCGTCCGTTGACGCTCGACGACGTGAAGCCGCGCCTGCTCGGACACTGGGGCACAACGCCGGGCCTCAACTTCCTCTACGTTCACTGGAACCGGCTGATCCGCGAGCGCGATCTGAACATGATGTACATCATCGGCCCCGGCCACGGCGGACCGGGCCTGGTCGCCAACACCTTCCTCGAAGGCTCGTATTCCGAGATCTATCCGCACATCGAGCAGAACAAGGACGGCATCAAGCGCCTTTTCCGCCAATTCAGTTGGCCCTACGGCATTCCCAGCCACGTTGCGCCGGAGACTCCGGGGTCGATCCACGAGGGCGGCGAGCTGGGCTACTCCCTTGTTCACGCCTATGGCGCGGCCTTCGACAATCCCGGCCTGATCGTCGCCTGTGTCGTTGGAGACGGCGAGGCCGAGACGGGGCCGCTCGCCACAAGCTGGCACGGCAACAAGTTCATCAACCCCGCCACCGACGGCGCGGTGCTGCCGATTCTGCATTTAAACGGCTACAAGATCGCCAACCCGACGGTGCTGGCGCGCATTCCCCACGCCGAGCTCGAGAGCCTGATGCGCGGCTACGGCTACGAGCCCTTCACCCTCGAAGGCGACGATCCCGATACGATGCATCAGCAGGCGGCGGTTGTCTTCGACACCATGCTCGACCGCATTGCGGCGATTCAGAAGACAGCGCGCGAGGCCGCGGCTAAGGGCGAAACACTGGAGCGCCCGGCGTGGCCGATGCTGATCATGCGCACGCCCAAGGGATGGACAGGCCCCAAGTTCGTCGATGGCAAGCCGGTCGAGGGCACCTGGCGCGCTCACCAGGTTCCGTTTTCCGAGCTGCGCGAAAAGCCCGAGCATATGCGCCTGCTGGAAGATTGGATGCGCAGCTACAAGCCCGATGAACTCTTCGACGAGAAGGGCGCCTTCCGCACGGAGATAGCCGAGATCGCCCCCAAGGGACGCCGCCGCATGGGCATGAACGCCCACGCCAATGGCGGCCTGTTGCTCGAGCCGTTGAAGATGCCCTCCTTCCGCGACTTCGCCGTCAAGATCGAAGGACGCGGAGCCAAGGACGTGGAATCCACGCGCGTGCTGGGCCAATTCCTCCACGGCGTCATGGAAGCCAACAAGGAGCAGAAGAACTTCCGCGTCTTCGGCCCCGACGAGACGGCTTCGAATCGCCTCCAGGACGTGATTACCGGAACCGGCAAGGAGTGGATGGAAGAGACGCTCGCCGTCGATGAGAATCTCTCGCAGACCGGCCGCGTCGTCGAGATGCTCAGCGAGCATATGTGCCAAGGCTGGCTTGAGGGTTATCTGCTCACCGGACGCCACGGCTTCTTCTCCTGCTATGAGGCCTTCATTCACATCATCGACTCGATGGCCAACCAGCACGCCAAGTGGCTCAAGGTCACGCGCCACATTCCCTGGCGCAAACCGATCGCGAGCTTGAATTATCTGCTCAGCTCGCTCGTCTGGCGGCAGGACCACAACGGCTTCTCGCACCAGGACCCCGGCTTCATCGATCATCTGGTGAATAAGAAGGCCGAGGTCGTCCGCGTCTATCTTCCGCCCGACGCCAACACGCTGCTCTCGGTCGGCGATCACTGCCTGCGCAGCAAGAATTACATCAACCTGATCGTCGCCGGCAAGCAGCCCGCGCCGCAGTGGCTCACCATTGATGAGGCCGTCGCGCACTGCACCGTCGGCCTGGGCATCTGGAAGTGGGCCTCGAATGATGAGGGTTCTCCTGACGTAGTGATGGCCTGCTCCGGCGATGTGCCCACACTGGAGGCGCTGGCCGCCGTCGTGCTGCTGCGCTCGCTCGCCCCCGACCTGAAGATTCGCTTCGTCAATGTGGTGGACCTGATGGCCTTGCAGCCGCCCAGCGAGCATCCGCATGGGCTGGCCGATGAGGAGTACGACCGCATCTTCCCGCCCAAGACGCCCGTGGTCTTTGCCTTCCACGGCTACCCGTGGCTGCTGCACCGGCTCACGTACCGGCGGCATAATCACGAGAACCTGCACGTGCGCGGCTACAAGGAAGAGGGCACCACGACCACGCCCTTCGACATGTGCGTGCTCAACAACATCGACCGCTTCCAGTTGGCGCTGGACGCCATCAAGCGCGTGCCGCGGCTTCGCGGCCAGGCCGACGCCGCCGAGCAGTGGTACTCCGAGGCGATTCAACGGCACAAGCTCTACGTGGCGGAGAACGGCGACGACCTGCCGGAGATTCGCGATTGGCGCTGGGCACCTGCGGTGCGGCCAACTGCCTCCGGCGGGTAGCCTGATCTCAAGTTAACAGGCATTTGTTGAAGGGTACAGGCTTTAGCTTGAAGGGTACGGGCTTCAGCTTGAAGGGTACGGGCTTCAGCCCGTACATCAAATGTGGTAGTTGTTCCGGGCTTTAGCCCCTGAGGGAATGAGCAATAAAGTTTTCATTCCCTCGGCGGCTAAAGCCAAACTCAAAATTGGTGTTGAATATACGGGCTAAAGCCCGTACCCTTCACACTGGGTACCCCAGGTCCGGATTTTCGGACCTGGGATTTCACATGATGAGGCGTAGCCACAATCAACTGTTTAACTGAGTAATACGATGAGTGAACCTGTTTTCAAGCTATCACGCGTTCCTGGTGCTCCGGTTTCAGACGATGAACTGGTTTCTGACCTGCGTCGTGTAGCTGCGCTGTTGGTATCAGGTACAGTTACAGGAGAGCAATACGAATCATATGGAACATACAACAGGACCACACTACAGCGAAGATTTGGATCATGGAATGAAGCGCTTCAACGTGCTGACCTAAAGATTTCACTCAGACAAGATTATCCTACTGAAGAACTTTTCGAGAACATTCTTGGCCTTTGGCAATATTACGGTCGTCAACCACGTTTAGACGAGACGTATTTACCTCCTTCTAAAATCTCTGGTACTCCCTATCAACGTCAGTTCCGATCATGGACAAAGGCTCTGAGAGCCTTCGTTGATTATGCCAACGATACTAGCGTTGAACTTGCTGAACATTCAGTCAAAATTGGAATAGATAACAAGCACAAAACGGGTCGCAATCCATCTCTCCGTCTTCGCTGGCGTGTACTCCAACGCGACAATTTTAAATGCTGTGGATGTGGTGCTAGTCCAGCAATCACTTTGGGTGTGGAGCTTCATGTAGATCATATTGATCCGTGGAGCAAGGGCGGCGAAACAGTCCTCGAAAATCTGCAAACACTTTGTTCCAAATGCAATCTTGGTAAATCGAATCTTCTTCCTGAATTTGTTGATTTGCAAACAACGCTAACTCGCTGACTCACTCAGCCCTAACTTCAAAGGATTGAATTCATGTCTTCTTTGCCCGTACTGGTTTTGAACAGCGGTTCTTCTTCGATCAAATTTTCCGTCTATGAGGCTGGCGGCGGCCAGCGCACAAAGCTCTTCGAGGGCGCGGTAGACGGCATCGGTACCGACCAGGGCAAGTTCTGGATCAAGGACGCAGCGGGCAAGAAGCTCGTCGATCAGACACCCGCCCTGCCCACGCGCGCCGTGGCCTTCAAACTCGTCGCCGACGCGCTGCACTCCGGCGACTTTCCCGCGCCCGCGGCCATCGGCCATCGCATGGTCTGCGGCGGGCCGACGGTGCAGGCGAACCAGCTCATTACGCCGGAGTTGATTGACGAGATGGAGCTGTACACGGCCTTTGCGCCGCTGCACACGCCCATCGCCTGTTACATCATGCGCGAGTCGCTGCGCCTCTTTCCCGGCGTGCCGAACTTCGTCTGCCTGGACTCCTACTTTCATCGCACCATGCCCGAAGTGGTGACGCATATGCCCATCCCCGCCGAGTATTCGGCGATGGGCGTGCGCCGCTACGGCGCGCATGGAATCTCCTATGAGTCGATTGTCTATCAATTGCAGCCCCATGTGCCGAAGAAGCTGATCGTTGCGCATCTTGGCAATGGCGCGTCGATCTCCGCGATCCGCAACGGCGAGTGCCTGGATACTTCGATGGGCCTGACGCCCACCGGCGGCATCATCAGCGGCACGCGGACGGGCGACATCGATCCCGGCGTGCTGCTCTTCATCCTGCGCAAGATCGCCGAGACCGGCGTCACCGCCGCCGAAGCCGCTGACAAACTGGAGACCGTGGCCAGCAAGAAGGCCGGCCTGCTCGGCGTCAGCGAACTCTCGAACGATATGCGCGATCTGCGCGAAGCCATCAACTCGGGCAACGCCAAGGCAAAACTCGCTGTCGCCAAGTTCACCTGGTCCATCGCCAAGTGGATCGGCAGTTATGTAGCAGAGTTAGACGGCCTCGATATGCTGGTCTTCACCGGCGGCATCGGCGAAAACGACATCAATGCCCGCGCCGAAATCTGCGCAGGATTGAGCGCGTTGGGAATCATCCTCGACCCCGTCCGCAACAACGTGCGTGGCCCGGCCGTCATCTCCAGCCCGCACTCGCCGGTCACCGTGCGCGTCATTCCGCCGGCCGAGGATTTGATGATCGTGAACCATGTGGTCCGGCTGCTGGCAGATTAAGGAGCTTCCTTCAGCAGTCCAGCCAATGCGATGGATACCGCCGCCACGGCCAATCCTCCCAGTACATCGATGCCGTAATGCCATCCGGTAGTGATGGTCGAGAGGCAAACCAATACGGTCAGTATACCCATCCAAAGGCGCAAGCGGCGGAAGGAGCCGAGGGCCACGGCCGATAGGATGGCCAGCGCCACATGAAACGAAGGGAATGAAATGATAGCGGCGTCCTGCAGATTCACTTCAAGCGGCGCATTGGACTTCAGGTGGATCAGATAAGCCGTGATGTCGATCTGTTCCTTGGTTGGCGCGATATTCTCGGTGACCCACGGACCAGCCGCCGGCCAGAGCGCGAACAGAGCCGCTGTCAGCATCACGGACACGGTTGTTCCCAATACAAAGCGGCGGGCGGCATGGGTGTATCCAAAGAAGGGCAGCGCCAGAAGCGCAACCAGCACCAATGGATAAATTGCCGGATACGAAAGAACGGAAACGATCTGTGCCGCGAGCGAATGAGCTGCAAGATGAACAAAGAATGCCGTTGAAAAATGCATCTTCCCGTCAATCATGCACAACTCCCGATCCACCAGCGGGCGAGGACTTCTGCCCGCAATCAGGATCAGAGCCGATAAAACATTGTTGAGAAGCACGGCCCAGATGCTCAATTCGACTGAATCGATCAGGCGCGGCAGCGGGCGCAGAAGGCAGAAAAACCAGCAGATGAAAAGCAGCAGAACTCCAAACCAAATATCAAAAAACACCGACCATCCGCTCAAATGCATGGCTCTTGCAAGCACGATATCGGCCAGCAGCAGCACCGCTAAAAGGATGCCCATCGTGCAGTTGAATGGAGTGTAAACCGCTTCCTGGTAAGGAGAGCGCGGAGCGGCTTAGCCCACGAAGGCATTGCATAATACATCATAAGAATCTGGGATTCATCATAGCAGCCGCCCGCAGTTGTCTCGCTGTCTGCTTGACTTAAATCGATGTCAATCCGCTCCGTCGGGTAGCCAACTGTTCTACACTGTTCTGTTCCCTCTGGAGCCCTCTTTTATGTCCGCAACCGCCGCATCCATCCCCGCTTCAACACTGCCCACGCCCGCCCTGCGCCGCTTTGCCTGGGGCGTGCTCTGCTACTTCATCGCCGTCATCCTCTGGGGCACTCTGGTCCGCGCCACCGGCTCCGGCGCCGGCTGCGGAGGCCATTGGCCGCTCTGCAACGGCACCGTCCTCCAACACTCGCCCAGCGTCGAGACGATCATCGAATATGCGCACCGCCTCACCAGCGGCCTCACGTTCTTTGCCGTCGTCGGCCTGCTGGCGTGGACCTTCGCCGGCACGGTGCGCGGTCATCTGGCGCGGGCGGCGGCCATCGCTTCCGTCGCCTTCACGCTGATCGAGGCGCTGCTCGGTGCGCTGCTCGTCAAGCTGGGCTACACGGCGCAGAGCAGTTCGCCGATGCGCCCCGCCTTCCTCGCGCTGCACCTGGCCAACACGCTGCTGCTCGTGGCCGCGCTCACGCTAACCGCTCACCTGCTCGGCCGCACACGCGGCTATCTGCGTAGCACGGTCCGCTTCACCACGCCCTTCAGCGCCGTGGCTACTGTCGTCGTTGTAATGGCCGTCGGCGTCACCGGCTCCTTGGCCGCTCTCGGCGACACGCTCTTCCCGGCGAGTTCGCTCGGCATGGCGCTGGCGCTGGATTTTTCTTCGGCCAGCAGTTGGCTCGTCCGCTGGCGCTGGACTCATCCCGGCATCGCCTTTGCCTCGAGCTTCCTGCTCATCTGGTTTCTGGTGCGCGCCGCGCGCCGCCGCACCGCGTGGGACAATCGCGGCCTCTCCGCCTTGATTCTTCTTCTGCTCGCCGCCGTCTACACCCTCGGCCTGCTGGATGTGATCCTGCTGGCCCCGCTCTGGGTCCAGGTAGCCCATCTGCTCGCCGCCGACTCGCTCTGGGCCGCGCTGGTAGTGCTCACGGCGCGACTGACGCTGGAGCCGTTAGAGCAGGGACTGAGGGACTAAGGGAATAGAAGGCAGCATCAACACAGAAAGCGATTGAGATGATTCCTGTTGGCTACATGGCAAAACGTATCTGCGACAAGCCGGAGTGGCTCAAAGCGTCGAGTGTTGTTGATATCTTCTCTGTTAGCGCGTGCTGTTCAGAGTTTTTCCTCAATGATTACATCCCGCTCTGGAAACACAATGGTTATTACTTCTTCGATTCGCCTGGAATTATCCAAGCCATCGCACAAGAGAATTCCATCGACCTTCAAGAAGTGATGTTGTTTTACTACGAAGAGCATGAGATGGAATTTACCGGCGAGATATGGCAGACTTTTACTCCAGAAATATCAATTCCAGTCAACATTATCCAGCCAGTGCAGAAAAAGCTGGAAGGGTTCGACGTGGTAACTTTCTCGGTTGGCAGGTCACCGGAGTGTTCCCCAATCTCCTGCAACGGATTGGCCGACGAATTGCCAACAAATTCCCATTGTCTGTTCGATACGTTTGAAGAGGCTGAAGCAAACCTCAGTGCTGGAAAATTCGTAAAGTGCGAGCCCGGTCCATATCGCATCCTAGCTGTTTACTCAGTCGATCGGCCTTAGTCCCTCAGTCCCTGCTGTCACTCGCACTCTTCCTCCCACACCCGCACCATCAGGTTGCCCGATTCATGGCGGAAGGCCACGGCCAGCGTGTCGCAGGTCTGCGCCGGGCTGCAATAGCCTTCGGCCTCCACCGCCGACTCCGGCACGGTCATCGTACAGGGCCGGGGCAAGGAAGACTTGATCGTCCCGGCGATCATGTTGGCGATCTCCTTGGTTGCGTCCAGCGCGTCGGCCTCGAGGACCGTCTCCAGCGGCTGCATCATCATCGCCGCCGTCGCCTGGTAGGCCAGCGCCTCGGTCATCCGCACCTCGATCCGCCCCTTCCACACACCGCCCAGTTGCACGCTGCCCAGTACGTGCCTCGGGCCCACGCAAAACTCCCCATTCGCCGGCACCGGATCGAGAATCATCGCCAGCATCTGCTCCCAGAACTGAGAGTTGGCCTTGATCACGCACTGTTCATCCACCTGAGCCCTCATGCGTGTCCTCCCCGCGGAGCAACCGCTCCGTTTCTGAGTTGCTGCTCATCTTATCGGGTAAATCTCAGAATTCGTTAATCGAGGGGGCGGGCAAATGCAATTCCTCCGGTCATTAGAAACGGCTCACGAAGGCGCGCTCCACCACCGAGGCCTCGCTCGTAGTTGGACTCGTATGATCTCAGGGAGGAAAACTTACGCCGTCAGCTTTTCCAACTGATCCGGCTTGGTGATCGTCAGGCTGGAGCCTTTGATCGTGATCCACTGGTCGCGGCGGAACTGGTTCAGCAGCCGCGTCACCGTCTCGCGCGAGGTGCCGGCCATGTTGGCGATCTCCTCGTGCGTCAGGGCCATGGTAAAGCGCAGCTCGCTTTTGCCGCTGGCGGCGTTGCGCCCCCAATCCAGCAAAAGACGCGCGAGGCGTCCGGCGGCCGAGCCGGACAGTGCCAGCCGTTTGGCGTCGTGGAAGACCGTCAGGTACTCGCCCGAGAGCGACTGCGCCGCGTGCATGCTGGCAATGCCGTGGCGGCCCAGGAAGTCGACGAACTCCTGCTTGCGGACGGTCTTTACCTGGCAGGGCTCGATCGCCTCGGCCGTCACCTCGTGAGGAACGTTGGCCAGCACTGCGCTCAATCCCATCACATCGCCGGGGCCGGCAATCTTGAGGATCATCGTCTTGCCATCGCGCGAGGTCGAGGAGATCTTCACCTGTCCATAACAGATAACAAAGACGTTGCGCGCCGGATCGCCTTCAGAAAACAGCTTGGCCCCGCGGGCATGGCTCATCATGATGCCGATTCCGTCGTAATCGGTGAGCGCTTCGGGGGTCAGATTGCAGAACATCCGCAAATGCCGATGTTCACAGTTCAAACAATCTTCCGGGGGGTGATGGGGATGAAAAGTAGCCATGGGCTCGCTGCTGTGCAACCTGAGTATATCGTACTTGGAGGCTTCGCAGGCAGGGATTTCCTTCAATCTCCGCCAGGTCGGTCAACAAACCCGGCGTCAAGACCGTTCGACGCGAAAGATTCGCTCCGCTCAGGCAGCCGAACTGCCCTGCCTTGAGCGCACCGCGCGGCCCAGCGCGCAGCTGTAGTATGCGCGCGAGACCTCGCGCGCCAACTCCTCCAGCAGCCGCATCCGCAGCGGCAGATAGCCTTTCCATGCCTCTTGCAGAGCCTGATTGGGCAGCAGCAGCAGCGATCCTGCCGTCTGCGCCGTCAAGGTATACGTGTGCCGCCCGTCGCCCAGCGCCGCCGCCAGCTCCACCAGGTCGCCGGGGCGCGCCGTCGCCAAAGTCAACTTCGTCTGCAGCCGGTCAGCCTGGCGCTCAAAGCGCCCTGAGATCACCAGGTAGAGTCCGCGGCTCGGCTCCATCTGGCGGAAGACAACCTCCCCGGCAGTGCAATGGATGTTCCTGGCCGCGCCATTCAGCAGCAGGCCGATGGCCGTGGGGCACTCCAGCAGCTCGGCCACGGGATGCGCCCTGACCGCTTTCAACCGTCTCGAACTTGACTCTCGTTGCATACGTTCAACTTTCTATGCCACGTTTGGTTGCCTATGAGGAGTGGGTCAGCTTGAATTTTGGGCCTTGGTTGAAGGGTACGGGCTTCAGCCCGTACATAAAGCCCGCAATTTCACCGGGGCTTCAGCCCCCGAGGGAAAATTTCGTCCAAACTGATCCATTACTGTCTCCATTCATCGCAGATTTATTCCTCTGGCGGCACGCACAGCACCGGCACGCGCGAGCGCGCCAGCAGCGCAAAGGCCGTGCCATGAGGGCCCGCCGAGCCGCTCTGCCGCTTCACTCCAACCACCAAAATACAGGGATGGTTCTCGGCGATCGCCTCGGCCACGGCGTCCGCCGCTTCGCCGAGCTTCACAATACAGCGCACCGGAAACTCCTTGCTCGGTTCCAGGCCAAACTCCTCCAGCGTCGGCGCGCAGGGGTCCGGCTCCGCCGCGGCCGTGACCGGACGGGCGTGCAGCAGCAGCAACGGCCGCTCGAAGACCTTGGCCAGCGAGGCCGCCGTGCCCACCGCTGCCGCCGCCGCTTCGTTGCGCTCGACCGCCAGCATCACCGGCCCGCCCGGCGTGGGGCGAAAGGCGCCCGCATTCCAATCCGCCGCCACCGCTAGCACAGGGCAGGGCGCCAGGCGCACCAGCTGTTCGGCGATGCTGCCCACGATCACCGCTCCTGCGCCCTCCATGCCCTTGGTGCCAATCACAATCAGTCCCGCATCGTACTGCCGCGCCACATCAAGCAGCATCCCGGCCACCGCGCCCTGGCGCAGCTCCGAGTGGCTGGGTATGCCCTCGCGCAGCAGCTCGGCGGACAATTTGTCCAGCACCGTACGCGCCGTCTCGTCCAGCTTGTGCCGTACACCCTCCGGCAGCGCCGCCACCGCGGCATACTCCACCGGATCGATGCCGTG